>Ga0181408_1000659_pt1 | contig 10991 bp, 12 predicted proteins | sample 31SPOviralmetaG_FD_130137 | JGI IMG/M metagenome (GOLD analysis project Ga0181408, IMG submission 130137) | Marine viral communities from the oligotrophic San Pedro Time Series (SPOT) site, San Pedro Channel, CA, USA - 31 SPOT_SRF_2012-02-16 | ecosystem: Environmental > Aquatic > Marine > Strait...
TTATAAACGGAAAAACTAAACTGTTTTGTGAAGTGGGAAAGTATTTAGTGTATGAGCGTCTTCCGCAAACACAAGTCCATCGTCGATCGGGCAGCTAGTGATCGATCTAGACACAAAAAAAAGATTGACAAAGCCATTAAAGACTCCATTAAGGATGTAGTGGCTGAAGAATCGATTATTGGACAGAACGGAAAGAAGAAAATCCGGATCCCCGTACGGGGACTTAAAGAATATCGATTTATTTACGGAAACAATGAACAAAACAAGACTGTAGGCTCCGGCGGCGATCATAATGTTAAAAAAGGGCAAAAAGTAGGACAAAAACGCGCCAAACAAGGACAAGGACAAGGAACAGGCAAGGCTAGCGACCAAAAAGGTGATGAATACTACGATGTAGAGGTTTCTCTCGAAGAATTAGCCGAATATTTGTTTGCCGACCTTGAACTGCCTGATCTAGAGAAGAAAAAGTTCAGATTTGTGTCTCAAGAATCCATAAAGCGCCAGGGCTATCGGTTTAAAGGTATTCGCCCCCGCCTGTCGAAGAAAGAAACACTAAAAAGGAAGATCCGACGTCAAAAAATGGCTGAAAAGATCGGTACATATGATCCAGAAGGCGACGAAAGGTTCCCATTTCATAAAGATGACCTCAAATATCACCACATCAAGCCCAAAACTAAAGAAAACAGCGCTGCAGTCATTTTTTTCCTCATGGATGTGTCGGGATCAATGTCGATGGACCGAAAATACCTTGCTAGGTCTTTCTTTTTCCTACTATATCAGTTTTTGAACCACAAATATGAAAAAGTCGAAGTAGTATTTATCTCTCATTCCACAGAAGCAACGCGCGTAAGTGAGGATGACTTTTTTAGAGTAGGTACGTACGGCGGGACGATCATTTCTAGCGCCCTAGAAATGGAAAATGAGATTATTGAAAAAGAATATCACCCGAGTAGCTGGAACATTTATAGTTTTTACTGTGGAGACGGCGAAAACTGGTCGACAGATAATGAAAAATGCCTCACTCTCTTCAAAAAGATCAAAGAGTTAAGTCAACTAACAGCATATTGCGAAATCAATGAGCATTATGGAAACTTCGACGAAGATGATAGTCTTGATAAAGCAGATCCATCCCCCACAGGGTATCCGTGGCCAAGCTTTTCAGCATGGAAAAATGAAGAAATGGAGAATTTATGGTCTAAGATAACCCCGATTTGTGACCAAAAGTTTAAAAAAGTAATGATTGGACAGACGGAGCATATTTGGAAAGCCTTCAATAAGCTTTTTGGGGGAGGAAAATAACGATGAGTGACTGGACAGAGAAAGATTTACTCCACTGGGACGAGAAAATCATCGAAATTGCCGCCGATATGGGGCTAAATTGGCATCCAATCGATTATGAGATCATTGACTACCAGGAAATGCTCGGTGCCATGGCTTATGTGGGACTACCTACTCACTATCGACACTGGTCTTACGGCAAAGAGTACGAGCGTACGCACACACTCTATAATATGGGACAGACCGGTCTTCCTTATGAAATGATCATCAACTCAAATCCTAGCATTGCATACCTCATGAGAGAGAATGCTCTCTATATTCATATCCTTACCATGGCTCACTGCGTTGGGCATAGTGATTTTTTCAAAGTAAACCGTATGTTTGCTGATACCAACCCGGATAATATCATCGATCAGTTCAAATCCTCGGCTAAATATGTCCGAAAACTAATTGAAGACCCTTCGATTGGAATCGATCGAGTGGAAAATATTCTGGATGCAGCACATTCAGTAAAATATCAAGTACCGCGGTTCCCCGGTATTAAGTACAAGACCCGCGCTCAACTAGTTGAAGCCGAAAAAAAGAAAATGGACGCCAACGAGAAGTATGCGCCTGATCTTTCTAAGATTCCTCTCCGCCCTGAATATAATGTTCTTCGTTTTGTTGCTGAGCACAGCAAACACTTAGAGGAATGGGAAAGAAATCTTATTCTGATTGTAGAGGAGAACTCAAAGTACTTCATACCTCAGGCACTCACCAAAGTCATGAACGAAGGCTGGGCTTGTACAATTCATTATAAGATTGTCAATGAACTGGAGCTACCGGATAGTCTTCATCTACCATTTATCAAACTACACAATCAGGTAGTCCGCCCTCATTTAGGGCAACTAAATCCTTATCATTTAGGATTCAAACTTTTTGAAAAGATTATCGAAGACGGGGGAATGGAAGAGGCTATGCTCGTAAGAGAATGTCATAACGATATATCATTCTTACGTTTTTACCTCGATGAAGACTTTATGAGAGAGCAGAACTATTTCAGTTATTCCTTTAAAAAGAAGCATAAAGCTATTACAATAGATGATATATCTAATGAAGAAGGCTGGGAGTCTGTTCGAGACGATTTGATAAGAAATATTGGGCTAAATCGTGTGCCCGTTGTCTATGTAGATGAGATAGAGAAAGATAACAGTCTCTGTTTAGTCCACGAACATGACGGCCGGGATTTAGATCTAAACTATGCAAGCAAAGTTTTTAAACATATAAAAACTCTGTGGGGCGATGAGGTTAAACTAATCTCAATGGTGGAAAATGAAATATGGGAGTTTTAAGACATGACCACAACTAATAAATTTTTAAAGAGCGTCAAAGCTCATCGCGAAAGCAAGAAAGCTGAAAAGTTTTCTGGTACCTTGGAGGATTATCTCACCCTACTGGAGAAAAACTCCGAGATCTCTGTTCTCGCACACAAGCGTCTGTACAAGCAGATTCTAGGTGAAGGCGTTACAATATTGGACGAAACAGACGGCCGCTGCAACAAACTTTTTGATGGTGAGTCCGTCAAAGTTTATGACTATTTCTCAAGCCAGTTCTTCGGAATGGAGCGCCCTCTTGAAAAGGTAATGCGATTCCTCCAGTCAGGTGCTATGAGAGGCGAGGAGAGTCGCCAGGTTCTTCTTTTGCTAGGTCCCGTAGGTGCTGGCAAGTCTGCTCTTATTGAGCACATTAAGAGCGCGCTAGAAGAATGTGATCCCATCTATGTTTTAGACGGCTGCCCAATCCGCGAAGAGCCACTTCACCTTATTCCGCGGTCCCTGCGAGATGAGTTTTCAGATTCTTATGGTATCAAGATTGAAGGTGATTTATGTCCTGTCTGTCGTCATCGCCTAATCAATGAGTTTGGTGGTGACTATACCAAGTTTCCCATCACCCAATCTTCTTTCTCGGTTCGCGGCCGAAAGGGTGTTGGTGTTGTCCCTCCCATGGACCCTAATACACAAGACACAAGCCTCCTCATCGGCTCGGAAGACATTTCCAAACTAGATTTATATCCCGAAGATGATCCGCGGGTCTTATCCCTCAATGGTGCCTTTAATGTGGGCAACCGCGGTATTGTAGAATTCGTGGAGGTTTTCAAAAATGAGATTGAGTTCCTTCACACTATGATTACTGCAACCCAGGAGAAGAACGTTCCTTCTCCAGGTAAGCAGGCAATGATTTATTTTGATGGTGTTATCCTTGCTCACTGCAACGAAGCAGAGTGGAACAAGTTCAAGTCCGAGCACACTAACGAAGCTATCCTAGATCGTATTGTACGTGTTAACATTCCATACACTCTAGAATTCGAACAGGAAGTCAAGATCTATAAAAAGTTGATCGGTCGTTCTGACTTTGATTGTCATATCGCTCCCCACACCCTAGAAGTCGCAGCTATGTTTGCTGTCCTTTCAAGACTCAAGCCTTCCAATAAGGTTGATCCTCTCACTAAGATGAAAATCTATAACGGTGAGGAGATTGTTGAAAAGGGTGCAATCAAAAAAATTGATATCAAGGACCTCCGAGAGGAAGTAGAGGATGAAGGTATGACCGGTATCTCTACACGATTTGTCATGAAGGCTATTGATGCTGCTCTTGCAGACTCTACCAAGAATATGATTACGCCAATCTCCATCCGTGATGCTCTTATCAAGCAAGTTAAGGAACAGATTGTAAATGCTGATAATCGTAAGTACTGTTTGCAGTTCCTGCAGAAGACACTACACGAAGAGTATCTTTCTCTCTTAGAAAAGGAGATCACTAAGGCATTTGTTACTGCTTATGACGAGCAGGCTGAATCTTTGTTCAATAACTATCTCGATCATGCTGAGGCTTATGTTAATAATACCAAGGTTAAAGATCGCGTAACTAACGAGGATATGGAACCTGACGAAAGATTCCTTCAGTCGATCGAAGAACAGATTGGAATCAAGGGTTCTGCAAAGAATAACTTCCGTGCTGATATTACTTCTTACATGTTTGCCAAGCTTCGTCGAGGTGATGTCATCGATTGGCGATCCTACGGGCCCCTTCGCGAAGCTATTGAAAGTAAGCTCGTTGCCTCGGTCCGGGATATCTCTCGTATCGTTACTAAATCGAAGAGCCGAGATACCAAACAACAGAAGAAGTTCGGTGCCATGGTTCAGACACTTATTGACAACTACGGTTATAACGAAGATTCAGCAGAAGAAGTATTAAAGTTTGCTTCAAACAACCTATGGCGCGACTCATAAGCTCCCACTTCCACCAATAGCGCCATCAAGAGGGGGATCATTTTGGTCCCCCTCTTTTTTATCTATTAGAACAAGAGTTTCTATCTTACACCATTGGTATCCTTGCCGCGGATGAGTAAAGTGAACCTTAATCCATGGATTTTGGGGATCAAGGTCACCAAAGACATCGACTACAACCCCTATGCTATTAAGCCGTACGGATCGTACTAGATCGCCATATTTGATGTTGTAGATGGGATTAGTGGAAGGTAGAATCGTCGGGAGTGCCATAGTTAATCATTGCCATAGGGTCGTCAGTTCCCGAATGCAGATCATGCTTAAGAGATAAGATTAAATCTTGAGTTAGGGTGTCTACATACACCGAGACGTAATCATGATCGGTGACGGCTTCGAAATCAGCAAGCCCCAGCTTTAGGGTACCAAACTTTTTCACTATAACACTAATCACGGTACTCAATAGATCCGGGTCAGCCAAGGGATCATCGAGTTCGTTCGGAGCGCTCCGTGCTTGCGCTAGCAGATTCTTGGCTTTTTCGACCAATTTTTTGTTTTTGCTAATCTCTTCTTGCGTCGCGATCATTAGGTCTTCAACAGATGCCTTGACAATCAGATTTATGCCTCTCTCAATCCTAGCTTTACGCCAGTTCCAGAGAGCAAAACCAGTGGACACGAGCAAGGTCGACAACATAATAAGGTTAAATAACGCCATTAGAAATACTCCTACAATAAGTAGTGTACTTCCGAGGTAAAATTTTTATTTCTCTTAGGCGCTAGAAGCGGCTACGGTACCTTAGTCCGACTCCTAACTCGTACCCAAGCATGCAAACGCAAATACGGATGCTCCAGAGCCTCAGAGAGTGACCCGTGACGTAGGCATATATACCCAGCAAACTACCGTGCGATCGATTGACTTGAATAAAGGGGTGGGGAATCACCAAATAGCCGTAACGATACGCAGCATGGAGCCGACAATACTAGCAGTGCAGACATAGAATACAGCTTCGGTGAGTTGGGGGTTGTTAGTAAACATTGAAACGATTGGCATAACAGACATAAGTAGACCGTAATATACCAGAACTCCAGGAAAAGTTGTTGTGGAGTTATGCACGTTATGTGCCAATCACTAAAAGTCCCGATTTTTTCTACTGGGATTTTTTTCTAGGTCGGGTTTTTGCGAGTTTAAAGGCGTCTAGCCTTTCGCGACGCGATCGTGCGCGGAGGGATTCCCGCGGATAGGCTCTGAGAAATGCTTGTGTAACTTCGTGTGGCGCCAATTCCTTGGCTCTCTCTGCCTTAGCTTCCTTAGCCTTGTAGGCTCTCCATGCAAAATACGCTAGCAATCCACCCGGTACGATGACTGCTAGTGTGAAGATGAGTGCATGTACAAGCGGATTGGTCATTCTGTCGCATATATTCCCTTAACTCTTCTTCTTTGTAAACCCGAGCCCTGCAAGGAGAGCTTCCCAAAATGCAGCATTCATTACGTGTTCTCCCCTGGAAGGAACCATGTTATATCGGGTATGGCATCGTCTTCGTATTGCATGCTCTTGTCGATCAGCGTTTGTCGCACGAGGTTCGATTGTATGCGTTGACTTACTAGCATCGCGATGAGCGAGCTGATCTGCTCTTCCTCTGGGTCGTAACCTTCGTTGCGAAAGGCGGCCTTCATGGCTTCATGTGCCGGCGTGCTAGCTTGTTCCTCTAGTATCGCGATCGCTATGTCGCTAAGGGGAATGCTAGCTGCGCTCAGTGTGGCGATGATCTCATCTGTGATTGTGTCGACTAGTTGATCGTACATGCTAGTATAAATAGCCTTCTCTCAGCCCGAAAGCAAAAGTCCCGAAAAATTGCCCACGCGTTGCAAACGTACTTAGGGCAGACTCCGGGGGGGTTCTGCTTGTAAGTACATATATCGGGCGCCGGGGGGCGGGGGGGTACCTGCCACCTCACACAATGTTAAAAAATCGTCAGGCGTTTTCTCGTGAGTTGTCACGAGATTCTGTGAGTTATATGCAGCATGCAACCACTCACGGTAGATAAAAGAAAACCCGGGACAATGCCCGGGCTCTTTAAGGGTTAACCCGTACGGGCTAGCGGTTACGCTTGCGAGCATGAAGCGTGCAAGCTTGCATGGTGATAGTGATACCGCCGGCTTCATCGCTGCTAGCGTTCCGGAGGTCCATCAGTTCGCTGCTAATGTCCTGGACTTTCGCGACGTTTCGCGGGTCGACGCCAATGAGGGCGCATGCCTTAACTGCGCCGGCTAGTTGTGATTCTAGCGCGGTGATGCTGCTAGCGTTGTCGGCGCTACCAGCGGTGAAGCGCATTCCGTCTCGTGCTTCGATGGATTTAACATTTCGATTAGTCGCGGGCATCGGCGCACCTTCGCTAGCCTCTACCATCAGCGCCGAGCCTTCAGGGTTGCAATCGGCTGCTAGGTCGCGGACATATGCTAGCGCGGGGTCAATCGAGGAGAAAACCTCAGGGCGGGAGTTAAGGGAGTCGGTGACGATGAAAACAGACTTTGGCATAAATTTAATCTCTCAAGTTGTCGGGGGCTTTAGTGCCCCTTCATTGTTTATATAATAGCAAATAGAATCGCTTTTGTCTCGGGCATTAACGTGCCCGATTGACTTTGTGGGAGGACAAACAGAGTCGCGGCCGTTGCGGCGTTGCTGTTGTTTAGTCGTTCCCTCATCGTCATACAAGTATTATACCCGAAAAATCCCCTTTTGTATCGGGCATTAATGTGCCCGGTTGCCGATTAGGGTGCTTTTGCCTCTTTGTTTTCAAAAAATAGTGTTTCCCTAAGTGTCCGGAATCATTGGGGTTTGATTAGGTCTCGCCTTAAAGGAGATAGACCGAATACCCTAAGTGAGTCAAGCACTTGCAATAGTTGCATCATAAAACCATATTGGGCATGCCCTGGACATGCTTGCAGGTTACATGGACTCACAGCATGCCGTGTGAGTTGCTTGCATGCCGCATATATCGATTGGTTGTGGGTGCCCTTAGTACGATAGCAGCCTGATAGCATATCCGTTTTGTTGATAGCAAGGCGGATAGCACAATAAATCTATACATACCGTTACCCAATAGCACACTAACTTACAATAGCATAGTTCACCTCTCTTGATATAACCTTAAACCTATAGTCTACTACAGTACCAGATGCAATGTAATACGAGTTCCACCTGGGAAGCATGTATTGTTCTACACTACTTGTGTTAGCGGTCCAGTTTACTTCTACTGAATCCTCTATTACTTTCATTACCACGCCAAGGATTTTTCCTGTAAAGTTTTCTGTGACTTTTTCTCCCTGGATTTCTTCTACTGTCACCAAATCCCCTGGTAAGATTTTAGCTGCAAACTTTTTCTGTACTTTTATCGCTCGCTTTTTATTGAGCGGATAAGTTCTCTTGTGCTTTGGCGTGACTTGTCCAACGAGGATCTCTGGCTTTTTCTTTTTGGTGGACGGAGACTTTTTCGCAGCGATTTTCGCAGGCTTTTTCTGAGTGGTTTTCTTAGTCGTCGCATTCTTCTTGTTCCCCCATGTTGTCCAACACGCATTAGCGCATACGACGTTGCCGCTCTTTGCTGTGAACTTCTTTGCCTTGCAATGCTTGCATGTCTTTACAAACTTTTCTGCTGCTTCCTGTGCTTTGATTGTCTTGACTAGTGCCGCGTTGGTCGTGAAGATTTCTATGGTAATCTCGCGCCATGACTTCTGACGATTTACGAAGCAGAGCTTGACGCCAACCTTGCCAACGATTTTGTTGGTCTTACTGTCAATACCTGAATCCACAACCACGCGCACAAACTTTGCGGTAGGATGCTTGCGGCTATAAATGATGCTTGTGCCTTTGCCGTTCTTCTTGTGTGGGAAGAAACCTTCGGCCTTCAACATTGCTTTTCGTTGTACTACTGACATTTTGTCTCCATTGACGAAAGGACTTTTATGTTTGTCTCTGCTTCCCACGATCCTGTTGGTCGTGGTTCCCAATGTTGGGGTGTTGTTCCTGCAAACCACTTTACCCGGTATTGAATATGATAGATGGTGCCCTCTTTTATCCGTGGACCTTCCAAGACAATTCCACGAAGTTTGTCGTATCCTCGACACCGAAAGCCAACGTAATCGCCTTTTTTAACTCTCATGCCTCGCTCATTAGGATAAGGTCTTGAACGTACTCTTCTGAGTTTGAGTTGTTCCCGGCTGCTCGCCATTGGAACCAACTGATTCCGACGACATAAGCACCGTTCGCGTTCACCTGAAGAATCTTTGTTACTGTTCCAAAGTCCGGGTCTGCCTCGCGGTCCCACCGGCTTCTTACAACATCACCTTGCTGTAGAATTGGGTTTCCCCATGCGTCGTTCTTTCTCATGTTCCACATTTCCACTTTGTCTTGTAATACTCGCCGGATTCTTTGGTCTTGAAGACGTAATCCATAAACTCTTTGTAATGCTTGAGACTCATTCCCTTGTTTCCCTGTCCATCCTTTGTCTCGCAAGGTCGGACCTGCTGGAAGGCGGTGAAGTCTCGGAGCATCTTGATTAGTTCGATTTTGCCGAACTGTGGGTCTGTGCTGTTCCACTGGGTCCCGTACTCCTGAAGAATGTGACGCATCATCTTCATTGATGTTCGCATTCCCTGGACATCATCGGTATCAAAGACAAGGACCATTTTCATTCTGCTTTATCCCATAAACCCAATGATGTCTGCCTCGGTTAAGCCTAGTTCTCTCATAGCAGCCTCTCGTCGTAGTTCCTTTGCCGACTTTGCCGGAGTGACGGGGACCACTTTAACTTCCTTTGTGGCGGGAGCAGTAGGTTTCCTATCGAGGAACGACGGAATGTGGGTAGGGTACGGATTAGTAACTGGCTTTTTTTGTTGCGCTCGGAATCTCGCGAACCGTGCGCGTCGAGCAGCACCCGGAATGCCGTTGGCGAACTCCTCATCTCGCGCGTTTGAGCGAGCGTGGTTATTTGCACCCCCGTGGTTTTCGCAATGCCACCGACCTTCATGCTGTTTAGAAATATTAGGGTCAAAGATACGACAATCACGGGAAGCACAAGTAACACCATGCGTAAGATTAGCGGCAGCGCGTGCGCCGGAAGCGAGAAAAGAAGCATTGTTACCATTAAAGCGGCGAGACATATCAAGAAAACTCCGGTCTAGTGCGGGAATCATCCCCCCACTGTCTCTACATAATAGCACATCTGGGTGCGCCTGTCAAGGAAAATTTACCGCGAAACTGCGCTTTCGCGCTTTGTGATCTCCGCGACGACGAGCATAGCTTCCTCTTTGAGCCGCTCGAAAGACCCGAGATGATAGCCTCGATACGTTTCGGGTAGTTTCATCGTCGCGATCTTGAGGGCAACTCGTTGCGGACAGTTTTGGTGCTTTAGAAAGCGGCGCAACTCATACACTGAGGGGTCGTCTGCATTCGACTCGGCCATGTAATCCTCGTAAATCTCTTCTATAAGGTCCGGCGGTGTATCATTCTTGCCACCGACGCCGCTCCAATATGAATACCCTGACAAGAAAGCCTCAAACATACGATACTGCCGTCTGCGCCTTCCCTTGAAGTATTGTCGATAGGTTTCGGTCTGAACCTCCGGGGTCAACTTGATAGTTCCCTGGGACATCATCGATGCTTTTAGAACATACCCACGATGACTCCACATCTCCTGGGCCGCTTCGGGGCTCAACTTCGGGTTTCGTGCCAAGTATTCTTTTCCGAGTTTGTACCAATGCTTTGCAATCGCCAACTGAGTCTCTTCGTCAGTAAAGCGATTCTTTGCAAGGCACACAACCTCGCTGTTGCTCATATTGGGGATGTTGTTCGCATAGGGTGATAAATACATCTTAATACTCCAATCCACTGAAGTCATAGGGGTCTACACTTGAGGACTTGTCGCCTTCTCCGACTGCATCGGCAACCGAAACGTCAAACTGCAAGTCCCTCTGTCCTTTAACTTTCTGCCAAACCCAATCGGCGCTGTCTCGGTCAGTCCGTGCCTCTTCATCGTGGCCACCGGAATCTTGAAACTGTAGGTTTTTCGCGCACGAGTAAGTATCGAGTGCATCCAGAATTCTGTTAACCTCGTGGTCTGTGAGTTGTAGAATCATCGGGGAAACTCCGAGTTCTCAAATACTGTCGGGTGCATAACGTGCTGGGCTGCAACTCGTGCTTTTCCAACATGACACGAAGTGGTGGAGGAATGAAATCCCCCGCCGGGCGAAGTATAATCTCCCACAATACAGCTTCCGCTTCTTGAGCGATAGCCAATCCTGAGATTATAAGAATAGAGGTTCACTCCATCTGTGCGAAGAGCCCCGTTGTGGGAATCTGCCGCAACTCCGCGTGTCCACGCATCAATAACAAGTTCGTTTCGCATTCTACTCATTTTCTTCATCCTCTGAGTCTAGTTCATCATCAAAAA
>Ga0181408_1000664_pt1 | contig 10979 bp, 6 predicted proteins | sample 31SPOviralmetaG_FD_130137 | JGI IMG/M metagenome (GOLD analysis project Ga0181408, IMG submission 130137) | Marine viral communities from the oligotrophic San Pedro Time Series (SPOT) site, San Pedro Channel, CA, USA - 31 SPOT_SRF_2012-02-16 | ecosystem: Environmental > Aquatic > Marine > Strait...
ACGGCGATCAAGGCCGCTCGAGGCGCTGCCGTGTTGGGCCGCACCGCCAACACCGGTCGGCGTGGGTCGCTGATTGGTGCCCCGAAGGACATTACGAGGGTGTACGGGGGTGGCACCGGTTTGCGGCCTCAACAGATTCTTGGTGAGCGCCGTGGGTTCCTGACCAAGACCGATGAACAGATTAAACGTCGGGATCGGATCGTTCAGTCGCACACAGCGCAACGCGTTCAGACGTTTACGAAGAGCGACGACTACGCCCGCATCGAGTCAACCATGGCGAAGCTTGACAGCGTCGATGACCGGTTCACGGCGTTTAAGCAGGTGACTGGCAAGGCCAGCAAGCGGATGGGCGATGACGCGATTCGTTTGTTTGCGAACGCTGAGACGGCTGTTGCCCGTGAGCGCACGATGCGTGCGTTGACTGGCGACGTGCGAGTTCTTGAAGAGGTCGCTACGGACGCCGGCAAGCTTCGTGAGATCATGCAGGGCGATAACTGGGCAGAGATCCAGAAGGCGTTGCGTGACCCCAAGACAGGCAACGCTGTAGGCGCAGCTCAGTTCCGTAAACTGACTGAGCAGACGGATTGGGCTGTGATGTCGCAGTTCCGAGAAGCCCTGTTTAAGTCACAACAGATATCTCTTGATTTTGATAACGGCTTGAACCGTTACTTGGGCACACACAAAGCAACGACGTTTGCGTCGCACGCTGCGGAGCACGCAGACGAAACGCTTGCTGCGCTTGAGAGCGTTGCTGCAATGAGCAAAGACGTGTACGGCAGCGTCCTCGGCATGGCAAACACCCCGTGGGGTAGCCGGCTTGACGGGATCTTGCGTCGACACGCTGAGGTGCTAGAGCAGCAAGGCGACCGGTACGTCGTTAGCGAGTTTGCTAACCCGCACACGGTCGGCGGTGCGCTGGGTGGTCCGTTTGGGCGCGCTATCCGAGTTCTGACCGAACGCGTCCCACAGTCGGTCATCTTCTTCAACGACGCTTCAGTTGTTCGCCAGTTCGAACGAGTCATCACACAGGCTGAACGCATCAATGTCGGCGGCGCGCAGATCGTTGACGCTCAAGAAGCTGGTCGGCTGGTTTCGTCGTTCCAAGCGTTGAAGATGCAGAACGATGTTGCTGGCATGTCGGCGCTGTACGAAAACACTGTCCGCACCCTGAACGGCAGGCTTGATGACCTGCTTAAAGAGTCTGGTATTGAGGGGATTGATAAGACGAAGCGTGCGTTGACTGATGCGTACGACGAGCAGCAGCTTGCTTGGATGAATGAGAGCGAGAAGGCTCGCACGATTGGTGTGACCGAGGACGGCGCTGACTTTTCGGTCACAGTTCGCCGGCAGGGCGAGAACGACGACATCTACGTCTTGCATCATCGTTACTCGCCGTCGCAGGTCAAGTCCTCGATGGTGCAGCCCCGCTACGACATTGTGCAGCGCCAGGTCGAAATGGCGCAGGCCCGTGCAGGCCGAGGCGCTCAGAAGGTAGCGGTGACGGTCGGTGACGTTACTCGAGGTTCGATGAAGCGTTTGCGTCCGGTGCTGGATAGCCCGCAGCAGGCGTGGCGTTCAAGCATGTTGTTGCGTCCTGCCTGGCCGATGCGTGTTGGCATTGATGAGCAGTTGCGTGCGATGGCTGACATGGGTGCGTTGACGACGTTGGGTAACCTTGTTACGGCGTTTCCTGAGATGCGTCGAGCGTTCGCTTTGCACAACTTGGACGGCATTGATGAAGCAACTGACATCGGACAGTTGACTCGAGTGTTGCGAGAAAGCGCTGGTGCAGCAGACGATGCGTCGTTGCTTGATTTGTTGGAGGCTGCTGGCCCTGACGGGTTGAACGACGCTGTGAAGCAGTTGACCCGTGAAAAGGTGTTGGCGTACCGCAACCAGGCTGGTCGCCGGTCGAACCTGCGCCGATTGGGCACGAACGCTGCGTTGAAGGGCGGCGGTGTTGGCCTGTTGATGGGTAACCCTGTCGTGGGGGCCGTGTACGGGTTCGCTGCGTACGCTGGTAAACGTCGCCGGATCAATCAGGCGTTGGAACGTAAGGCTGCGTTGAACTATGCGGGTGCGTTGCGTAACGAAGCCGAGCTGATGCTGCGTCAGATTACGGACGCTGACGGCGGCGACCTTGCTGCGATCCGCAAGTTGCAGGACGACGCCTCGTACATCGAGAACTTGGTGCAGCGTGAGATTGATGGCGCTAGCGATGTGCGTAACGCGTTTGATGCTGCCGAAGAGCTAATGCAGGAAGCTGGCGTTGGTGGCGTTTACCTTGGTGGCGTGACGTTCCGCAACGCGTTTGGTGACGACCCTCGGTATCAGGAGCAGATTCGTGCGAGCGTGTCGGCTTCTCGGTCGCAGTCGGCGGTGTACTCGGGTGCCCGTGTTGACGCTCAGCGTCAGGTGGAGCGGTTCCAAGACGCTGATTGGCGTGTGTTTGATGCGTTGGAAGATGGCGACATCTCGACGCAGTGGGAACGCATGATGAACCAGTACACGTCACGCGACATTGACCAGAAGTTCTACCAAGTGGTGTGGTCGAACGATGACGTGGTGGTGCGTAGGCAGAAGTTGACGGAATTGTTGGAGAACGATGAGCCGTTGTTGCGGAGTTTGAGCAACACGCCGTCGGGCAGCATCCCAGAGGGCGGCATCGGGGAGATGGCCGGTCGAATTATTGACGAGTACGAGGCAGTGTTGCCAAAAGGCGAGTTTGCTGATCTGCGTTTGCGGGCACAGGCAGGCGAGATCGTGCCGTGGAGCGATGTCACAAAGGCGTTGGACGCCAACTTTGGAAAGAAGATGCCGCTCAAAGAGCAGATCGAAGCTGTTCGTGCAGCCGGACCGCGCCCAGGCACTTACGAAAACTTCGGTAAGGCAACCAGCCCCGAACCGCTGTCACACTCAAGCTCTACCCGTCGAAACATGACCGGGCGCGCAGCAGAACACGCCGAAAGCCTGTTCAAGATGTTCGGCACGCTCCCGACCGACGAACTGGCCCGTAACCCGATGTTCCGAGTCAAGTACGAACGCGAGCTTCGCCGCCGCATCGAACTGATCGCCGACGACGACGGGGCAGTGCGGTTGTCGCAGCGCAACATTGACGAGATCGAACAGCAGGCTCGAGACGCAGCGTTGTTGGAAGTGCGTGAGCTGATGTACGACCTCGCTGAGAACACTCGTATCAGCGAGATGGTCGGCAACGCGATGCCGTTCTTCAACGCGTGGCAAGAGGTGATTGGTCGTTGGGCTGGTTTGTCGGTGCAGAACCCGACGTTTGTTGGCAACGCGATCCGCATCTACAAGAAGCCGTGGGAAGCCGAAACGCTCGGTATCAGCGAAATCACGACCGAAGACGCCGAGGGCAACGTCACCGGCACCTATCTGGCGTTCCGACCTTTCGGCCCAGCGTTCGATGAGGACGGCAACGAAACCACGATCTTCGAAGCGCTGTCGCCAGCAATGCGGAACCTCTTGATTCCCGAGTCGTTGCGTGACCAAAACGCTACGGTCCGGTTCTCGAAAGACGGCCTAAACACGGTCGTGCAGGCACCGGTCCCAGGGTTCGGCCCCCTCATCACAATTCCGGTTCGTGAAGCAATCCTGGCCGACCCGAGCCTTGAAGAGACGTTCGGGTTCATGTTCCCGTTCGGGCATCCTGAGGGCGGGTTCTTGGAACGTGCGTTTATCGGCAACTTGCCGACGTGGACCAAAGCTCTTGTTGACTACGGCACCCAGTCGCAAAGCAAGCAGCGGCTTGTGCAGCGCATGTTCCAAGACATCGTTGTTGAGCGGTCTGCTGCTGGCGAACCGCTGGACTGGAACAACGACCTTGAGGTGCAGGCTGCGGTTGAACTTGCAAACGATCGTGCAGGCCAGTTCTTTATCTTCCGTGCTGCTGCCGGTCTGTTCTCGCCGTCTTCAACGACGTTGTTGTCGCCGTACGAACCGTTGGTGCAGGAAGCTCGGAAGCTTCAGCGGGAACACGGCACGCTGATCGGCAACGATATGTTCCTCGACAAGTACGGCGAGGACTTCTATGCGTTGACTGCCCGCATGACGAAGCTGAACGATGGTGTGGCTGCGTCGATTGATGCGGAAGAGAACTACATGCGGCATCAGGATCTGGTGCAGGCGCATCCTGAGGTTGGTGCGTGGATTACTGGTGGCGTTGGTGCGTCGGATGAGGAGATGGTGTTCTCGCAGGCGGTGTATCGCCGTCAGCAGAACATGGAGTTGTCTCCTGGCAGCGACCAGACCCGTCGTGAACGTAAGACGCCGCTAGAGGCGCTTGGTGATACGCAGGCCGATTTGGGGTGGCGTGCTTACACGGAGTTGCGTGACTTGGTGCGTAGCAAGCAGGACGAGGCGATTGCTGCTGGCATGTCAGGTTCGCTGAACTCGGCGCACATGCGTCCGTTAGCTGCGTTCCAAGAAGCCAAGAAGGAAGAGTTGGCGTTGCAGTACCCGCAGTGGGCTGAGCAAGAACGCGATTTCACTCGTTCGGCTCGTCGCACGAAAGCTGTCGTAGAAGGGTTTGCTGTTGGCTTGCAAGACCCGCAGATCATGCAGCGCCCCTCAAGCGTTCATCTGATTGAATACTTCGAGTTGCGGATGTTTGTGCAGCGGCAGTTGCAGGCCCGTGACGCTGCCGGCGGCTCGGACTCTATTGGTGCAAACTCGAACGAAGACTTGCAGACGTTCTGGGAAACAAAGAAGGAAGAGTTGGGGATGCGTCCGCAGTTCTCGCCTCTTTACGACCGCTTTTTGGAACGCGATAGGCTTGATCGAGAATCGTTCGTACAGGACGACGCTTTCGAGGGACTGCTATGAACGGCATTGCACAAGAGTTTGCTAATTACCAACGTCAGTACGGCGGCTTGCAGGACCCCAACGACCCTGTCATTGGCTACGGCGAACCAGTACGAACCATTGACGTTTTTCGACCGCCTGGGCGCACATCGTTCTTTGTGGAGAGCGGCGAAGAACCAGACCCGATCTACGCATCAGACCTTGACTTCACCGGGTTTGATCAAGAAGACATGGCGCTGCTCGCCGTCGACCTGATGACTGTCGGCATCGGCGACTACGACTCATACTTCGATGACAACGACCAGTTCCGACCTGGAGCTCTGACATCAGGCGTCAATTCAGCCATTGACTTGGCTGAGGAACAGGCAGAGTTTGGGTTTGGCACCGATTTCCTTGATGTGCTGATGCAGAACTCTGGCCGGTCGCCAGAAGAGCTCCGGGCGTTGATGGCTGACAAGAAGGCTGAGGCTCGTTCGGGCGGTGGCCGTGTCATTAACTACATTGATCCGGTTGCGTTGATGGACGCTGCAAAGAAAAGCACTGCGTCGGTGACTGGCCGTATGGCGACTGCTGATGAGCAGCAGGCGTTTGTGAAGATGATCCACGGCTTGCAGGCGTCGGGTGCGACTGGGATCAGTGTGGGCGCCCGTGCGGAAGCGTTTGCTCGTGAGCAGGCCCCTGAGGAGGCTAAGGCGATGGATTACGCTGGTGCTGCTGGTGTGTTGATGCAGGCGTTGGGGATTCGGGGACAATAATGAGCGACATGGGCATCTTCTCGCCTGAGGCAACGAGGCAGACCGAGGCGACTGTTGAGCGGGCCGGGTACATCAACAAGTACGGTTCTCAAGTTGTTCCCGACCTAAATAAATCTCTGGAACGCAACATTCGTGGCGCATACCAAGCGCTTGAAAGCGAAGTTGACGAACTGACCGAGATTCGCAATCAGCTTGCGCTTGAAACTCGTCAGGGCGCAATGGTCGGTTCGGAGCTTGGCGAAGCCAACGCGCAGTTGTTCATCGGTCTAGAAGACTTTATTGACCAGTTGAACGACCAGGGTGCTTCTATTCGTGACAAGCAGGTGACTGTTGCAAGCCTGATCGCCCCTGATGCGAAGATCAAGGTCAAAGACACTCGGATCGGAAATTTCGAGATTGAGGGAACCCGTACGTTCACGGACGGTCAAGCCCTGCTTAACGAGGTGCTTTCGCAGGATCCGACGGCGTACAAGAATGCTACTGGATACTCAGGCATTAACATCAATGGTTTGCCGGCTGCGTTTGAGGCGCTGAATAGCAGCATTGAGGCCCGTCCTGAGATCGAAACAGCGATGGAGGAGTCTTCGCAGGAAGTCGAAGCTCTGAACGCTGAAATCGATCGTCTACAGGCAGATGCTGATGTGTTGCGTGCATCGATCAGCGAGGTTGATACGAAGGGTAAGCAGCCGGACCCGGCGACCCTTGAAGAGCAAATGAACATATTGGAAGGTGTGCTTGAGCGCAATATCACTGACAACCGGTTCGATTTCAGAATGCGGACTAACCGTCTGCGCGAGACTCGAGATCGTGTTACTCCGACGGTTGAGGCTGTGTCGGAGTATGAAAGTCCAGAGGTGCGGACTGCCCGTAGTCTTGGGCCGGGAACGGTTTCTGCGGCTCCTGTTGAGCGTGCTGAGGTTGATCCGGTTTCCGAACCTCCGGGGCAAGTAAATCTTCCGCCTTTTCAGGCTGCTTCGGACCCAGCTCTGCGTGGCCGTTCAACCGTTTCGGCTACAAGCGGCGTTACCCCAGGGCGCACCGTCGCGTCTGGTCCGTCTCCTTTTGCTTTTGGAGCTGACCAAGAAATGCCTGCCGTTGGCGACGACGGTGAAATCGACACTAGTGGCGACGGCGACGTTCCTAGCACGCCTAGCACGCCTCGGTTGTCGGCTGCACAGATCCGAGACGCTAACCAAGCAGAAGTAGAACTTTTGCTTGCAGAGTCGTTCGGCGGGTTCTCGTTCTTCCTTCAGAAGCACCGCAGCGACCTCCAAGTCGGCCTCACTGCGGACGGCCGGGTAGTTGCAGCCGACGACCCGAACGCTGCGTCCGTCAAGAACATCCTTGATGTCATTGTTGACCAGGGCATCACGGCACCGACCCGTGTCCTCGGGCTGCTTGAGAACACGGACTGGTTCAAAAACACTGACGCTCGAATGCGCGAGTACGACGTGCTCACCGCAGACATGTCGGAACCGCAGAAGACCGAGTACCTCGAGCCGGTGCTGGATCTGCTGCGTGAAGAAGCACAGTTCCTCGGATTCGAGTTGGACAGCGGCCGTGCCCGTGACCTGGCTGAGCAGATCACCCGTATGGGCGAAGAGAACGACAGCGAGTACATCCGTGGCCTGTTGACCGCTGAGGGATCGTTCAACGCTGCCGAGGTAACTGCATCGAGCTTTGCTGCGGCGCGTGATGAGATTGTGGCGATGTCGAAGCGGTACTTCACGCCGATCAACGAGGCTGACGCTGCGGCGTTTGCTGAGGACATCTATGTCGGTACGAAGACGACCGAGGGTGTTGAGCAGTATTTCCGTGAGATGGCTGCGAACAAGTTCCCGCAGTTGCAGAACTCGTTGAACGCCGGCATCACGCCTGAGCAGTATTTCGCTCCGTACAAGTACGAGATTGAACGGATGCTGGACCGTCCGAACGTTGATCTGTACGAAGAGTTCGGTGATGTGGTCCAGTACATTCCTGATACGGGGACTGGTGAGGCTCGTCCGATGACGTTGGGCGAGGTGCGTAAGTATGTGCGTGGGTTGGATGAGTGGCAGCAGTCGTCGCAGGGTACGGATTCTGCGAGGGCGTTGGCGTTCTCGATCGGGCGCGTGTTTGGTGAGGTGGCCTGATGAGTGACATTCCCCCGATGGACGTAACCGAGGACGACATCGCGATCTCTGCCCAGGAAGAGCAGGACGCACGCGACGCCGTCGAGATCATCCGAGACACCCTCCGACAGTACGGCCTGGAAGACCTGACCAGCGAGGCATACAACATGCTGATCGAAGGGTCATCCACCGAAGCAGTCGTGCTGCGCCTGCGAGACTCCGAACGGTTCCGTGAACGATTTGCAGGCATGGAACTACGGCGAGAAGCCGGACTGCCGGCGATCTCCCCCGCCGAATACATCAGCCTCGAGCGCAGCTACCGGCAAACCATGATGGCTGCCGGGATCCCTGAGGGATTCTACGACTCGCCCGATGACCTCGCAGCGTTTATCGGCAACGACATCTCCCAAGCCGAGATGACGCAGCGTGTGTCGATGGCGGCAGCAGCAGTCCAGTCGATCGACCCGAACCTGAAGACCCAGTTGCAGGATCTGTACGGGATCGGTGTGGAGAACGACGGCGAGCTTACGGCGTACTTCTTGGACCCTGAGCGTGGCGTGAACGTGATCGATCAGCGGTTGCAGTTGGAAGCGGCCGGGTTGTCGTCTGCGGCGATGGGAACGCTTGGCGGCGGCTTTGAGCGGGAGACTGCTGAACGGCTTGCTGATCTTGGTGTGCAGCGTCGTGAGATCACTGAGCGGCTCCAGGGGCAGGCAGCGGTGACGCAGCAGCTTCTGGGCGAAGAGCAGGCTGTGACGACTTCTGAGCTGGCCGCAGCCGAGTTCGGGCTGGATTCTGAGGCGACTGCCGAGGTGGCTCGTTTGCGTCAGCAGCGGCAGCAGCGTGGCCGCCGGCAGATGGGCACGCTTGTGACTGGGGCTGGCGCGTCTGGTCTTGGTCGGGCCACTTGACGCACTCTGTAAACTGCGCCTAACATCATGGATGGATCGGCCCCCATACGGGGTGAGCTGTTCCATCCATTCTCCGTCTGCATTCCACCGTTGTAGACGCGTATCGAAGGTGAGTGACATATGACAGATGAAATGCCCACCGAGGCTGAAGACTCTGTTAGCCAAGAATCGAAGCCAAACTGGCGACGCGATATGGAAGCTCGAGCTAAGGCTGGAGACGAAGCTGTCGCACAGTTGGCGCAGTTGCAGCGCGAGTTGTCGTTCCGTGACGCAGGTGTTGACCCGAACTCAAAGCAGGGTCAGTACTTCATGCGGGGCTACGACGGCGAGATGACTGCGGACGCTATTCGTGCAGAAGCTGCCGAACTGGGCCTTACCGGACAGCCGGTACAGGCGCAGCAACCCCAGGTTGATTATGGGGCTGAGCAGCGGATTGCGATGGCGGCTGACGATGCTGGCCCTGTTACCAATCCTGAACTCGATACGTTGATTCGTCAGACAAATAACCCTGACGAACTGCGAGAGCTTATGGAAGCTCACGGCCACACTTGGAACGCAGCAGTCTGATGTAGCTGAGGTGGGCCTGATGGGAAGGAATCCCAATCATGGCTATGACCAAAACCTCTTCGGTGTCTTCGGATACCACTGCATTTGAACAGCTTGCCTACTTCGCGCTGCGTAGCCAGCCGATGTTCGAGATGGTTGCCGACGTTAAGTCGACCAACCAGTCGCACCCTGGCTCTGCTGTCCAGTTCAACATCTACAACGATCTTAATCAGGAAACTTCTGCCCTGACCGAAGATTCGGATGTGACCGCTGTTGCCCTTGGCGACACGGTAGTTACCGTAACCCTTGCCGAGCACGGCAACGCTGTCACTACCACGGCGAAGCTGCGTGGCACCTCGTTCCTCAACGTGGATGCTGATGCTGCAAACATCATCGGTTACAACATGTCCAACTCGATCGACAAGATTGTTCAGAATGTCCTTGTTGGCGGCTCTAACGTCCTGTACGGCGGCGATGCCACTGCTACCGGCGAACTTGCTGCCGGCGACAAGATCACGGCGTCGCTGATCCGCAAGTCTGTTGCTGCGCTTCGTGGCAACTCGGCCCCGACGATGGACGGCGGCGTGTACGTCGGCTTCATCCATCCGGACGTGTCGTTCGACCTTCGTGAAGACACCGCTGTTACTGACATCATTCAGTACCAGATCCGTCAGGATGGCGCTGGTGTCCGCATGGGCAGCATCGGCACCTTCGGCGGCGTGGACTTCATCGAGACGCCTCGTATCGACCACGGCACCAACGACGGTGCGTCGAACGTGGACGGCTACAACACCGTCCTCTGCGGTAAGCAGGCTCTCGCCAAGGCTCACAGCCGTGGCGCTGGCTTCGGTGAGAACCCGGCCGTCGTGTTCGGTCCCGTGACCGACAGCCTCCGTCGTTTCCAGACGGTCGGCTGGTACCACCTCGTCGGTTACAGCCGTTTCCGTGAGGCTTCGCTCCAGCGGATCGAAACCTCGTCCAGCATCGGCGCTAACTGATAAGCGTTGATGGTGTAATGTAAGGGGGGTCGGGTGCGTGGCCCGACCCCTCTTTCACGTTGTCTGGAGTTGTTATGCCCAAGGGAAAGCCGTACAGCAAGATCGGTAAGGCTGCTGCAAAGCCGATGCCTAAGAAGCGGAAGAAGAAGAAGTAATGGCGAGTGGCCTGTACGGCATCACGTTCCTCAACGCACTGAAGAACGATCTTGCCCTTGACCTGGACGACACGACCGCTGACCGGTTCAAGCTCATGCTGGTCACGTCGTCCTACACCCCTAACTTCGGGACGCACGACTTCAAGTCAGATGTCACGAACGAGGTGTCTGGCACCGGTTACGACGCCGGCGGCAAGTCGCTGAGCTCGGTGACCTTGACCCAGTCTGGCGGCACGATCACGTTTGACGCTGCCGACCTGACCTGGGCGTCCTCAACCATCACGGCTCGAGCGGCTGTGGTGTACGACGATTCGCTGACGAACGACCCGTTGATTTGTTACATCGACTTTGGTGCAGACAAGTCGTCGTCTGCTGGTGATTTTGTGCTGACGTTCAACGCGTCTGGCATCTTTACTCTTGATCTGACCCCGTGAGGTTGACTCGTGCCTTTTCCTAATGAGCTTGATACTTCTGCGGTAGTCGGCGGCAATAACCTACCTGCGCCTGGTACGTCGCTGAATGAAGACCCGGCTACCTCGAATCACCCGACGCATTCGGATCTGCATGAGAACGTCGGTGACGCTGTCCAGGCGGTCGAGGCGAAGGTTGGTACGGGGGCTTCGACGCCTACTACGAACACTGTGTTGACGGGTACTGGTTCGGGCACGTCGGGTTGGGC
>Ga0181408_1000665_pt1 | contig 10955 bp, 10 predicted proteins | sample 31SPOviralmetaG_FD_130137 | JGI IMG/M metagenome (GOLD analysis project Ga0181408, IMG submission 130137) | Marine viral communities from the oligotrophic San Pedro Time Series (SPOT) site, San Pedro Channel, CA, USA - 31 SPOT_SRF_2012-02-16 | ecosystem: Environmental > Aquatic > Marine > Strait...
AATGTTTCCACCAAAGAAAATGACACCAAAACAAGCAAAAGAATATAAAAAGTTTATAGGATATGCAAAAATGGGAGTAGAATATCAAATAGATATGTCGTTGTTTGAATCAATAAATGAAGCAAGATTAGACCCTAAACAAACAATACAACAATTAGGTGGTAATAGATTTCTTTATATGGTAGGAGCAAAAAATTTAGCAATCGACAAGCCAAGAAATGAATTACATATGAAAATTATGAGAAACGCAAAAGGTGTATCGCATGTTGTTGTCAGATTAACATCATTGGATTTATATGATATGAAATTTTTATCAATAAGAGCTGGTAAAATAAGAGTTAAAGCAAAAGAAAAAGGAGTTTATGGAGACCAATTAGCTACCTTCTTTAAAAAACACACAGGTTTAAACACAAGATTGTAGAAAAATTTAATAATATGATATTTATTAACAAGTAAAGTAACAAGGAAAATTATGGCAAAACAAATCAAACTAAAAGATATTTTAAAAGAACACACACTTTCAATGGTGGGTGGTGTTGTTTCACAAAATGCATTTCATAACGATATGTCTTTATCCAATATGGTTAAAGAAAAATATGGTGATGTAAATGAAGAACCAAAAATTGACTCTAAACAAATTCTATCAAAAATACAAGAATTTGGTAAATTAGGTGATTCTATTTATAAATCTGGTGATTTAAAAGAAACAGCAAAAACACTTTCAGATATTGCTAACTCTGCTAAGGTTCATACCTTAAGAGAAACTGAAGATTGGTTTGACAAAGTTACAGTAAATCGTAATATGAAAGAATTAACAAACTTATCAAAACACTTTAATAAATTGTCTGAAGAAGCCTCATCAGTTCAACAAAGACTAGAAGCTTTATACGAGGATATGGGTGGTGTATTAGGTCGTTATTATGAATTAAACGAAACTCACACAGACGGACACGAATCAGATGATATTGAAACACCAGAAATGGAAACCGGTGAAGAAAATCCTTACCAAGAACCTATTTCAAATGATGAAATTACAGAAGAAGATACAAAATATGCAAAATTCTTTAGTGGTGCATTAAAAAAGTTTGGAGTTAGTTCACCAGCAGAGTTAGGTGATAAGAAAAAAGAATTCTTCAATTATGTAGATAAAAATTACTCAGCAGAAAACGAAACAGATTAAGAGGTTAAATTGTTAAAGGTTACAGTTAAAGACAACAAAATAGAATACGCTCTACGAAAACTCAAGAAAAAAGTAAAAGACTCAGGTATATTAATAGAACTACGCGAAAGAGAGTTCTACACTAAACCTTCAGTCAAAAAACGAGAAATGCGTAAAAGAGCTAAGATAAATAATAGAAAATTATCAAATAATCAATAAAAAAAGACGAATTTTTTCATAATTTTATATTTATATGTAAACACAATATCAGTCAATCGACTAGTTCATATATTGTAATTAATCACACTATATTATAGTTCCCAATAACTATATTGATTCCAACGGAGAAATAAAATGGATGACATACTAAAAGAAGCAATCGCTGATGCTAAAGCACTTCGTGCAACCGCATTAGAGAATGCTAAAATAGCTCTTGAGGAAGCGTTCACACCACGCTTAAAATCTATGCTTTCCCAGAAAATTCAATCAGAAGATGAAGAATATGGCGAAGGAGAAGGAGAAGTAGGTAGTGGAGACGGACATATGGAAGCCGAAGACGAACACGAAGTTGAAGAAAGAATGCACGGAGAGGACGAAGACGACCTTGAAGAACGCATGAAAGACGAAGACGAAGAAGAAGTCAAAGAAGCTGAACATATGGAAGATGAAGGTGAACATATGGAAGACGAAGGCGAACATATGGAAGACGAAGAAATGGAAGATGATTCTAAAGTTTCTGAAGCTGAACATATGGAAGACGAAGGCGAACATATGGAAGACGAAGGCGAACATATGGAAGATGAAGAAGATGAACTTGACTTAGAGTCAGTCATTAGAGAACTTGAAGAAGAACTTGATTCATCAGACATAGGTGATGCTGAAAACAAAGAACCATCAGAACGCGCAACGGATTCATCAGAAGTCGGTGCACAAGGACCAGAAGGCGAAGGTGCAGATGAGGAAGGCGGAAAAGAAAATTCTGAAGACGAAGTAGTCAAAGAACCAGTAACAGAAGCTGAACATATGGAAGATGAAGACGAAGATATCGACCTTGAAGAAGTAATCAAAGCTCTTTCTGAAGAAGAAGGAATGGAAGATGAAGAAGAGGAAGATAAGATGGACGAAATGCAAACTACACTTAAAGAATACAAAGAGACAATCGGTTATCTTCGTGAGAAGTTAAACGAAGTTAATTTGATGAACGCTAAACTTTTGTTTACAAACAAATTGTTTAGAGGTTTTGGTTTAAACAACAACCAAAAACTTAGAGTTGTAGAACAATTCGACCGTACTAAGAGCTTAAGAGAAATCAAATTAGTTTACACTACATTAGCAGAATCTTTTAAAGGTAATGGTAATAAGAGAGTAAACGAAAACAAAGGCCAAGCTTCTAAAGCTGTCGCATCAACTGAACCTAAGAAAGAAGTTCTTTCTGAGGGAATGGAAATGAAAGACAGATTTAAAAAATTGGCAAACTTAATTTAAACAATATTAAAATCGGAGAGATATAATGTCAGATATAAATAACATTAGTCAGTTACTTGATGGTAACAATCCACATAAACAATTGCTTGAACAAACAAGACAATTGGTTAACAAATGGGAGCCAACTGGTTTATTAGAAGGTATTGATGCAGAAACACAAAGAAGTGGAATGGCAGTGTTGCTTGAAAACCAAGCAAATCAACTTGTCACAGAATCTTCTTCAGTAGGAACTGCGGCTAATAACGAACAATGGTCAGGTGTAGCTTTACCATTGGTAAGAAGAATCTTTGGTGAACTAGCAGCACAAGACTTTGTGTCAGTTCAACCAATGAATTTACCATCAGGTCTAATTTTCTATCTCGATTTCAGATATGGAACAAACCAATCAAACTTTGATGTAAATCAAAATGTCCACGGTGTAACATCAGCTTCTGGTGATGCAACTGAAGGACTTTATGGTGCAGGAAAGTTTGGTTATTCAGTTAATGATGCATCAGTAACTATTAATACTGGTTCTTACTCAACAGCTTCAGTTTCTTTTGCTGATGTTGACTTTGAACCATCACTAAGTTCATCTCTAACTAACTTGAGAAAAGTTACAGTCGCTCAATCAGTATTTACAAATCCTGATTTAGACGGAATTAGAGCTTATGAAATTAGTGGTAGTGCTGGTTCAGGAATTGACGCTGCATATCCAGCTTACACTAAGAAAAGTGGAGCTAACCTTGTATTTGTTGTCGACCCAACAACACCAACTGGTGCTGATGCGTTCGGTAACAAATCAGTAGAACTTGTGTTCAAATACCACAAGGCACCAACAGATACAACTAGAGGTGACTTTGAGGCAACAGCAAGTGGAACAGGTGCAGAGTCAGACGCTGGAATTCCAGAAATCGATATAGCATTAAGAAGTATCGCTATCGTAGCGAAAACTCGTAAGTTAAAAGCAGTTTGGACTCCTGAACTTGCTCAAGACTTGAACGCTTACCATTCAGTTGACGCTGAAGCAGAACTAACATCACTATTAAGTGAATACATTTCAATGGAAATTGATTTAGAAATTCTTGATATGTTGATTGCAGGTGCTTCCGCTAAGACAGAAAGATGGTCAGCATTCGTAGGTCGTGAGTATGAGAGTTCTTCAACTTCATTTAAGAACACTGCTACTAACGCAAGTGCTTACACAAAAGGTGAATGGTTCCAGACACTTGGAAACAAGATACAATCAGTATCTAATGCAATTCATCAGAAAACTCTAAGAGGAGGAGCTAACTTTATAGTAATCTCACCTGAAACTGCAACAATCCTAGAATCTATTCCTGGATATGCAACAACTTCAGATGGTGCTGTAGATAGTTCTTACGCAATGGGTGTTCAAAAAGTTGGTCTATTAAACAATAGATTCAATGTATACAAGAACCCTTACATGCAAGAAAATCAAATCCTTTGTGGATTTAGAGGTTCAAACTTCTTAGAAACTGGTGCTGTGTATTCACCATATGTGCCGTTAATTATGACACCACTTGTTTACGACCCAACTAACTTCACACCTAGAAAAGGCGTGATGACCAGATACGCTAAGAAAATGGTCAGAAGCGAATTCTATGGTAAAGTTATCGTTGCAGATGTAGACAAAGTGTAATAAATAACATTACAGAAGTCGAGTAGTTAATTTTTAATTAACAACTAAGAAAAACCCCCAGTTCGCTGGGGGTTTTTTGTTTGTTATAATAGTGGTTTTTATAAGTTTCTTATATTTATTTATAGAATATTTAACGGAGAAAAATATATGGCTCAAGAACCAATATGGCCTGGTTCAGGTTCAGCAGTTAGTGGTAATACACCATTTGGATTTTATGATACAGACTCAGAGTTTCAAGGTGAAGCTCCAAAGTTTGCAACTTGGTGTGCACAAAGATTAGGTTTCCCACTAATGAATGTAGAATTACAAGACAAACAATTTTACGCTTGTCTAGAGGAAAGTGTATCTGAATATAGTGCTCAAATAAATCAATTTAATATTAAAGACAATTTATTATCACTACAAGGTCAATCAACATCATCAAATTTAACCCACAAGAGAGTAACCCCGAACTTAGGTAGAAGTGTATACTTATCACAAGCTTACGGAACAGAAGCCGGAGTTGGTGGTTTAGTAGAAGTCAAATCAGGTTCAGTAGATGTCGTTAGTGGTTCTCAAACTTATGATTTAAATGCTCTATGGGCTGATGTAAGTGAGAGTGGTAACGCAATAGAATTGAAAAAAGTGTTTTATGAAGAAACACCAGCAGTTCAAAGATATTTTGACCCGTATGCTGGAACTGGTGCTGGTTCAATGAATTTATTAGACCAATTTGGATTTGGTAATTATTCACCAGCAGTTACATTTTTAATGATGCCAGTTTACGCAGATATGTTGAGATTACAAGCCATTGAATTAAATGACCAAATTAGAAAATCAGCATATTCATTTCAATTAAGAAATAATAAACTAAGAATATTCCCTAGACCAGATTCTTCTTACAAACTACACTTTGAATATGTGGTTCGTTCAGAGAGAGATGATGTTTTAGTAACAGAATATTCAGGAAGTTCAGATGTAATTTCCGACTTTTCCAATGTTCCTTATGATAATATGAAGTTTACAAATATTAACGATGTGGGGAAACAATGGATTAGAAAATATGGATTAGCACTAACAAAAGAATTATTAGGTATAGTAAGGAGCAAATATGGAGCTATCCCTATACCTGGTGCTGAAACAAGCTTGGACGGAGACACTTTGAGGTCAGAAGCGTCAGCCGAAAAAGAAGCTCTTGTTACACAACTTAGAGAAATACTTGAACAATCTTCTCGTAAAGCACTTATGGAAGCAGACAAGGATGAATCCGAGTTCCTACAAGAAAAACTTAAAAAAGTCCCATATCCAATCTACATAGGTTAGGAGTGAAAGATGGCAAACCCACGATTTTTCGGAAAAAACGATTTAGACACATTCGATAGAGTTAATAAAGAACTTATCGGTGATTTAAATAATGCGAATAGTGGAATCATTGACCAGACTGTAATTGTTTATAAAATATCAGCAAACAATACGGAAACTAATATGTATGGTGAAACATCAAACGGAAAAGTATTTAGACCAGGTGTCGAATTAGCTTGTTTGGTTGAAGCCGAAGATATGGCATTTAATACAGATGAATTTGGTCCTGATTTAAGACAGAACGCAACATTTTCATTTGTAAGACAATCTCTAAGAGATGTAAGTTTAGTATTGGAAATAGGAGATGTAGTTGAATGGTTTACCGCTTATTGGGAAATCAATAATATAAATGAAAACCAATTGGTTGGTGGACAATATAAACAACTCGACGGACAACATATTCATTCAGTCATTTGTGGTGCTAACTTGTTAAGACGAAGTAATCTTAACATCGAAGAAGTGAGAAGTATTTAATGGAACGAAGTAAAACTTTACCAAGAACAGAAGAAATATTAACAACACAAACTAACTTTAACAGAGGATTCGATACAACCCGTAAAGATGACAATGTAAAAAATTATTCAGTTGGGTTGTTAGATATTGATGCAGCTGTAATGTATTATTTTAGAGAGGTGATAAAACCAGAAGTAGTAGATAGTGGTGAAATAGTAAAAGTTCCTGTTTATTATGCAAATCCAGAAAGATGGAAGTCAATTCAAAAACTTGGATATTTAAGAGATGTTAAAGGTCAATTTATAACACCATTGTTAATTTTTAAAAGAACATCAGTATCAAGAGAAACAAATAATGCTTTTCTAACACCTTCATTACAACCAGCAACAGAAGGTTCTAATTATACATTTAAAAATAAATTTTCAACAAAAAACAGATTTACACAAACTTCTACATTATTTGAAAATGACGAACCATTAGAAGAAGTTTATAATGTAACTATTCCGAGTTATGTTACAATAAATTATAATTGTATAGTATTTACACCATACATAGACCAAATGAATAAGATTATTGAAAAAATAAGTTGGTCAAAAAATTCTTATTGGGGTGAACCTGATAAATTTAAATTTAAAGCTGGTATATCAACATTCACAGATGCTTCAGAATTTGAAGGAGAAAGAATTATCAAAACAACATTTGATTTAAGTATGAAAGGATATTTATTACCAGAATCATTTAATAGTATAGTTAATACACAAAAAGAATATTCAAAACGAATTGGGTTGGAATTAGGAGTTGAGTAATGACTGATAGAACAAAACCATTACCAAGAACACAAAGAAGACTTGAAGGTAGAGAACTCAATAGAGGACTACAAAAAGGTAGAGGTTCTGAAACAAACCAAAGAAAAGATAATGTAAAAAATGTATCTATTGGTTTAATGGATGTTGATGCAGCTATTATGTATTATTTCAATGAAGTTATAAAACCAATGACAACAATCAACGGACAAGAAGTAAAAGTTCCTATCTATTATGCTAACGCCGAAAGATGGAACTCAATACAAAAACAAGGATATGTTCGTGATGTTAAAGGACAATTAGTTACACCATTAATTGTTTTTCGTAGAGTTTCAATGGAAGCAAACGAAACAATGCCGGTAGATAAGTTAGATGCTAACGACCCAAAACAATTTTACACATTTGAAAAAAAATACTCACAAAATCAACGATATGATAGATTTTCAGTAGTTCAAGGTATGTTAAATTCAAAAGAATACTATACCACTGCTGTTCCAGATTATATGAATTTAAATTATGAAGCAATAGTTTGGACACCTTACATTGAAGAAATGAACAGAATTATAGAACAGATAAACTTTTCAGAAGGTGCATATTGGGGTGAACCAAATAAATTTAAATTTTTATCATCAATAGATTCTTTCGAAGATGCTACAGAAATGGGTGATAACGAAAGAATTATCAAAACAAATTTCAATATGAGTTTTAAAGGGTATTTAATTCCAGAAGCATTTAATGAATTTATAAACACACAAAGATATTTCTCACCAAAACAAGTATTGATTAATGATGAAAGTGGTTTATCAATATCATCAGTATTTTCACCAGATAGTAGAGCAGAAAAGGTAACAATATTGACAACTGGTAATTCATCTTTACCAAGTGGGTTAGGAAATGCAACAGATTTTATTAGAGGAGCATCTACCGGCGTAGGAACACAAGCACAAGATTTAGAATTTACTAATACTTTTGGTGGTGAAACCTATTATGTAATGAGGGGTGGTGGAGAACCAACTTCTTCAAGAGATGATAAAGCATTAATATCAGTTTCTAATGCAAATTCAACTTATAATTTAAAATCATTTAGAGTAAGTGGTAGTCAATCATCATCTTTATCTGCAAGTCAAGGACAGATTTATCAACCAACATTGGAGTCGGACAGAAGAATTATGAGTTCATCAGTTCAAGTAAAATTGAATGGGTTAGAACTAATATCTGCTGATGACCAAATTGGTTATACTAGTGGATTTGATTATTTTATTTCAAGTTCTTTTAAAGATGTAGTCATTAGAAAAAGACAATCAGATAATACAGGATTTACAATAAAAGAAAGTGATTTTGTAACTATCATATTTCAAAGTGAGATAACATAATGACACAAAGAGAAATAGATAAGAGAGTAGGTTTAAAAGGAAGAACAAGACAATTTACATTTCCGGTAAGTGAATCTAAGTTTTCCGGTGATAGAGTTATGTTTAATGACACCGGAAGTATAACACTAGGTTATTCTTTTGATAATAAAAATGGTATTCCAACCGTAGATACAGATTTAATTCACTTATCAAGTGCCAATGAAAGGTATTATCAACAACAAGAACATTTCACATTTTCAGATATAGGTAGTTCAACATCAACATATAATGAATTTACACCAACAATAGCTGACAATTATCGTATCAGAAATGGGTCATTACGAATATTTATTAATGGTATTGAACAATTGTCTAATGTTGACCAAACCCAATCAGCATCAGTAGATTTTTTCATAGATACAACACAAACAAAGTTTAGGGTTCACAAATTAACATTTGATAATTTTGGAATGGAATTAAAAAGTGGTTCAGTAGTAACAGAAGGTGATAGTAATTTTTTACCACCAACAACAACAGGAGACGGAAGTGAGTCTTCTATAAAAATTAGTTTTCAAAGAGAGGCATCAGTATGACATTAATTGATTTAACAACACAAGCACAAGCTCCACAATCGGGTGGTTTGTCATTACAAAGTTCAGCAGTAACAAGTTCTTTAACTGGACTATATACATTAGAGTTTGATAATATTAATGTAGATAATATCGGAACAGGTAGTTTCAATATTGGAACAATCCATACATTAACAGCTGGTAAAGTAAAGATAGCTCACCCAACAGACCCAGTTATTATGGATGCTAATGATAATAAAGTAATACAAGTATTAACAAGTGGTGTTCCAAGTGGTAGTATAAAAATATTTGGAGATTTGATTGTTCAAGGTTCATCATCATTTAATAATGTTTCTAGATTTGCAGTAGAAGACCCTATTATAGATTTAAATTTTACCGGTTCAACAGCTTTATCATCAACAGACTCTGGATTAAGAGTTGGTAGGGTAGGTTCTACAAATGCACAATTAATATTTGACCATAGTGAAACTAGATGGGCTATAGATAATGCTGCAGGAAGTAATATAAATATTGTTGGAAGTTCAACAACAGATACATTAACTAATAAAACAATTACTAGTTTAGCAACATCAACAATGGGTTCAACAGCTAACTTAACATTTAGTGGTGGTGGAGAAGTATTAGGAATACCAGCTAATCCAACAGAACAAGGTTCAGCAGTTTCAAAAGCTTATGTAAACGCTCAATTAACCGGTAGTGTAAGTTCATCAGGAACAGATTATCTAAGAAAGAATTTTGTAAAAGTAGCCGCAGGAATAAGTGGTTCGTCAACAGCAAGTTTTGAAGCAGTTACAGCATCATCTCCGATTGGTATGACATCAACATCAGAAAATGATTTCATATTCTTTATGAACGGACAATATATGGAACATAATGCTATAGAAGTTGAACAAAAAGGAACATCATTTTTATTAAAAGTTGATGTTAGTGGTATTGGATATAATTTAGAATCAGATGATGAAATCATCGCACACGGAAAGTTTGATTCATAATGGCCGATTTAAAGAGAAAGCAGTTAAGACAATTTTTATCAGGTTCGTTCAATATAACGGGGTCACTAAATGTAACCGGTTCAGTTGAATTTGATAAAAACATTAGTGGTTCAATCACTTCTACTGGTTCGTTTAGTAGATTACAAGGTGATACAATATCAGTAACACATTCACCATATGCAAGTGGTTCTGGTGTTCAAGCACTTATGGACGCAACTGGTTCTTATGCATCAGCTTCAACAAAATATGTAAAAGAATCTCAAACAGGTTCATTTGGTAGTGGTTCTGATGTTCAAAATATTTTAAATACCTATGTTCAACAATCAGAATCAAGTTCTTTTGCAAGTGGTTCGGATTTACAGACTATACTTGCAGAAAGTTCTTCATATGTAGTTGAAAGTGAAACAGGTTCATTTTTACAATTTTCAGATACAGCATCATTTTCAACACTGCATGTTGAGGGTAATATTACAACATCAGGTTCTATTACAGCACAAAGATTTAATACAGAAATTGTTTCATCATCAGTAATATTTGCAAGTGGTTCTACTAGATTTGGTGACACAATTGATGATACACATAATATAACTGGTTCATTATTTGTAAGTGGTAATGTTACATTCGATACGAATTTAACTGGTTCATTAACTTCAACTGGTTCATTTGGAAATATACAAATAGGTAATTTTGGTGGATTACCATTTGCAAGTGGTTCTGACTTACATCAAATACTTGCACAAAGTGCATCATATGTGGTAGAATCCGAAACATCTTCACTACATCAAGTTCTACAAGAATCGGCTTCATATATGGTATCAGACCAAACTGGTTCTATGGGATTAGTAACATTAGGTAATAATATAACTGGTTCAATTACTTCAACGGGTTCTTTTGGTAGAGTTGATGTAGCAGAAAATACATTTATACTTGGTAATTTGGGAATTGGGACAAGCACACAAGGAAACAGACTTCAAGTTGCAGGTGATGCAACTATTGTTGGAGCTCTTGATGTTCTCAATTCAGTAAGTGGTGGGATAAGTTCAACTGGTTCATTTGGATATGTGGAAGCACTAGGAGTTAAACTTGTAAATTCAAACCAAACTGCTTCTTTCGGAAGTGGTTCTGACTTACATCAAAT
>Ga0181408_1000666_pt1 | contig 10950 bp, 18 predicted proteins | sample 31SPOviralmetaG_FD_130137 | JGI IMG/M metagenome (GOLD analysis project Ga0181408, IMG submission 130137) | Marine viral communities from the oligotrophic San Pedro Time Series (SPOT) site, San Pedro Channel, CA, USA - 31 SPOT_SRF_2012-02-16 | ecosystem: Environmental > Aquatic > Marine > Strait...
AAGTTAGAAGATATTCAAACAGTTGTAGATGAAACGGTAATGGAATCATTCTAATGTATGAATATAAATGCACAGTAAATAAAATAGTAGACGGAGATACGGTAGACGTAGACATAGATTTAGGTTTTGGAGTAGTACTAACTGATGAACGGGTTAGAATCATGGGGATTGATACTCCAGAATCACGAACAAGAAATAAAATTGAAAAACTTTTTGGACTAGCAGCTAAACGAAGATTAAAAGAACTTCTTTCTCAACAATGTGTTCTTAAAACTGAGATCAATAAGGACGGCGAAGATATGAAGGGAAAGTTTGGAAGAGTGTTAGGAGACTTTGTAGCACCAGATGGAAAAATGATAACAGATATCATGATAGAAGAAGGCCATGCAGTTGCATATCACGGACAATCCAAAGATGATGTTAAAACTGCTCATTTAGAAAATAGAAAAAAATTATTATCAGAAGGAATTGTACTTCAATCAGACATCGATAAAGTTTCAAAAAAATAGGATTATCCCAAATTTTTTCATATATTAGTTATATGAACTATCGATTAATAACATTTGCAATTATTTTATTTACAATAGGCCAGGGTATGGTTTGGATTCAAGTTAATGGACCTTTAATATGGCCATGGGCTAAAAAATATAAATTATTACTATTATTGTTTGGCATTCCAATTACTTATTTGTTTATGGAAGCAACAAGATTTGCAGTAACTGGTTTCGAAGGAATGTTTTGGCCCGGTAGATTTGTATCATTTGTTTCTGGAATAATGATATTTACATTGTTTACATATATGTTTAAAGGAGAAGGCATAACATTGAAAACTGCAATTTCTTTAACATTAGCTTCTTGTATCATTTTAATACAGTTATTTTGGAAATAAACATATTTATATTAAATAATATCGTGGAATCATGTAATGAATAAAAGAAGTATCACAATCGCTCAGTTAATTAGAGAAGAATATTTAAAGTTACAAAAAGAAAACTATTTAAAAAATATTATTCATGAAGAAATAAGTAAAATTAAAAATAATATATCTGAGCAAGATGACGAATTTTTAAATCTTAAAGATTTGACAGATAATTATATATTAAAAGGAATAAAATCAGGCGAATATGCTGGTCAAACTTCATTTAAGCCATATAATTTTCAAAAAACTCAGCTAGCTGGTCTTCCTACTTCATTTCAAGAACAATTTATAGGAGTAACATGTAATAATGTTAAATTCAGTTCTGGTGTTTCTAATATAAGTGGATTGGTTAATTATAGCAAGATTGATCTAAAAGATACTGGCAATACAATTAACAATATTCATATACCACTTCCTCCAGTTCAATTAAGTCATAATCAATTTATGTATGATCAATATGGACTAGTTGGAATACACTATAAATCTAATAAGAATGTGTACATTAATGTAGACAATTTAAAGGCTCCGCTTTTTGTTCCTCCAATGCAACATGGCGACAATCAGTTAACTGATGGGTTCATAATATCTCCAAATATAACAAAAGTTTTACCTACAGTTATTATTAAACGTGAAGTAGTTAAACCTCCAAAAAAAATTGATAGTCCAGTAAAAGTCTCCAACTTAGACACGCCCGGACAACAAAGCTTTATTAATCAATTAGATTCATTAATGCCAAACGTTAACGATGGTTGGAGTAGTAAAATTGTTGCAAAAATGGATAATAGCGATAGTAAGTTAATAGACGGTGGAGTAAAAATTGCATATAAATCTACATGGTCTCAAGGATCTCCAAAAGGATTTGAAAAAGGGGCTTATTTAAGATATACAATGACGATAGAGTTTGTTCAAGCTTTAGTAAGATTAGAGCCACAAGAAGTTTCTGGAGCTAATATAGGAGGAGATGTTTTTTCAGTATTATTTCCAGAATTAGATACAATTAAAGATAAAGTAATGATCCCAGTTGCAAATACTGGAGAATTACAATCGCCAGAAGAATGGTATGATCAGTTACGTTCTAACGAACAAGAAGTACAACGATTGCAAACAGTTATTAATATTGTAAATACCATGGATGAAAAAGAAAAAGATCTATTAATAGCATTATTAGATGACATGGTAGATTGGTTCAATGAAAATGCGCCAGAATGGGCAAAGAAAACGGCATCATTTATTGGTTTTGCCATAATGGAATTATTCAAATCAATTGGCAATTTTTTTATGGAGCCAAGTTGGGATAAATTACAAATATTATTAAACATGCTAGGTTTTGTAGATGCATATGGAATTGGATCAATAGCTGATATGTTAAATTGTTCAATATCATTATCTAGATATCTTACATCATGTGTACAAGGAAATTGTGATGAAATGCATCTTGTGCATGCTGCCTTAAGTGCATGGGCTATAATACCAGGATATGGATGGGCTGCAAATGCTTCTCTAGCTGGTATGACTCTATCACAAGGAGCAAAAACAAGTAGAGCATTTAGAAAAACTCTAACAAAAACGAAGAAAACTAGTAAATCAGCAAAAAATGCATCTTCAGTAAAATCTACTAGTATGCTTACTTCAAAATATTTTAAGCAATGGACTAAAGCAATGGCTAAAAAAGATGTTAGTGGAATGTCAAAAGCTATAGACGGATTAATAAAACAAGGACATTTAACAAGAGAAAATTTAGCACTTTTATCCAAAGGAGAATTAGGAGACTCATTTATAGCTACTGCATTGTTTGTAAGAAGTAAAGCAAAAGATTTAGCTGGATTTGAAAATTCATTAATGAAAATAAATAAAGCATTGAAAGGCGATTCAAAAATTGATTTGCAATGGGCTAGTAAAGCATTAGACGATTCTGCAGAATATTTAGAATTTATGTCACGAGCTTTTAATAGATCATATAATAATTTAGGAAAACAAACAATACTAAGTGCTACTAGAAAGACTGTTGTTAATATATCAGGAGGAAGTATTAAATTAGTTAAATCAATAGCTAAAACTATAATTATGCCACCACTTAAATGGACTGCTAAATTAGCAATATGGAAAACCGCCCCAGCGTTGTATTTATTTGAACTTCCTGCTAAGGTTGCCAAGCTATCAGGAGGAGCGACATTAAAAGGAAAAACTTTAAATCCATTTAAAGCTGGAACAAGACAATTTTTTACATTATTGTTTAATACAAAAAAACAATTTATGTTTGGAGAAAAATTTGCAGACTTTTTAAGACAAATGTGGCTAGCAGAATTAAGGAGTAACCCTGTTAAATTGGCAACTATAATTAGATCCGGTGCTCCAACTATAAATTTAGGATCGGTTATTTCAAAAAATTTTTTAAGAGGTTTGAGAAAACAATTAAAAACTAATTTTCCTAAAGCGGCAGAAAGAGAAATAGACGATATAGTTGGATTATTTTCTGGACAACAAATGTCAGGAAACCAGTTTTTTCAAGCAATTAGTAATGCATATAATAAATCAGGTAAATTATTTAAAGGGAAAGTTTCTAACATTGATCTTGGTGACAAATTTGCAATATTAGAAGGATTGCGTACCGGTACATTAGAAAAACTATTACCTGCACAAGTACAAAAGGACTTATATGAAGAAGTATTAAAAGCATATGGATCTGCTGCAATGGGATCTGGAGGGAAATTACATGCATATTACACACAGTTTTCTAAGGATTACACTAAAAAAGCTTTAACCGGAGAGTTAGGTACATTATTTAGTCAAGAAATTTCTAGACAGTCCTATGGATTATCAAAAGCATTTAATCATTTTAATGGATTATTTACAAGAAAAGGATCAGATGTTGTGTTTGAAGAAGTAGAAGCTGTAATGCAAGATTTAGGTATTTATAATGATGGATCTTCACCAAAGCAAAATTATGATGCATTAATATTAGGGTATATGAACGCATTGATTAATGAAGCAATTAGTAGATTCGGATCTGCAGAAGCTGCAGCATATTATGAAGGTATTAAAAGTGAAATTAGATTATATTCAGCACCACTTAGAAAATACTTTGCACAGGATTCGGGAGTATTAATAGATATTTTACAAAATGGAGGTTCAAACACTCAAGACACTGTAATAAAACAAATTGAATATTTCATGATTGCATCACCTGGATTACTTGAAGGAAATTTATCAAACCCATCATCATGCAAATTGATACGTCCGGCACAATTACATTTAGGCAATAAATTAATACCGAATCCATTCTTAAATCCGGTATATACAGGGCCTAAGAATCCAAATTTCGAAGAGTTAGCAACTAATCCAGCTGCATATTCCCCTGGGTCTGATTCTAAATTACCATTAATTGGAAATAAATGGCATACAGGCGATGGTAAAACAGGTCGACCTATAGAAAAGATGAAATGTCATGTTTCTGGTATTCCATTTGATATATTATATAAAATAAAAAACAATGAAAAAGAATATACAAATACATTAAATGCAATTCAAATGGCTCAAGTAGATTTATTATATCAATATTATCAAGAAACAAGATTAATGGAGAATATGAATAGTAGTTTAAGTAAATCATTTACATTTGTATATAACGACGGAAAATCTGCAGAAGCTCCATTGCAGCTTGAATACATAAAGCAAGCATTTGAGACACCAGATCTAGGTGAAATGTGGGCTGCAGCTGCCGGTAGATTACTTCCGTCGGTATTTGGTGATCAAGAAGTTCAAATAAATACACAATCTGGTACGCCTCCAGAAGATGTTCCTACAAGCCCAACTAGATAATATTATGTTAAGTAAAACTAGTTATAAACATTCATCGATAAGTACTTGGGATGTTCCATTAGAGTCAAACAAATTTCCGGGTATCGATTCAATTAAATTTTTTGATCAAAGCGGTTATGCTTTATGTGATTTAGAATTGCAATATGCAGATTCTAATAATGCATATATAAATTCAAATCGTGAAAAGCAAGGAATATATATGCCATGGATTGAATTAGATAATAAAGTAACTGGAGCTCATATCAATCACTCTTGGATAATGGAGCGAAAAGGATATTCTGGAGAAGCATTAGATCAATTAACTGCTTGGAGTAAGTCTTATCCATTATTTTATAAAATATCTAAACTAGTTCCAAAATGGGGTATTGACATAAGTTTTGATTATGTTGATATTGAAGGTAACGTAATGGAATTATTTCATTATGAATGGGACAGTCATATATTAGATGAAGTTCTAGAAACAAAACAAAAAATAGAAAAAATTATATTTGAAACAGATTGGAATGATTTTGCACAAATGAAGTTACGAAGAAAATCGGAATGGAATGGATTAGATTTTATAGCTCAAAGCAAATGGACAACAGAAGTATTAGACCTACCTCCAGAAAATTTTAAATTAATTCCATGGAATATTGATTAATATATATTTATATGTATAAATGGCAAAATTAAAAGGCATAGTAAAAGATATTGTTTTAGAAGGCAAATTATCTGATTGGGATGGTTATAACACACCAGCAGCTCTTAAAAAAGAAAAAGAGGTAAAAGGAAAAAATAAACCAGAAGATGCTATTACAGATTTAGATTTAAATACTAAAAACAGAAATCTTACTATCAAAGAATATAGTTATGGACCTTTGAATCCAGACGATGAAAAAGGATCTAAAAAGTTTTGGGAAGATAAAGCTCATATGTGGAACACCACAGTAGAAGCTGCTAAACAATCTAGATGTTCTAATTGCGGAGCATTTGACCAAAAAAAATCAACATTACGTAAAATTGAAAAAGCTATAGGCAAAGAAGGCAAAACAATAGTTAAGAATGCAAATATAGGATTTTGCGAATTCTTTTGGTTTAAATGTGCCGGAGCAAGAACATGCGATGCTTGGGTTGGAGGAGGCCCAATAAAATGAAGTCTAGAGGTTTAGGTGACGATATTAAAAAAATTACTTCTGCAACAAGATTAGATAAACTAGCAGAACGAATTGCAGAACTTACAAATAGTGATTGTGGATGTGAAAGAAGGCAAAAAAAATTAAATAAATTATTTCCATATAAAAGGAATAAGTAATGAATGAAGATTGCGGATGCGGACATAAAAAAAGACCAACTCATATGGCTCCTAAAAAACAAGGAGTAAAAGCATTATTAATTAAATTAATGGGTGAACGTATTGAAAAGATTGATGGTAAATACGTTGTATACCCAAAAGGAAAAGGTAAACGATTAGGAACTCACGACACAAAGAAAAAAGCTTTAAAACAATTAGCAGCAATTGAATTGAACAAATAATACTTTGCAAAGCTATGGAGATTAAAGCTCTCAACTACAGGACCGCTTTTTATTTAAAGATGATTAAACTAAAAAACATATTAAATGAATCATATGTATCAGGTATATCTGATATTGAAGTAATAGCTGCTACTATAATTGGAGAAGCAGGCGGAGAAGGTATGAACGGTATGAAAGCTGTAAAAAATGTTTTACAAAATCGTTCTGTACAGCGCGGAACTAGTATAGCCGGAGAAGCATTACGTCCAAAACAGTTTTCAATGTGGAATAAAGCAACTAAAGGAGTTAATATTGCATCTGATTTTAATACTAAAGATCGAATATCTAAAATACAATCGATAATAGATATGTATAAAAAACATTCAAAATGGAATATAGCAGTTTCTTTATCCAAAACAAAAATTAAAGACATAACTGCAGGTGCTACTAAATATTATGCATCTGGAGGACCTCAACAAATAGATCCTCCATATTGGGCTAAGAATTGGAAAAATCCTATTGTTATAGGAAATCATACGTTTGGAAATTAATATCTAAATCCTATAGGTTGTATCTTTCCAAAAAAATCATTATAATATATTATGGGAACAAATTATTTTAGCCGTATGATGACTACAGTTATTGAATCTATGCGATCGAATAGTTATGATTGGCCAGTTCATTGGAATAACGAAGAAAAATTAAAATTTTTAAATGATTGTTTAGATTGGCTAGAAAAAAATGAATTGTATGAACATTGTGAAATAGTTATCAATGAAAAAAAGAAAATCAAATAATAAATATATAATTGAATTGCATAACGACAAATTTAATACATTTGATTATGTAATACAAACATTGCGTGAAATATGTGGACATAATTACTTTCAAGCAACTCAATGTGCGCATATAGTTCATAACAATGGAAAATGTGTTGTATTTGAAGATAAAAAAGAATTAGTTATACAAATATATAATGAAATGCGAGATTCTGGATTAACAGTAAAAATTAAAGATGATTAATAAAATTTTAATAGGATGGTATCATGCAAAATATCATCGTAATTTAAAGAAGGCAGAAGCGGCTAAAAATTTAAAAGATATATATAAATTTAAAAAATATATATATCAATCAGAAGATGCTTGGAGAAAGTTAATACTTTTAAATAATAAAAATAAAAATAAATAATCATGGCAAAAAAAGCAACAATTGGAGACTCTCCAAAAGATAGGTCAATGAATATCATAGACAAGTTTATCAAAAGAGAAGAACGAAAAAATCGACACAAGGAAATATTACCTGGAAGAAGAAAGGCAAAAGATGTTCCTATAGATATGTGGCCGTTAAAAGATCAAATTGAATATTGGGAAAATCAAACAGAAGAACAAAAGTTTGATAGAAAATATAGCAGTTACATTGATTGGTTGGACACTATAAAAGATCTAACAGGATATCCAGATAGATCATTTATGGATATGATATCTCCGGCTAAACATAGAGAAAGAATGAAAGAAGTATATGGTCAAAAGATATTACCAAAACAAGCTTATCAAATGCTTATAAAAGAAAATATTTTGTGGGTGTAGATTATAAATATATTTATGGTCGTGGCAGATCTGCTTTGAACTTATCAGAGTCAGAAATTAGATATGCAATGGAAAATACTAAATCTAATTCTGAAGCTGCTCGATTTCTTAAAGTATCATTTACTACATTTAAAAAATATGCAAAACAATATACAGATTCTGAATCAGGGGAAACATTGTGGGAGATTCACAAAAATCAAGCTGGTAAAGGTATTGTTAAAGATGTCTCTAGAGCAACTGCCGGTCCATATGCAATAGACAAAATATTAGAAGGAGAACATCCTAATTATCCAATTTGGAAATTACGAAATAGAATTATTGCCTTAGGTATATTACCAGAAAAATGTAATAGTTGTGGATATGAAGAACGACGAATAACAGATGATACTACTCCATTATTGTTAGATCATAAAGATGGAGACATATGTAATCATCGAATAGAAAATTTACAATTGTTATGTTTGAATTGTTATTATATGCAATCAGGAAATCCGTATAATAAAAATAAAGAGCAATATTGGAATTATAACTTATTAGAATAATATTTATATAAAACAAGAAAAGGAACATTAATGGATTATTCAAATAGAACATATGCATTTATTAATACTTCAGATATTGAAGATATTGATTTTTCACAAGTAATGGAAACATCAGCTGATACAGTTAGAAAATCACTCGATGAATCTCAATTTATTTTAAAATGGTACACATCACAATGGCCTTCATTTATAGCACCATCAGGAAGTATAACGCCAGTTTGGCACGGATCTCATTCTGATTGCTTATCTAATATATTAGATCCATTTTGGACAGATACTGGGTCATTAGTATAATTAGTTTATGACTCACAGTAAACTATACATTCCAGGAAAGTATAGAACTATAGTTACTAGATTAAGTAACTTAATTTTGGATGCATTAATTGAAGTACCTACTATATCAACAGAATATAAAAATATATTATTTGTAGAAATAATAAATTCTAGTATTCCTATTCATTTTTATTTTGGGTTGCAAACTAGATATGGCGAAACATATGTTACAGGAGATGCTTATAATCCAACAGAGCCAACTAGTAAACAAATACCATATATAGAAATAACTATACAAACTGATAATCGAAAACAAGCTCGAAGTTTGATAGCTATGAAGTTACGAAATTCAATTCGTCATGAAATAGAACATTTAACGCAAAGTGGATTAAATACATTACCAGGTAAGTATTTGCCAGATGATCAACAACTACGAGCAGAAGCTACAAGAAAAGATTATTTACTTTTAGAAAAAGAAGTTCCTGCAATGTTAAAAGGATTATATTTTCAAGCAACAAAAGAACGGATTCCTTTCAAACAAATACTAAATGATTATTTAAATGATACATATTTATTAAAAAGAGAGATTGAAGAAGTTAAATCAATCTGGATACAAAAAGCTAAGGAACTAAATCTATGGAAGAATATGACGTAGAAAATTATCAAGATTTAAAAGAGTTTATACAATTCATTAAAGAATACAAAGCTGATGTTAATGAAGCTGAGTATAGAGGACGTAAAGTTAAGCTTGGAAAGCCAATGCGTGGTGATGTTAAAAAGTTTAAAGTTTATGTTAAGAATCCAAAAGGAAATGTAGTTAAAGTTAATTTTGGCCATGGAGGAACTTCAGCAAAAAAAGCTGGACAAAAAACTATGAGAATTAGAAAGTCAAATCCTAAAGCTAGAAAAAGTTTTAGAGCAAGACATAATTGCGATTCTCCTGGGCCAAGACATAAAGCGAGATATTGGTCTTGTAGAAAATGGTAAATGAACTTAAAAGACTTATTACCATCCAATAAACAACCAGCTAAGTATATAGACACACCTGATGGTGCTGTTAAAATTTGTGAACAAGGACCATTACCTAAAACTAATTTTATAGTAGGGCCATATACAAATGCAAAAGCATCTGATAAGATTCCTGGATGGGATAAAGCAAAATATTACAAAGAATACATAACAAGACTTTTACCAGAGTCAATGATAAAGAAAGAGTTACCGTGAGTAAATTAGAAGACTTACTTTGGAGTGCTGAAGAGTACGGCAAAAGACCCCAAATGTTTAAAGAAATACATAAAATACGAACTGAAAATCCTAAGCTTACTTTAGAACAACAATACGAACAAGCATATCAAAAAGTAATGAAAACATAGAATATTTGGTTGGATAATATAATTTTATTTCTTATTATATAGAAAAAATAAAGTTATGAAAGACGAAATATTTGGTACCGTCACCACAGAAGACGGAGAATTTATTAAAGTGGTTAGCACTAAAGGCGATGACATCACTCATCTGTTTAGAGATGACATGATTAAGATTGCTTACAAAGAAGGTCAAGGCCTTAAGTATAATTCAGACACAGGTAGAGGTAAGAGAATTGATTTAGATCAAGTTCCTGCTCCTAAGCCTCCTAAGAAAGAAATAGTTAACGATGATCCAGTACTGGCATTCATTAGCAATGCTCCTTCTATTAAGCCTGATCATTTAGAGATTACAGATATCAAATGGAAATATCTAATTAGGTCAGCAGTTAGAGGTAAGAATATCATGATGGTTGGCCCTGCAGGATCTGGTAAGACAGAAGCAGCAAAGGCATTGCCTGAAGCAACTAATAGACCATTCTTTTATTTTAACTTAGGTGCAACTCAAGATCCTAGATCAACATTAATAGGTAATACGCATTTTAAGAACAACGAGACGCTTTTTGATGAATCGGCATTCATTAAGGCTATTAAGACAGAAAACGCTGTAATCCTTTTAGATGAGCTTTCTAGAGCGCATCCAGAAGCATGGAATATCTTAATGACTGTATTAGATGAGGGTCAAAGATATTTGAGATTAGATGAAAATATTGATGCACCATTAGTAAATGTAGCACAAGGCGTATCTTTTATTGCAACGGCTAATATTGGAACAGAATATACATCTACTAGAGTATTAGATAGAGCATTGTTAGATAGATTTGAAGTTATTGAAGTTGATATATTATCTAAAGAAAGAGAGCATTCTTTATTAGGCAAAAGATTTGGTAATAAAGTTGAGGATTCATTATTAGAATCAGTAGCAGATATTGCAGATGTAACTAGAAAAGAATGG
>Ga0181408_1000671_pt1 | contig 10893 bp, 9 predicted proteins | sample 31SPOviralmetaG_FD_130137 | JGI IMG/M metagenome (GOLD analysis project Ga0181408, IMG submission 130137) | Marine viral communities from the oligotrophic San Pedro Time Series (SPOT) site, San Pedro Channel, CA, USA - 31 SPOT_SRF_2012-02-16 | ecosystem: Environmental > Aquatic > Marine > Strait...
CAGCTGGTCAATATACTGTAGCTGTAACAAACACAAATGGGGGTACTGTTTCACAAGCAAATTTTATACAATATAGCGGCGTACCTGTATGGTCAACAGCTTCAGGTAGTTTAGGTAGTGTTCAAGAAGGAGCTTCTGCTTCTTTTCAAGTAACAGCAACAGAAGGCAGTGACACTATAGAATATGCAGTAACTACAGGTAGTTTACCAACAGGTTTATCACTTAATACAAATACAGGAGCTATAACAGGTACCGCACCTTCTGTATCAGCAGATACAACAACAACATTTAGTATTACAGCTACAGATGATGAAAATCAAACTAGTTCTGCTAGATCATTTAATATAACTGTAACTCCTGATGTTCCTAGCAATCATTTCAACACTGTTTTATATACAGGTAATAATACTACAAACATAATAAATACAGTAGGTTTTGAGCCTGGATTAGTATGGGTAAAAACTAGGAATGATAACAAAAATCATGTTTTAGTAGATGCTATAAGAGGGGTTAGCAGCGTATTAGAAGCGGATACAAATGCTGCTGCTGTTACAGGATATACAGATTTTACAAGTTTTGATACAAACGGGTTTACTTTAGCAGCAACTAGCGCTGTTTATATGAATCCGGCTGGGATAAATATGGTTTCATGGAACTGGAAAGCAGGAGGAGCTCCTGTTGCTAATACTGATGGAACTATAAACAGTCAAGTTAGTGTTAATAATACTTTAGGATTTAGTATTGCACAATATACAAGTGATGGAAGTAATGATATGTCGGCCACTATAGGTCACGGTCTTGATGCTGCTCCTGAATTAATAATTACAAAAAATATTGATGCCAATGTAGAATGGACGAGTTGGTATACGGGTCTATCAGATCTTCAAGGTATAGCTTTAAATGGAAATGGTTCAGTGTATACAAATGGATCATTTAAAACTATAGGCAATGTTGGTTCTAGCACTTATTCCGTTGGAAGACAAATAGTTGCTACTAGTGGACAAAAAGGTATAACTTATAATTTTACATCAAAACCAGGTTTTAGCAAAGTAGGTTCTTACACCGGAAGTGGTGCTGCGGGAAAAATTATTCAAACAGGTTTTAAACCTGCATTTTTAATGATTAAAAGAACTAATGGTACTGGCGATTGGAACATGTGGGACGATAAAAGAGGTGATGGATCGATAGTATGGGCTAATGGGCCTAATGCTGAGGCATCGAGTACTAGTTATCAAATTGATTTTTTAAGTAATGGATTTGTTTTACAATTTTCTGGTAATTTTGCTAATGGGAGTGGAGATAATTACATCTACCTAGCTTTTGCAGCTGATCCTTCTACAACAACACCTAGCTTAACTAATAGTTTTGATATACAAACATATGCTGGTAATGCTGGAACACAATCTATAACAGGAACTGGATTTAAACCTAACATAATTTGGGGTAAAACAAGAAACGCAACTCAAGGTGGATTTATTGTAGATTCAGTTAGGGGTAGAAACAATAGTTTATTACCTTACTCAACTAGTGCGGATAATCCTAATTCTGCGGCTACAAATGACCTTATAAGTTTTGATTCTAATGGCTTTACAGTTGGGCCTGTAGAGCAAACTTTTTTAAATAGTGCATATAATCAAGTTGCATGGTTATGGAAAGCAGGGGGAGTAGCATCTATAAATACAGACGGAACAATTACAAGTGTAGTTTCAGCAAATCAAGCAGCTGGATTTAGTATATCTAAATATAATCATACCACTACAAGCGGAACTTTTAGTGTAGGGCATGGACTTGGAGCTGCTCCAGATCTTGTGATTTTTAAATGTTTAGTAACAGGTAATTCTTCATGGGTTGTTTATTATGCTTCTGATGAAACTAAACAACTTGTTTTAGATTCTAATAATGCAGCTGGTTCTTCTGGACAATACTGGCCAACAAGCCCTAGTAGCTCTGTTTTTAATTTTGGCACTGATTGGGCTACATATTTTTCTTATTATGGTGGACCTAGTATAATGTATTCTTTCAAATCAATCTCAGGTTACAGCAAGGTAGGCACATATACTGGATCAAATGCATCAGGAAAATATGAAGCTACAGGGTTTCAACCATCATTTTTAATGATAAAAGGAATAAATTATGCAGGTTATTGGGTAATGTTAGATGATAAAAGAGTTACTGGGAATAATAAGTGGGGTCTTTATGCGGATGGGTCTTGGTCTGAAAGTAACAGTTATGACGTTAGTTTTGATGCTAATGGATTTACCTTAAATACAACTGACATAAATCTTAATGGATCTTACGAATATTTATACTTAGCAATAAAAGAAAATTAATAAAAAATGGCTTTAACAAAAGTAACAAGTAACGTATTAAATGACGACGCAGTCACAACATCAAAAATAGTTAATGCTAATGTAACTTCTAGTAAATTAGCTGCGGCTAGTGTTACTAGTACTAAAGTAGGTACTGAATTTACAACAGCTACTGCTTTAACACCAGCAGCTACAATTGATGTAAGCTATACAGCAGCTCAGGTATTTACATTAACACCTAATGCTAATACTACACTTAATATAACTAATCCTGTGATCGGTGTAACTAAAGCTATAGTTGTAACCGGTGCAGGCGGTTCATATACAGTAGGTTTTACAGTTGGCGGATCAGCAGGTACATTTAATAAAATATCTGGTGATTATAGTGATACTGCAGCTGCTAAAAATTTTATACAAATCACATGTGTAGGTGCCACTGAATTTTGGTATACTATATCTCAAATAGCTTAAAGTATGTTTGGACAAAGTCTGTTATCAGCTTTTGGAATTGCGTGTACAACGGACACAGACCAGTTATTTACAACAGATGTACAGACTACAAGTACAGCAACGTACCAATTAAATAGTGGAGGTACATCTATCCCAAGTAATACATATCCTTTAACTACAAATGGAATAACATTTGCAAGTGGTAAATTTGGAAATGCAGCAGGATTTTCTTCAGGTAATGCATCTACGGGTGATTATATGAAAGTTTCAAATTCTATTTATGGCTCATCAACTACAGTTTTTTCTTGGTCTTTATGGATAAAATGTGACAATACAACAGGCACAGGTATTAACATAATGGGTAATGGAGCATTAGCAGGAGGTCAAACGGGGTATACTGTTTATTTATATAACGGTAGATTAGCATTAAGTACATTGCAAAGCAGTGATCAATATTTTCCAAATCCTGAAAGCAATGGTACTTTGATAAATGATAATCAATGGCATAATATTGTGCTTACTTATAATAATGGTTCTTTTGTTTTATATTTAGATGGCTCACCTAATCAAACAGGAACTTCAAGTAATTATATAAATAATGCAACACCTGCAAGTGATACATACATAGGTAATTCATTTCAAAGAGGTATTTCTGACGGTATAGTAAATGGACAAATAGACCAGGTTAGGGTGTTTGGTGGAACAATATTAAATCAAGATGCAGTAACTGCATTATACAACGAAACAACTACAACAGCTACTTATCCTTATATTACTACTGAAGTTGCTAATCCTAATAGCATTGCATACTACAAAATGTCAGATGCTACAGATCAGCTTGGTAATTACAATGGTACTGCTACTAATGTAAACTTTAATACTGAAGGTAAGTTTGGATTTGCTGGATCGTTTAATGGTAGTAGTAGTAAAATTGAAATAATTCCATCACCACAAGATAATTCAGGTGTTATGTCTGTTAGTTTTTGGGCAAAAACATCATCTACGTCAAGAACTGCATTTTTTATTGCTGAAGCACCAAACCCTAATAAAGAATTTTTAAAATTAGAAAATTTTGGTTACAATGGAACAAACTCCTTTAGAGTTACTTATAATAACAGCTTTTCAGCAAACATAAATAATGCTGCAATATCTGATAACAATTGGCATCACATTGTAGTTACTGCAGGAAATGGTAATTTAAAAACTTACAAAGATAACGTATTATTAGCAACACATTCTATTACAATAACAGACCAAACACTAGACGCTTTTGCAATAGGTTTTAGAAAATATAATAATGATTTATATTTTGATGGTGAAATTGATCAAGTAAGAATATATGATGCAGTTTTATCAGCAGCTGACGTGTCTACACTTTACAAAGAAGTTGAATGTGAGCCAGCAGCTATAAATGCTTTAGCTAACTTTAATACTGTTTTATATACAGGAACTGGGTCATCTCAATCTATAACAAACGTAGGATTTGCACCAAATTTTGTTTGGATTAAAGATAGGGATGCTGCAAATTGGCATAATTTACAAGATACTATAAGAGGTGCAACAAAACATGTTTACTCTAATGCGCCTAACGCTGAAGATACTACATCTGATGGATTAACATCTTTTGATTCTGATGGATTTACTATTGGTGGTGGTGGTGGATTTGGAAATAATGGTAATAATTTTGTAGCTTGGAACTGGAAAGCCGGAGGTACAGCAGTATCAAACACAGATGGTTCAATAACAAGTACGGTAACTGCTAATGTAGAAGCTGGATTTAGTATTGTGAGCTATACCGCTACAGGCTCTACCGCAACTGTAGGACACGGTCTAGGAACTGCGCCTGATTTAATACTTGCAAAAACAAGCAATCAAGCTTATAATTGGATAGCATATTCATCTGCTTTAGGTTCATCAACACAATTACTTCTTGATTCTAGTAATGCAGCTCAAACAGGTTCATCTATCATGGCTAGCACAGACCCTACGAGTACAGTATTTACAGCAGGTGCAGGAAATAATCTTAATTATGCAAATGGTAATACAATAATAGCCTACTGTTTTAAATCAATACCGGGTTATAGTAAAGTGGGCTCTTATATTGGACAAACCGCTGGAGTTACTATTTACACTGGGTTTCAACCTAGATTTATAATGGTTAAAGCAAGTCAAGCAACTTACCCAGAAAATTGGGCTATTCTTGATGCGGTAAGAGGTAGTGGAAAATGTTTAAACCCTAATTTAAGTAACGCAGAAACTGATAGTACGTTAAATACATTTACAACAACAGCTACAGGTTTTTCATTTCCACATCAAAATACTGCTGATGCGATGTTAAATGAAAATGGTTATAAATATATATTTTTAGCAATAGCTTAAATTAAATAAAATGAGTGAAAAAAAGAAACCTTTTAAAGATACAGGTGTCGGACGATTTTTAATCGAAAAGGCACCAAGTATTCTAGGAATGGTCGGCGACGCAATATTGCCGGGAAATGTAATATCAGAACTAATTAGTGGTAACTCTCAGCTTTCAGAAGGCGATAAACAAGTTGCACTAGAAAAGTTAAGAATAGAAAGAGCCGAAATTGATGGCACAACCAAAAGATGGGTCGCAGATGCTCGAAGCGGAAACTGGCTTGCGTCCAACGTCCGACCATTGGTTCTTGTATTTTTAACAATATCATATGTTATAGGGTGGTACGCCGGCTATTCACTGGAATCAGTGACTTCATTATTAACTATAGTCATAGGAGGCTATTTTGGTTCTCGCGGCGTCGAGAAGGTATTTGGAAATAATAAACATAAACAATGATAGAACAAGATTTTAAGATCTTTGGAATAAACGTAGGAGCAATGATATTTTCAGTAATACCTGAAATAAATACAGTACTACAGACAGTAGTTTTATTGTTATCAATAGGATACACAATACTAATGATACTAAAAAAATCAAAAGAATAATACAATGAAACATTTTAATGAATCTGAATTTAATAACTTTGACAAAATGGACCCTAAGCTTCTTGAGATGCTAGATAATCTTAGAGAAGCATATGGATATCCAATTACATTAACATCAACATACAGATCACCTCAACATCCAATAGAGGCGCGTAAGTCTAAACCTGGTGAGCATACTTATGGTGCAGCTGTAGATATGGCTTGTTCAGGAGGTGAAGCTACTTATAGGTTAGTTAAAGCTGCAATTGAAGTAGGTTTTAAAAGAATAGGTATAAGTAGAAAAAACAACTTTGTTCATGTAGGTATAGGTTATGATGGCGCTCCGCCAATGACCATATGGACATACTAAATTAAATTAAATGGCAAAATTAATACGTAAGATCAGTATTGGTACTGACTACAAAAACGAAGCAATGCATTACTCTGTAGGACAAGAAGTTTATGGAGGGCATACTATTTCAGATATACTAGAAGAAGATGGTTCTTTTAAAATATTTATAACTAAAAACAAAGAAGTACTACCGTGGAAACATTTTAATTCTAACATGGCAGTATCTGTTGAATATAACTTAGATTATTAATGCAGGCGCTTTTTGATTATATTATATCTACTGAAAATCGTTATAATAATACAGTAGATGTTGATGATAAAAAATTAATTGTTAACACAGAAATTACAGAACGTGATCACATTTTTGTTAATCGTATTGGTACTGTTCATAGTTGCCCTGTTGCAACAAAAACAAAAATAAACAAAGGAGATAAAGTTATACTACATCACAATGTTTTTAGAAGATGGTATGATTCTCATGGACAAGAAAGAAATTCATCTAGTTACATTGGTGAAGATAAGTATGTTGTAGCTGACGATCAAATATATGCTTATAAAAAAAATGGCAAATGGAAATGTTTACCAGAATATTGTTTCATAAAACCTTTATACAAAAACAGTAAATGGTCTCTTAGAGCTGATGAAAATTTATCTGGTGAGCTAGTTTATTTAAATGAATATTTAGAGCAGCTAGGACTATCTAAAGGATCAATAGTGGGGTTTACGCCTAACTCTGAATATGAGTTTAATATAGATGGTCAAAAATTATATCGTGTATTATCAAATCAAATAACAATAGACTATGGAGCGAAGACAAAAAATAGTTCAAGCAGCTGAAAAAGCATTAGTTGAATTAGATAAAGTTATAAGACAAAAAATTGATTTAGTTGAACTAGATCCTGAAAAAGCAAAAACAGCAGCTCAAGCTAAATGGGTTGCTATAGAAGATTCTTTAAAAATAGTTGAAAAAATAGAGCAATTAACAGAAACAAAAAGCGACAAAGAAACAAAAACTTTTTTAGGTGTTGAAAATAGAATTAAGTAATGTATAAGCAGACTTTATATACTATTGATAGACAGCACTTAGCTGATAAAAAAATTAAACACACTAATAAGCATAAAAACTTTGCGTATGGTTATAATGAAGATTTAGACTGTGTTATAATAAGTAAAGATGGTACTTTAGGTGATATATATAATATTCAAGGTCTTAAGGTAGGATTACCTCAAACTCCAACTAAAACAGATGGAAAAGATCTTAAAAATAAAGAACAATATTTTAGAATACCAAATAAACCAGAGTCTTTAAACAAAATAAAAACTATATATGATTTTCAAAATTGCTCAGAAGATATTAAAGAAAAATACTATAGTTATATTGATATTGAGTTTAACCGCAGGGATGTTGGTTATTGGTTCATGTGCAACGGTGAAGCGAACTACATTACAGGATCGCACTATGTATATCTCACTTGGACAAAAATCGACGTGGGAGCACCAGACTTTAGACAGGCGAATAGAATCTTTTATTACTTCTGGGAGGCATGTAAGGCAGATAAAAGATCTTATGGAATGTGCTACCTCAAGAATAGACGGTCTGGGTTTAGCTTCATGGCATCCTCAGAGACTGTTAACTTGGCCACAACTTCCAAGGACTCTAGATTTGGGGTCTTATCTAAAACTGGAGCAGATGCAAAGAAGATGTTTACAGACAAGATTGTACCCATATCAATCAACTATCCATTTTTTTTCAAACCAATACAGGATGGGATGGAACGACCAAAGACGGAGCTATCCTATAAGATACCGTCAAGAAGACTTACCAGAAACGCCATTAAAGAAAACTATAGTCAGGAGGAATTTGGGCAGGGGCTCGACACCACGATCGACTGGAAGAATACGGGAGACAACTCGTACGATGGGGAGAAGTTACAACTCCTCGTCCACGATGAATCGGGTAAATGGGAGAGGCCGGACAACATACTCAACAACTGGAGGGTCACAAAAACGTGCCTCAGGCTTGGAGCACGAATAGTAGGAAAATGCATGATGGGATCTACATCTAATGCTTTAGCAAAAGGTGGAGATAACTTTAAAAAATTATTTTATAATTCAGATGTTACAAACAGAAATCGCAATGGCCAGACTGCAAGTGGATTATATTCTTTGTTCATACCTATGGAGTGGGGATACGAAGGTTTTATCGATAAGTTCGGATATCCTGTCTTCGACACACCAACAGAACCGCTTGAAGGAATTGATGGAGAAAAAATTTTTAACGGAGTCATCGATCATTGGGAAAATGAAGTAGAAGGATTAAAGCACGATAGCGATGCTTTAAATGAATATTATAGACAGTTTCCAAGATCTGAAAAACATGCTTTTAGAGATGAAACAGTTAACTCTTTATTTAATCTAACTAAAATATACGAACAAATAGATTTTAATGAAGAAATGACAATGGCTGGTCATGTTGTTCAAGGTACTTTTTCCTGGAAAAATGGAATAAAAGATACTGAAGTAATATGGATACCTAGTAAAAATGGTAGATTTAAAGTAGCTTGGATACCACCAGTTAATATACAAAATAATAGTATTTTAAAAAATGGTTTAAAATATCCTGGCAACAAAGGTTTAGGTGCTTTTGGATGTGATTCATACGATATATCAGGAACAGTTAGTGGTAGTGGATCTAATGGTGCATTGCATGGGCTAACGACATTTTCAATGGTTAGTGATGTTCCTAATAGTAAGTTTTTTTTAGAATATGTAGCTAGACCTCAAACCGCTGAAATATTTTTTGAAGAAGTATTAATGGCATTAGTGTTTTATGGTATGCCAATACTTGCAGAAAACAATAAACCTAGATTATTATATCATTTAAAAAGAAGAGGTTATAGAGGTTATTCAATGAATAGGCCAGATAAGTTAGTTGGTAATTTATCTAAAACAGAATTAGAACTAGGAGGTATTCCTAACTCTTCAGAAGATATAAAACAAGCTCACGCTGCTGCTATAGAATCTTATATAGAAGAATATGTGGGTGCATTTAATGAAAATCATGGTAACATGTTTTTTCAAAGAACATTAGAAGACTGGGCTAAATTTGATATATCAAAAAGAACAGCATATGATGCTTCAATAAGTAGTGGCTTAGCTATAATGGCATGTCGAAAACATTTGTATCGCCCAAGAGCGGAAAGAACAGTTAAAAAACTTGATTTTGCATTTTCAAAATATAAAAATGAAGGATCAAGAAGTGAGTTAATAAAATAAATATGGCAAAAATAACAGCGAAAAATTACGCATTCCCTAGTCAAGCGGTATCTGACTCTGTAAAAAAGACCCAAGAGTATGGTTTATCAGTAGGTAGAGCTATTGAACAAGAGTGGTTTAATAAAGACAACAACGGGGTTAGCAGATTTTACAACTCTAGAGAAGAGTGCCATAGACTTAGACTGTATGCTAGAGGTGAACAATCTATTAAAAAATACAAAGATGAATTTGCTATCAATGGTGATTTATCTTATTTAAACTTAGACTGGAAACCTGTACCTATAGTCCCTAAATTTGTTGACATAGTTGTCAATGGAATGCAAGATAGAACTTTTACTATAAAAGCCGTTGGACAAGATGCATTATCTACAGGCAAAAGAACTAAATTTGTAAATGATGTACAGCAAGATTTAAATACAGCTGATTTACTTTTAAAAATAGAACAACAATTAGGTGTATCAGCTAGAAACTTTGCTGTAAATGAACTTCCAGCTAATACAGAAGAGCTTGAGTTATACATGCAGCTTAATTATAAGCAAGGTATTGAGTTAGCAGAAGAGCAAGCAATAGAAAATATATTTAAATCTAATGGTTACGATCAAACAAAACGTAGAGTAGATTATGATATTGCAACTATAGGTATTGGATGTGCTAAACATGGTTTTAATAATACAGATGGTGTTGTAATTGATTATGTAGATCCAGCTAATTTAGTTTGGTCTTATACGGAAGATCCTAATTTTGAAGACTGTTATTATTTTGGTGAAGTAAAAAACATAAAAGTAAATGAACTTAAAAAAGAATTTCCTGGCTTAAGTAATCCAGAAATATCTGAGTTGGTAAAAAAAGGATCAAATTGGAACGTATATAATACTTATAATCCTCAAGATTATTATACTAATGATTCATTGTCTCAAAATAATACTTTAACAGTATTATATTTTAATTGGAAAACTTGGGAACACGATGTCTATAAAATAAAAGAAGTTTCCACTGGCGCTAAAAAAGCTATTGAAAAAGATGATTCTTTTGATCCACCAGAAGACAATGTACGATTTGAAAAAGTAAAACAAACTAGAGAAGTAATTTACGAAGGAGTTTTAGTTTTAGGTACAGATCAATTACTTAAATGGCAAAAGGCTACAAACATGGTAAGACCTAATGCTAATATAAATAAAGTAATGATGAATTATGTTGCAAGTGCACCTAGGATGTATAAAGGCAATATAAATTCTTTAGTAGCAAAAATGACACCTTATGCTGATTTAATTCAGTTAACACATTTAAAATTACAACAAGCTATACAAAGAATGACACCATCAGGTGTTTATTTAGATGCTGATGGTTTAGCTGAAATAGATCTTGGTAACGGAAATAATTATAATCCTCAAGAGGCATTAAACATGTATTTTCAGACTGGTTCTATTATAGGTAGATCTTTAAATGTAGAAGGTGATCCTAATCCTGGAAGAGTTCCTATAACAGAATTACCAGGCAGTGGTGGTTCTCAAGTTCAAGTTTTAGTTGGCGCTTACAACCAGTACATACAAATGATGAGAGACG
>Ga0181408_1000672_pt1 | contig 10890 bp, 10 predicted proteins | sample 31SPOviralmetaG_FD_130137 | JGI IMG/M metagenome (GOLD analysis project Ga0181408, IMG submission 130137) | Marine viral communities from the oligotrophic San Pedro Time Series (SPOT) site, San Pedro Channel, CA, USA - 31 SPOT_SRF_2012-02-16 | ecosystem: Environmental > Aquatic > Marine > Strait...
AAGACACAGTAAAAGCTGTTATTGATGGTGATACACTATTTGTAGCTGCACAAGCGGACAACCGCCACTACGCAGAAATCATGCGTCAGGTCGCAGCCGGTACACTGACCATAGCTGACGCCGACTGATGAAGCTGGCAATGGAACCCGTAATGAAAACACAGATGGAACTTGAGGCACACGAAAAAGAATGTGCTATCAGGTATGCCTCTGTGCAGGAAAAGTTAGAAGCACTAGACAAGCGCATGTGGCGGCTGGAAGCAATGATTATGGGTAGCACGGTGATGGTGGTTGCTATGGTAGTTACAGTATTTGTCGGATTAATCTAAATGTCGGCATATTTAGTTGGTCAGTTATCTGATCCAAATGTAAATGTTTTACAACCACACTTTGATAAGTTTATAGACTTAGACAGTAACTTTTACTGGGATTTACAGACAAACAAACTATATGCAGATGATGTTGAGTTAGATGATATAGAACAAATTTTTCTTCGTCACAATGTTTTAGAAGAGCAAACTAAACATAAATATGAAAATTACTACCTGCTAAAAAATTACATTGAGTATCACGAAGATATTAAGTTTTACAACAGATACCATAACAGGGATGTACCATTTAAACTTAGCAATTTAAAACATGCAATAGATTTAGGTTTAAGTGTTCCGTACACAGAAGCTGGCTCCATAGCAAAGCAAGAGTTTGACACTATTATTAAACCAGTTACAGGTGGCGAACTGACAAAATTAGGACGAGAAGAGGATAAAACCACAACTTTTCAGCAGCATATTAAAGGTATTAATAAAAGAGTGTACGTTATTAATGATAAACATTTTGCTTTTGAACTAATAACAGACCAAATTGACTATAGAGACAATGAAGACTGTATGTCCTTTTATTCCGATATACCAGAAGATGAACTTGAAAAGGTAAAAAAGTTAATGGAAGTAGTCAATCTTAACTTCACTGCTGCTGATTTTATGGTGGACGAAAACAATAAACATTGGTTTTTAGAAGTAAATAGCTTACCTATGTTTGTAGCTTTTGATTATGATATAAATGGCGAATTATCCTATGCCATACGAAACGAACTGGACAACTTGTAGGAAACACTATGGCTGTATTTAAGGCATTCAAACCAGAAGCGATGAACAAAATTGCCAAAGCTATGGGCTATACAGGCAACATGGGCGAGTTTCAGAATTACGTTGAACAAGACCCAATGCGTCAGCAGCAGATGCAACGCTACACTAACGCTGCCATGCAGATGGCAAAGGGCGGTGTGGTGAAGATGCAGACTGGTGGTTTAATTGGGCCGGGTGTAGCGAAAACAATGATGGTTGGAGAAGACGGTGAACCCGGTCTTGATCCCGGCTTTGGCAGACAAATTGCTAAAACACTGGCGGTAGGCGAAGACGGTGAGCCGCCAATTGCCATTGTTAAAACAATGGCTTATGGAGAGGATGGAGAACCTCCTCTGGAAACTCTTCCGGGAGTTCCGGGATCGGACCCTTCTAATCCACCTGCTGCACAGACAACACCCACTAACATTGGCGATGCTACTGTACAGCGTATGTTTCAGCCGGGACTGCCACAAGGGGGTGTAACACAGGCTGCATTTACTCCTAACGAAGCTGGTCAATATGTAGACCCACGTACTGGTATGGTTACAGGTTCTGTAGCTGTACCAACTGCTATGGCTACTACAGCACAGGCAGCACCACAACAAGAAAAAACAGCTAATGTAATGGAAGCTGCTGCTGCAGCACCTGCAGTAGATGCCGCCATGAATGCTACACAGGCAGCACAAACTGATCCTAACGATCCCCGCGCACAGGTAACAGCAGCACAGCAAACAGCTAGTAGTGTAGGCGATTTAGCTGCTGCACAGGGCAATGCCACTCTTATTAACAGTCCTGTACAGCGTAATATTCAGGCTGGTGAACTTATCACTGGTGCTGCTGATGCACAGACTGCTGCACAATTTACTGAGCAGGTACAAGCAGCAACTGCTACACCATCTGCACAGGCTACTGTACAGGGTCAGCTTGCACAGCTTACTGCTAACTTTGATGCTACAAACCCACCTGCATGGGCTGCTGGCGCACTTCGTAATGCAACACAACAAATGGCGGCACGGGGTCTGGGTGCTAGTAGTATTGCTGGTCAGGCAATTGTACAGGCCACTATTGAAGCTGCACTTCCTATCGCACAAGCAGATGCTTCTATAACCGCACAGTTTGAAACACAGAACCTGTCTAACCGTCAGCAACGTGCTATGCTTGCTGCACAACAACGTGCGCAGTTTATTGGACAAGAGTTTGACCAAGAGTTTCAGGCTCGTGTACAGAATGCTGCAAAGATTAGTGATGCAGCTAACATGAACTTTACTGCTGAACAACAGGTGCAGCTAGAAAACTCTCGTGCTGCTAATACCATGAACCTTAACAATCTATCTAATTCACAGGCAATGGTTATGGCAGAAGCGTCAGCACTGGCACAGATGGATGCTGCTAATCTCAATAACCGTCAGCAGTCTGCTGTTATGAATGCACAGTCTTTCTTGCAAATGGATATGGCTAACCTGTCTAATAGGCAACAGACTGATCTGTTTAAGGCACAACAGCGCATACAGTCTTTGTTTACAGATCAAGCTGCTGCTAATGCTGCACGTCAGTTTAATGCATCTAGTCAAAATCAAGTAGATCAATTCTTTGCTAATCTGTCACAGCAGACATCACAGTTTAATGCTACACAATCAAATGCACAGGCACAGTTTAATGCAGGTCAGGTCAATACAGTTAATCGGTTTAATGCAGAACTGAATAATCAACGTGACCAGTTTAATGCACAGAACCAAGTTGTGATTGCACAGTCAAATGCACAGTGGCGTAGGCAGATTGCTACAGCAGATACCGCTGCAGTCAATCGTGCTAACGAACTTAATGCTGCTGCAGTACTAGACATTAGCAAACAATCTTATGATAATCTGTGGAACTACTATGCTGACACTATGGAGTGGGCATGGACATCTGCGGAGAATGACAAAGACCGTGTTGTACAGATGGCACTTGGTGAGTTGTCTGCTAAAACACAAGAAAATCTTGCCAAGCTAAAGTTAGATGCTGAAGAAAGCGGTGCTATCGGCGGGTTCTTCTCTGATATTCTAACTAGCCAAGCTGGTAGTATTGCAAGTAAGTTTTTAGGATTTGGATAGGATAAAAAATGAGTATTGAACGGCAACCTGCAGTATTAGCAACAACTAATTTGAGACGTGAAGTAGGAGAGTTTCAAAGGGGAAAAACACAAGTAGCTTCTCCTGCAAGAAAAGGTTTACTTGCGTCTAATAAAGTGGTACAATCCCGTATGGATAGTAAACAACAAACTAAGACAGAGATAGAAAAAGTGATGGAAGCTATAGCGGCTATCCGTGAAGGCATGTCACAAAAAGAGGACGACTAATAATGGCATTTAGAGAAACATCTGATTTTGATGCTCCAATCCCCGGCATGTCTCTGACACATGAACTGGGTGCAAGGCCGTGGCAATCTCCACCTAAGATGAACACGGTAGAAGAGGGTATCGACTTTTATGTATCTCGTATTGTCGATAAAAAAATGGCAGCACGTCTGCTTGATATTATTGAAACAGGTGTTCCTCTTACTGCAATTGCAGAGACACTTACACTTGGTGGTGTAATGCAGGGACTGCATACTATTGATATAGCTATTCTTGTAAATCCAGTTCTTGTTGAACTAATGGAAGGTCTTGCTAAAAATGCAGATGTGTCTTATGTAGTTGGTGATGAAGATGATGAAACACAGCCGGATGCTGGCTTATTGAAAAAGGCACTATCTGGTCTTTCTGAAGAAGATACTGAAAAGTTAGATATAGAAGATACAGAAGAAGAAATGCCAGAAGAAGAACCTAAAGGTCTGATGGCCCGTAGAGGAGCAATGTAATGGCTTTTAGATTACAATCTGCAATCGCTGGTTTTGCTAAACGTACATCTGAAAAGATGGAAAAGTTTGACGATACATACTTTGAAACTCTTAGAAATAGCACACAAGATTTAGCAAAAGAAGCACAGCAAATACGCAAAGATAGAACTGCATCAGTAAGGCAGTATAGGCAATATGGTCAAAGATTGCGTGATTTGGGCTTAACAGATGGGCAAATTCAAACAGTTCTTGCAAGTGGTGTAGATCGTTATGATGAGTTTGTAAACTCTCTTAACAATCAACAACAGATACATGTATTATCTAATAAACCCGGTGATTTTGATAGACGGGCTGCTGCTCAAAGCATGTTCCAAGGTGATATTGCTGGTGACATTCTTTCTCTTGAAGATCAAGCAAGCGCATTTGCTGCTCAACAAGTACCTAGCACTCTTGACCTTGAAGCCACCGCTGCTAGTATTGCGGCGGGTACTCAGCGTGGTATATTTAAAATGGACCCTGCAGATGTACGTGCTTCTCTTGGTACTGTTGGCAGTGATATTCAAGCACCTTCACCTATGTTTACAGACACAGGTCTATCCCTTCCTAATTTGGGAGAAATGACTGCTGATGAGATTGTTGCAGCACGACAGGCTGCCGCTGAATTGGAATCAACTCAAGCATCAACTCAGCGAGAAAAGGTTCTTACACAAGTAGCTGAAGCACAGGTAAAAGCAGCAGAAATAACTAACAGAACTTTACCAGAAAAACTACAAGTAGAACTTGACGGCATGTATTCCGCAAATACTTTAAGAGATCAACAAATTTATACTTCTTCTGTACAAGCCGATACTGCTATCTTAGAACAAGAAAAACTAGCAGAAGAAATTGAACTGCTAGAGAAATATGGTGCTGATGAAAAAGAAAAAGCTCTTGATCTTTTAGATGCGAGGATTGCCGCTGCTACAAGTCCTAAAGATTTGGAGCAACTTATGTCTATTTATATGCAAGATGCAGATAGACTTACCCAAGAAGCGATGAATATGGAAGATGGCCCAGACAAAATTGGTAAACTTGAACAAGCCGGTATGTTGCGTCTTCGTATAGGTGGACTGCAAAACACTATTACTGATATGGATTCATCATCTGCTACAGCTTCACTTAAAAATCCTGAAAACAGATTTAACGCACTCTTAAAAACAAATCTACAAAATCAAAATATTATGGGACAATATGATCCTGCAACACAGCAGTATAGATATGATTACTCTAACAAACGACCTGCTTATATTACAGGATTTTCTAATTCAGTAAATCAATTCCAAGGATTGTATGCGGGTACAAGTGTTTTGGGTCTGGAAGCTACAAATGGATATCAAAAGCAGTTAGGGAATCAAATATCTAATTGGTTTCAATCCGGTGATTTTGGAGAGAATGTAGTTGGCGATTCAGAAAACGATTTTGTCGTAGCAGATTTTTTGACAGGTGATGAAGATAAAATAAAAGAAATAAAGGCTGCTAGGATTGTACCGGAAAAGGGAACCGTGCCTACACGCAACTTTAACTTTGGTGTACAAGACCGTGCTACAATTAAGAGGTTAAGAACCTCTGGTGTATTGATGGCGGGTGATATTGTTCAAGAGCGTGATCCAGATACTGGAAGGGTAATACGTTCTATGTATGGCGCAGATGGTAATTGGATTGCAGGTGGATTGTTTTAATGTCTGCAACCGGATATAGAAGCTATCAAGAAATGCTAGATGATGAGCCGGATGACGAAAAAGTTAGTTCTCTTGATAATAATTCAGGCACTAATGTAACCCCTCGCATCAGAAGTTATCAAGAGATGTTAGATGAAGATGTCTCTGATGACGCTATTACTGAACAAGAATTTTTAAATCAAGAAGCAGCAGAAGAATACTATTTCAGAACAAGAGAATTACCTTTTGGATATGAAATAAAGGGAGCATCCGTTCCCACTACAGATGATGGTTTTGGATCACTAGGTGTATTACTTAAACCAATATCTGAAAGTAACATTCCCCAACAAGAAAAAAACCTATTTACATTTAAGAATACTCAACGAGCAGTTGAACAATTCAATGCTCCTGTTGATGACGTATTGTCTGATGAAGAATTTTTAGCTAAAAGAGTTCCTGATTATTTATACCCTTTTGTAAAAGTTGTAGCAGCAGGAGTAGACGGTCTTATAGTAAAGCCCTCTATAACAGCTTTACGTGGGCTTAATGCGGGTCTTCTTGCCACAGGAGAGGGCATAGAAGGTTCTATGGCCGCATTCACAAGGGCTGTACAAGAAGGCATTATTGAGGGTAGTACATTTGAACGACTAACGGGATTAACTGGTGAAGATTTAATACCCTTTGATCCTAAAACGTCTGGGCGCGTGTTTGTTGGCGATCTTATTATGGCTGCACAGGTTGCAGATGCACCTGCTGTGGGTGTTGCCAGTATGGCAAAGATCGGCGCATCAGGACAGCTAAAAAGATTTGCGGAAGATGCAGATGTAATATCTCCTGATATTATAACTAAAAGAACAACTATTGCAGGTACTCCTATAAAAGAAGGTAGTCTTGTAGAAAAAGGTCTTAGTAGTATTGGTGCAGATGTAAAACTGACTAGGGGTTCTAGTCGTTTGCAAACTGCAGAAATGCTTGCTCGTGCAGAAAAAGCACGACAAAGAGAAGCAGCAACACCTACGGCTCTTAATCTTAAAATGAGAGCAGAGTCAGTTAGACGCGCTAAAGCTGAAGCAGCGGCAGAAGAAGCTGCAAAACATGATGACATTATGAAAGATGTTATTCATAATTACGAAGATATAAATGATCTTGGTCGTGGTGCAATATCAAAAGAGGCGTTTGGAAAAACCTACATAGATTTTGAAAAAGCAAAAGCTATAGGTGTGCAACGCCTAGAAGACTTAGGCTTAGATGATGATGTGGCTTATGATTTAGGTATTGGACCAAGAGGATTTCGTAATCCTATATTTCAATCTGATAAACTTAATGCCGCTATATCTACCATAGCTAAAGTAAAAGAACGAAATCCAGATGCATTTAAAGGAAGTAAAAATGTAATTGAAACATTATTTAGAGAAACAGTAAAGAAAAATTTAATAGCTTCTGATGATCTGAAAAAAATACTAGACGAATTTGGTCTTACTTTAGATGATTACATTTTTATGACTATAGGTTCAGGTACTAAACATGGTATAGGACTACAAAAATTTTCTGCTATGGCAGAGGCTATGGGTAGAACAAAGCGCGTAAAATCTACCGCATCAAAAATACAAGATGAGTTAGATGGCGCACGTAGTGTTATGGATTTTCTTGCTGGTATAGTTCCAATTGAAATAGGTCTTAAAAGGACAGGGCAAAATATCAGAAGATTTGAAAACTTGGGCAGAGGTCTTATGGTTTCTGCATTTGCTACTGCCGCAAGAAACTTTGAATCTGTTTTAATTCGTACTCCACTAGAAGGTCTTACTTACGTTCTTCAGGATGCAATCATTCGTGGTGTACGTATGTCACGTCATGTAAAAGCAGGTGACATAACTGCAGCTAGGCAAGAAGCTGTAAGTACAGCAAAGGCATTTAATCCTCTAGCTAAAGATAATACGTATAAGGATAGTTTTAATTCTTATGCTTTTATGTTTAGTAAACCGGAATATGCAGATGATTTGACTAAAGTAATACTAGATCAGCCAGAACTTTCTAATTTGTTGACTAGATATAAAGATCAAATAATAGAAGCACAAAAAGCCACGGGCAAGGGTGAAGGTGGTATATCTGATCTTGTGTTTGATCCACTAGAAGACTTTGTTCATTTTCTAAATGCACCTAACCGTGGTCAAGAATTTTTATCGCGGAACGCATATTTTTTATCTGATTTAAGCCGCAACCTTAAAAGAGAGTGGGGAGTTAATCTAGAACAAATAGTCAAGGATGGAAATATACGTGACTTAATTAATGACTCGCCTAATTTAAGGCCGACTAGAGGAAACGTAACTCCACCTTCTTTTGCTGAGATAGCAACTGATGCTGTTGAAAGTGCCTTGAATAAAACATATTCATCCCCTCCTACGTTTTATCCCTTTAAAGCAGCTTTAAAACTTCTTAATTCTATTCCCTTTAGTACCTTTGCCATACCTTTTCCAAGATTTATGTTTAAAGCTATGGAATATGTTGGTGCAAATGTTGCTGGTGGTGTCCTACCTGCTATGCGTATAGCTATGGGTAAAGGAAATCTAGTACAAAACTCTGAAAAAGTAGCCCGGAATATGGTAGGGATGTCTGCTCTATTAGGTTTGTATATGTATAGAACTAGTGAAGATGCGCCAGAAGAGTTTAATAAAGTTAGAAACATTGATAGAAGCACTACAAATATTGATCCTCAATTCCCTCTTGCTCCCGGTTTTTACATAGCAGAAGCATGGAAACAAATTCAAATAGAAGCTAAAATTTCTAGGGCCGCTGGTAAATCCATGACGGAATCATATTCAGATGGGATTGAAAATTTAACTAACTGGCTCTTTATGGACAGAGGCAGAAACTTTGGTTATGGAATAAAAGCGTTAACAGGTTCTAACTTTAGGAATAATCAATCTTTTGGTGTGTTAGCTGCTGATATATCTAATTTGTTTGCGGAAAATAATGATGCCTCAAAGAGCCAAGAAACAAAAAAAGCGTTTGGTAAACTTGTAGGAAATACTGTAACTAGGTATTTTCAACCTTACACTATGGTAATAGATGCTGAACGTGCTTTGGGTATGAGGGATAACTACTATAAGACATACGAGGGAGAGCCAGATTTATCCAGCGGAAGTGCTTTTGTAAAAGGCTTTATGATACCGGTATACACAAGAGGTATGGTCGGCCCAAGCAAAGAAGCGGAAGCACCTCGTAAGGTGTATCCAATGAGTGGCGAAAAAGAAAGACTAGGCCCAGCATGGAAACTTGCTCTTGGTATTAATATAGAGAGGGGTGATAAACCCTATGAAAAGTATTTAAAGTCTTTAAACTTTAGAGATTATGACTTCTCATTTAAAGTTGGTATAGATGTCATTGACAATACAATGGCAGCTTTGACTAATGAATTATTGCCTGATATGGCTAATATGTTAGCATCACGAGAACCTCTCCTAAAACAAAGGTTAAAAGATGAGGGTAGATACTCTCATAAAATGATGGTTCTGGAACAAAGAAATCTTGTTAAGAATAATTTTAGAGCCATGAGAGAGTCTATAAAAAGCGCACAATTTAGTGGTTCTTCTAACCCCGGATATGTAATGGCTGTAAATGCCCTTAGAAAAATACCTAGTGAAGACAGAATAATTGCAATGAATCGTCTACAAGCTAGACAGGATGCTGTAGGTGGGCCTGATTTAAATCTAGGTTCTATTGAAGATGTTAGACGATTAATAATCGAAGCTAGAAGAATATCTAAAGAAAGATAAATAAAAAGGGGCCGCAAAGCCCCTTCTTTTTTACTTCAAGCAATCACACACCGTATGTGTCAAAGCTGTCCCTAGTATGTATAGTATATACGAACACACAATACCACCGTATATTCGCATAAACCATTTAGTCACGTTTACCTATTATCCCCACTACCAGATAACGTACCACGCTTCTTGCGGTCAGCCAGTTTCTGTAGGTTGTTCTCCATGATGTGACCAAGGTCCATCTCCATTTCTTTAGCTAGTACGGCACAGTACCATAGCACATCCCCAATCTCATATCCAATCTCAATGCGCTTGGCAAGGTACTCATCTTGTGCTGCGCCATCACGAATGAACTTCTTTACCTTGTTAGCAATCTCACCTGCCTCTCCCGTAAGGCCAAGAGTAAGATACTCCATAGCCTTGTTCTTAGGGAAGATGGCAGTCTCACATGCTTTTTCTTGATAAAGTGTTGCAGAAATGTCACTCACTCTTTTCTCCTTCATCCACTGTTTAGCTTCTAGTTCTAGGTCCATTTAGTTTCTCCAAGTGTTCAAAGTAAGCAGCATTCCAACCACGCTGCCACTCACGAAACTGCATTGTATTGGGATGCAGCTTTCTTTCTACTTTGGGTTTGATCCTTTTTTTCTTATTAATGAACTGCCCCCAACTGAAGAAGTCTTGATAACCCCACTCGTATTGTACTCTGAGTGGGGCATCATATTTACTTAGACCATTACGCCTCAACATCATTCTCCTGTAATTGATAGTTGAAAATCTTGATAGCAGTTACTCTATCAATGTTAAACCACTCACCCCGTCTTTCCTTTGCAAAATGAGTGAATGCCTTGTGCATCTCCTTTTCTTTCACGTGTCTATCTTCTGTTGCTAGAGTTGCGATTATGCTGTAATCACGAAACGGGGATGATGTTTGATATCCATTCAAACGATCCTCTGCAATACTAGCCTTACCTACCTTAACCCAATCTGGCCATGCATCATTAACAATGATGTAGACTTCACCCTGCGTAGTGCTTTCAATCTTCATATGCGACCATGCATCATCTAGTGATTTGAAGCGTCCGGGTTTATGCAGGGGGTGCTTCTTTGAAATCTCTTTACCGTTGACGTACATGCGCTGGGCATCCCGTTTCTTTACAGCTTCTGGGTTGTCTTTGTAGTACATAGGATTGCCTGTGTACGGGTTTAGTTTAAATCTATCCATTATCATTTTCTTTCTCCTTTTCTTTTCGTTTCATCCATTCTTCGTATTGCGGGTGTTTAGGGGGTGGATTAAACTGCACCCACCCCTCTTCTCGTTTCCATGCTAGTTTCTCTTTCTTCTTACTCATTGAAGTAATTGTCCAAGATATCAAGCCTATCCTCGTGCATAGCCATCTTATCTAACTCAGCCTGTATAGCTTCCATTATATCTGAATGCTCCCCTATACCTGCTGGGTTTTTAAGATACACTTCAATGTTCATCATGTGCAAC
>Ga0181408_1000674_pt1 | contig 10880 bp, 11 predicted proteins | sample 31SPOviralmetaG_FD_130137 | JGI IMG/M metagenome (GOLD analysis project Ga0181408, IMG submission 130137) | Marine viral communities from the oligotrophic San Pedro Time Series (SPOT) site, San Pedro Channel, CA, USA - 31 SPOT_SRF_2012-02-16 | ecosystem: Environmental > Aquatic > Marine > Strait...
GATTTCTTGGAGAGCGTAGTTTTGAAGCTGAAATAACAACACCACTCCATGCTTTTAAATTTTTATTAGCAAATTTTCCTCATTTGGAACGACACATGATGGAGCAAAATTATTGTATTAAAGTCGGTAAAAATGAGATTAATGAGACAGAATTATTTAATCCGATAGGTCAACAGGAAATAAAAATAGTACCAGTAGCAACAGGTTCTAGAGGTTTTACAAGAATATTAGCAGGAGCAGCATTGATTGGTTTAGCTGCATTTACAGGTGGAGCAGGAGTAGGATTTTCGGGTTTAGCTTTTAGTGCAAATCCAATAGTTCCTTTAGCAAGTGCAAGTTTTGGATCAGTGGCATTAGCAGCAGCAGGAAACTTTGGTATTTATTTAGCATTATCTGGAGCAGCACAGATGCTCACTCCTGTTCCTACACCTCCAGGAGTTTCTGAAGATCCACAATCTATGAACTTTTCATTTAGTGGAGTACAGAATACATCAAGGGCTGGAACTGCTTTACCTGTAATCTATGGCGAAATATTTGCTGGTTCTCTAGTAGTATCAGCAGGAATTGATACAGTACAGATAAAAGGTACAGCATAAATGGGAATTGTTAATCGCTCGGAAGATGATGTAGTAGTAGATTCTTCGCTACCCTCTGATGCCCTATCGAGTAAACAATTTGCAACTATTGTTGATGTTCTTAGTGAAGGAGAGATTGAAGGCTTTCCGTCAGCAGCAGCATTTACAAAAGGTACAGCTAATTACAATACAGCAGCATTAAAAGACGTTTATTTAGGAAAAACTCCAGTATTAAGAGCTAGTGCCGATGCAACTGCTACACAACCCACAGATTTTAATTTTAAAGATGTAGAGTTTGAACCTAGATTTGGAACGTCAGATCAAACATTTATTTCTGGTATTGCTAATATTGAGTCTGAAACAGGTGTAGGGGTCAAGGTAGAAAACGGTACTCCAGTATCACGACAGATAACAAACACAAATGTAAATGCTATAAGAGCAACTATAAGATTTAACTCTCTTCAGAGTTTTGCTACGAATGGAGATGTTAATGGTGCAACTGTAAATTTAAAAATAAAAATTATTCAAAATAATGGAACGACTACAACACCCATAGATGATACTGTAACGGGAAGAAGTTCTTCTGCATATAACAGAGATTATCGAATTGATCTTCCTACTGGACTCAATTTTCCTATAACAATAAGTGTTGAAAGAGTAACAGCCGATGCTGCTGATGCAACAAAACTAAGAGATGAATTTTTCTTTCAATCTTTTACTGAAATTATTGATGAGCAAAGACCATATCCTGACATTGCTCATGCAGCATTAAGGTTTGATTCGCAACAGTTTTCATCCGTTCCAAGCCGGATGTATAAGGTTCGTGGAGTAAAAATAAAAATACCTCATAACGGAACTGTAGAAGCTGCAACAGGAAGAATAACTTATACAGGAACATTTAATGGAACACTTACTACAGCTAAAGTTTGGTGTTCTGATCCAGCTTGGATATTATTCGATTTATTGACAAATGTTAGATACGGATTAGGAGATCATATTACTGAAGCTCAACTAGATAAATATGCGTTTTATAGTGCTTCTGTTTATTGTTCTGCTCTAGTAGATGATGGAGCAGGAGGACAAGAACCTAGATTTAGCTGCAATACAATTCTTCAAGCAAGACAAGATGCTTACGAAGTTGTAAATTCTTTGACCTCCATAATGAGATCCATAAGTTATTGGAACGCAGGATCTCTTACGATTTCACAGGATAGACCCACAGATCCTAGCTATCTATTTAATTTATCAAATATAAGTTCTGGAGGTTTTGGCTATTCTGGTACAAGTTTAAAAACAAGAGCAACTGTCGTTTCTGTGTCTTATTTTGACATGGAAAACCAAGAGTTAGATTTTGAAACTGTAGAGGATGTAGCAGCAAAAAATAAGTATGGAGTTTTACATAAAAAAATTACTGGTTTTGGTTGTAGTTCTAGAGGCCAAGCTGCAAGATTAGGAAGATTTTTGTTATTTGAAGAGCAAAATTCTACTGAAACTATTAATTTTACTACTGGTTTATCAGAAGGAGTTATCGTAAGACCTGGGCAAGTTATCGAAGTAAGCGATCCAGTAAGAGCAGGGCTAAGAAGAGGAGGCAGAATAAAATCAGCGACAACCACGACTGTAACTGTAGATAATACAGATGATACAGATTTAGATGCTTCAAACAGTCCAACGCTTAGTGTTATTCTTTCCGATGGATCGGTAGAAAGTAAGAGTGTAACAGGGATCTTAGGTGCAGTAATTACGATAGATTCTTCTACTCCATTCAGTTCTGCTCCTAATGCAAATAGTATTTGGATTCTACAAAATACAACTTTACAGACTTCTCAATGGAGAGTTGTAAGTGTGACTGAAGATAAGGACAACTATGCAATTATTGGAACGGCTTATAACTCAGGAAAGTTTGCATTTATTGAAGATGGATCAACTTTACCTGTTAGAAACGTAACGATACTAAATGCACTAAAAGATGCTCCTACGATTGATAGTGCAACTCAGTTTTTCTATGTAGAAGATCAAAAAGCAAAAGTAAAAATTATTCTTGATTACCAAGCTGTTCAAGGTGTAAGTCAATATCAGGTGCAATATCGTAAAGATAATGGAAACTTTGTTAGTACTATTGTTAACGGAACTGACTTTACAATATTTGATGCTAGTGAAGGTGACTATGAATTTAGAGTATTCAGTTTAAACGCAGCACTAGAAACATCAGCAGAACCTTCTACTCTTACCAAAACATTCTCTGGAAAGACTGCTGTACCAGGAGATGTTACAGGAGTAAGTGCTGAACAAACAGGAGGATTTGTACGTCTTAAATGGAATAAATCTACTGACCTCGATGTTACTCATGGTGGATTTGTTTACATTAGACATGACAGTTCTAGAACCGATGGAACTGGTACTTTTGAAAACGCTGTAGATTTAATAGAAGCTGTACCTGGAAACTCAACTGAAGCTGTAGTCCCTGCAATTACTGGAGAATACATTCTCAAGTTTCAAGATGATGGTGGCAGATTCAGTAGTGGAGAAGGAAGTGCTGTTGTAACCATTGCTGATACTTCAACTAGCTTATTAGTACAAACAAGAAGGGAAGATTTAGATACTCCCAAGTTTCAAGGTGTAAAAGTTAATACTGCTGTAGATGAAGCTACAGATGCTCTTAACTTGGCTGGTGTTGGTTTGTTTGATGATATTGGTGGCAGTATTGCAGGAACATTTGACAATGTTGCTTCATTGGATGATATAGGAGGAAGCTCACCTTCTGGAACGTATGATTTCAAAGATACCTTAGATTTGGGTGCTATATTTAGTCTTGATTTAGTAAGACATTTTAAAACTGAAGGTTTCTTCCCATCAGATTTATTTGATGCAAGACAATCTGCCTTCCCCACTACTGGTAATTTTGACGGAACAGAGGCTAATGATGTGGATGCTCAGTTGTTTGTACGAAGAACACAAGATGATCCTACCTCTGGTTCTCCTACTTATACATCTTTTGAACCTTTTTCAAGTGGTACATTTAAAGCAAGAGGTTTTCAATTTAGAACAGTTCTTACAAGTACCGACCCAGAGCAAGATATTAGAGTATTTCAATTAGGATATACTGCTAAAATAGAGGCTAGACAAGAGATAAAAACAAATATCACTCAAAGTGCAGCAGCCACAGCATATACTTTTGACAATACATTTTTCACTGGAACGGCAGCTTTGTTAGGGGCTAACAGTAATCTACCATCAGTAAATATAACGGCACAAAATTTAGCTTCTGGTGATTATTTTGTAATAACAAATCTTTCTGGAACGGGATTTACAATAGATTTCAAGAATAGTTCTAATGCTTCGATTGGTAAGAATTTCTCATATACGGCTGTCGGTTTTGGAAAAGGATAGTACAATAAGATCAATGTTACTTTTCAAAAATGGCTAGACCAGGATCGACCAATAGCGTAACGGGTAATAATTACAATACTGATAACGGAACGGGTGCTGCTGTCCGTACAAAACTTAACGAAATATTTACAGCATTAAGGACTTTAAGTAGTGCTAGTGGAGATCCATCAGGAGCAGCAAACTTAGCTGTTTATCAACCTCATATTGATACCTCAAGTAACTTATTAAAGATAGCAACGGCAGTTTCGGGTGATACTGGTACGTTTAAAACGATAGGAAATATCAGTTTAGATAATTTAGGTCATGTTGTAGCAGCAACACCTACGATGACAGGTGATGTAGCAATGAACTCTACTGGATTCTTAAAAATTCCAGTTGGAACGGATGCACAGCAACCTGGACAATCTAGTCAACCAGCAGCAGCAATAGGACAATTTAGATATAACTCAGATCAAAATAGATTTGAAGGATATAAAAATACAGGTTGGGGAGAGCTTGGTGGAGGTGCTGGAGCCACTGGAGGAGGTACAGATCAGGTATTTGTCGAAACAGGTCAAACTATTACAGAAAATTATCAATTAAGTGCTGGTAAAAATGCGATGACGGTATCGCCTACAATAAATACAGGTAAAGAAGTAATCGTGCCAACTGGTGCAACTCTTGTTATTCTTTAATTATGAGCTTAGAACTATCAGGAACAACACCAGCGATTAAAGGAGTAGCTGGATCTGTGTCCGCACCAGCGTTAACTGGTGATGATGCTGACACAGGCATAAGTTTTCCTTCCGCTAATACCATCAAGTTTTCAACTAACGGTGTTGAAAGAATATCAATAACTGACGCTGGAATTTCTGGAACTGGAATATCTGCTGGTGGTAAATTTGCTAGTTATGCAGTAATTTGCGATCAGAAAACTGCTGGAACATCAGGTGGTACGTTTACTAGTGGGTCTTGGAGAACAAGGGATTTAAATGCTGAATTAGCTGATGCTGATGGAATTGTAACTATAAGTAATAATAAATTTACATTGCAAGCTGGTACTTATTTAGTAATAGCTCAAGCACCAGCTTATAGAGTTGATAGGCACATGATTAGACTGATGAATGAGACTGACGGAACAGCCGTAGAATATGGTTCTGGTGAATATACTTATAGTCCAGATGCAGTACAAACTCGTTCTTTTTTAAAAACACGTTTTACTATTAGTGGAGCTAAAGAATTTGAAATATCACATCGTTGTCAAACTTCGCACACCACTGAAGGGTTTGGTGTACAACAAAATTTTTCATTTACAGTTCCCAACGAACAATACACTTTTGTTGAAATTTATAAGGAGTCTTAATTATGGCGATAAACTCAGATACAGACATTAATTTAGCTTTATTACAGTTAGGAAAAAATGCTAATCGTTATAGACTAGATCAAAACGTAGTTCCCCATAAAATTATTGAATGGGATTCTGCTAACAGCGATTCACAACCTACAGATGATGAATTAAATACTGCCTACACAGCATGGAAAGCAGCAGAGGAATATAAAATTAACAGAGCTAACGAATATCCAGCTATTGTAGATCAGCTAGATACGATTTATCATAGTGGTGTGGCTGGTTGGAAAACTGCTATCAAAACTATTAAAGACAAATATCCTAAACCATGAGCAAAATATCACTAAAACACTCAGGCGGTAATGTTGTTTCACTCAACGCTCCAACCAACGCTCCAGGGGCAGCAGATGTAGCTTTTAAACTACCAAATGCCGATGGATCGGCTGGTCAGTTTATGAAAACTGATGGGTCTGGTAATTTATCTTTTGATACTGTTGCGAGTAACAATACTTGGGTTAAGTTAGCGACAACAACAGTCTCAAGTGATGTTAGCACTGTAGAATTTACTGATTCAATCTCAGGTGCTTTTGATACTTATAAAGTATATGCACTTTCAATAACGCAATATCGGGCTGTAGTAGATAACCATGAAATATATGCAAGAATTAAAGATTCTAGCGGAAGTTATACTTCAAGTAATTATCAATTTCGTAGAATGACTGACCAAGGAAATTATAACAGTGATAATCAGAACAAATTTGCTTTAACTTACAACGGAGTTGGTAATGACACAAGTAATGGAGGAGCAAATATTGATGAAGATGCTCATAGTCTTATGTATATGTATAATTTTGTAGCTGGTAGAAGATTTCAGTTCCGTTATGAAACAGTTTTTGTTGATAACTCAGGTTCTTTTAGATATCAAACTGGTGCTGGCGGTGTAAGAGTAAGCACTGCAACAACAGGAATAACATTATATGCTGCAACTGATAATATTAGGGCAGGTATATTTACTTTATACGGGATAGTAACATGACACGTTATCACAATATTAATGGCGAAAAAATTGCTTTTACAGCAGACGAAGAAACAGCAAGAGATGCTGAAGAAAAAGCATATGCTACAGAACTGGCTGCTAGTCAATATAAATTTTCTAGAGAAGGGGCTTATCCAAGTATTCAACAACAGTTAGATATGCAATATTGGGATAGCGTTAATGGTACAACAACATGGAAAGATGCTATTGCTAAAGTAAAATCAGACTATCCAAAACCATGAGCACATTAAAAGTCACTAACGTAAAGCACGAAACAAGTGGACTTAATACCCTTGTATTTGATAATGGTGGAACGTCTGGTGGTAACGGAAGGGTTACTACAAAAGGAACTATTGGAGAAATTACTGCAATCTCCTACGCTTCTACAATTACATTAGATTTCAGAACTGGTAATAATTTTTCCACAACACTTACAGGTAATACAACCTTTGCCAACCCTTCAAACATTTCTGCTGGACAGAGTGGTGTTTTGTTTATAACTCAAGATTCTAATGGAAGTAGAACCGCAGCATTTGGAACGTATTGGGATTTCAGCGATGGTACAGCACCTACATTATCTACAGGTGCAAATGCAGTTGATATGATTGCTTGGATCGCTCGATCATCTACTAAAATTTCTGCACAGTTTGTTGGAAACTTTAGCTGATGAGCAGTATAGGAAGTCCATCACCATTCTTCTTTGGAGGGAAGAAGGCATACGAAGTAGAACGTAGTTTAAGGTTTAATGATGATGATGATACTTACCTTCAAAGAACTGTATCTTCTACGAGTAATAGAAAAACTTTTACTATAAGTGCGTGGATAAAGCCTTCAGAAACTGACAGCAGATTTTTCTTTGCTGTAACAGACACTTCTGGTTATGAATTCTTTTATATAGGTATTAATAGTTTTCATAGACTAGTTATTTTTGATTATGATTATCCTGTTCAAAATGTAGGATTAGTTACAAATAGATTATTTAGAGATCCTTCGGCTTGGTATCATATAGTCGTTGCATTTGATACAACACAAGCAACGAACACTGACAGAGTAAAATTATATGTTAATGGAGTACAGGAAACCAGTTGGTATAACGAAGCTTATCCAGCACAAAACCTTGATACTTTTGTAAATCATACAACTTTTCCAGTTTATATTGGAAAATTGGGATGGGGAGGTGGTAAATATCATGGGTACATGGCTGAATATAATTTTATTGATGGATTACAACTTACACCATCATCTTTTGGAGAAACAGACGTAATAACAGGTCAATGGAATCCTAAAAAATATACAGGAAGTTATGGAACAAATGGATTTTATTTAAATTTTTTAGATAATTCTGGAACGACTGCAACAACACTTGGCAAAGATTCAAGCGGTAACGGAAACAACTTCACACCAAATAATTTTTCTGTAGCTGCTGGTGCTGGTAATGACTCTGTTCAAGATACACCTACTAATAACTGGTCAACGCTAAATCCATTACATTGGAACGTACTTAAAGGTGCAGGTGGTACAGCTAATGGTGCTGACTTTACTCAAGGTAATTTAAGATTTGTTGGTCCTTCTTCAGTAACATCGCCATACAACCGACAGACTGCATCAACTATTGCAGTTAGTTCAGGTGCTTGGTACTTTGAAGCTACTATTGAGAGTATGAATAATGGAGTAGAGATTGGATTTTCTCAAGTAGATGCGATTGACAGTAATGGATATTACACAGGAACTTGGGGTTTTAACCCTTATGATCAACGTAAACTTATTGCTGGAACTGAAACATCTTATGGTGCTCAAGCTAGTGCTAATGACGTATTAGGTTTTGCTTTTGATCTAGATAACAATACTATGGAATTGTTTATAAACAATTCAAGTCAAGGACAGGTAACAAGCCTTGGTATATCTGGAAAAACAGTTATCGTATCGGTAAAACTTGCATTTTCAAATATTAAATATACTTTTAATTTTGGACAACAAGGTTTTGCCTACACCCCACCAACAGGATATAAGGCACTTAATTCAGCAAACTTACCCGACCCAACAATACTGCTACCTAATAAACATTTTGATACTTTGCTATATACAGGTAATGCTAGTTATCCACGAACAATTACAGGTTTACAATTTCAACCAGATTGGTTCTGGTCAAAAACTAGAAACCAAGCTTATGGTCATGCTGTATTTGATTCGGTAAGAGGAACAGGTAGTGCAAAAGGTTTAAGAATTGATACAACTGCGGGAGAAGGTAGTAATGATATTGCACCTTTTATTGATCTTACTTCTTTTAATTTTACAAGTGGAACTGATGGTGGATTTACTTTTGCTCAACCCTCTAACGCAGTTGATGTTGGTAATGGTAATGGTCTTAATTTTGCAACATGGAACTGGAACGCTGGCGATACAGATGGCAAAACTTATACAGTAAAAGTTGTCTCTGATTCTGGTAATAAATACAGATTTGATAATTTTGGAACGTCTGCTGTAACTCTTGACCTTGCAGAAGGTGGTACTTATACATTCGATCAATCTGATAGTTCAAATGCTACACACCCTTTAAGGTTCTATACAGCAGCAGATAAAACTGGTGGAGAATATACAACAGGAGTGACTACAAGTGGTACTGCTGGGTCATCTGGAGCGACTGTAACAATAACAATAGCTGCATCTGCTCCTACGCTTTACTATCAATGCTCTGCTCATGCTGGAATGGGAGGGCAGATAAATACAAACTCAACTCTTGGATCAAGTAACTTTGATGGGTCTAGGCAAGCTACTACAAAGGTAAATACGACTTCTGGATTTTCAATTATTTCATGGACAGGTACAGGTTCTAATTTAACAATTGGTCATGGTTTAGGTGTCAAGCCTTCTGCACATATAACCAAAGCAAGAACAGGAAGCTCTGGCTGTGATTGGTATGTTTACCATAAAGAAATAGGAGCAACACATAATGTTAGATTAAATCTAACAGATGCCTCTAGTGCAACTAGTGATCTTTTTAATAATACAGAACCTACAAGTACAGTTTTATCTATAGGAAATAGCAGTTGTATAAATGAAAATAATGGAACTTACATTACTTATGCTTTTAGCGAAGTAGCAGGGTATAGCAAGTTTGGGTCATATACAGGCAACGGAGCAACTGATGGCACGTTTGTTTTTACAGGTTTTAGACCAGCTTGGATTATGACAAAAAGAACAGACTCCTCAAGTGATTGGTATATTTATGACAATAAAAGACCAGAATTTAATGTAAATAATATTTTAATTAGTCCACATAATGCTCGTGCAGAAATAAGTTATGTATCACTTGACGTCTTATCAAATGGTTTCAAATTGAGAAACACAGGAACTGATATTAATGCTAGTGGAGGTACATTTATTTATTTAGCATTTGCAGAATCTCCTTTCAAAAATGCAAGGGCAAGGTAGTATATAGATATGGCTTTTAAATTAAACGGATCACCTTTAGCTGTTGATGTTGCATTTAAAACATCTGATGGAACTCAGTACCCTGCTAACTGGTTAAGATTATCAACAGCAGATGAGAAGACAGCACTTGGTATTACAGAGGTAGCTGACGATCCAGTGTATGACTCACGTTTTTATTGGGGCAACGGAACTGCAAAAACTCTTACAGATACAAATGAAGTTGATAAGAATGGCGATCCAATATTAGATTCTAACGGAGATCAGGTTGTTACTTTAGGTGTTAAATCAGTATTAAAAGCACAGGAAAAAGATATAGCTGGTAGTTTATTAGCTAGATATGATTGGTACGTTGTAAGAAAAGCTGAGAAATCTACTGCAATACCTACAGCAATCAGTACATATCGTGATGGTGTTAGAACTGCTTGTACAACAAGAGAAACAGAGATTAATAATTGTGCAGATACCGCAGCTTTAGTTACTTTGTATGGATCGACAGAAAAAGATGGAGTTTATACACCGAACATGACACAATATCCAGACGATCCTAATTCTTAGTTGTCATCTGACGTTGCATAACACCTAAAGTTACATAAAGTGGTGCTAATGCCATAATCCCTGTGAAGGTTATAATAGTGACAGGCATTAATGCTTTTAAAAATGCTTCTTTAATCATGTTTCAAAAAATAGCTAACATCCTTAGTATAGTTTCCTTTGTTTTGGTGTCATCTGTCATCGGTGGAGGCTACTTTGGTTATAAATATGTAACATCAGAACAGTTTAAAACAAAATTAATGAACGAGGTCTTGGGTAATGTACAAGGACTAATGCCAAAGATGTTAGACCAAGGATTACCTGATATGACAGGCCCATCTTTACCCACAACAAAACTTCCTAAGTTCTAATGAACTGTTATTGGTGTAATACAGAATTAATAATAGGCGGTGACATTGATATTGAAGATGGGATGGTTGGTTATCCTGAGTTTTCGGTGATGACTAATTTATCTTGTCCTAAATGCCATGCAGAAGTAGAAGTATTAAAGAAAAGAGATGCCTACGACTGAAATCCCTGAGATTATAATTCCAGAGATTCCAACTGTTAATCATTATATTTATACTCC
>Ga0181408_1000677_pt1 | contig 10827 bp, 11 predicted proteins | sample 31SPOviralmetaG_FD_130137 | JGI IMG/M metagenome (GOLD analysis project Ga0181408, IMG submission 130137) | Marine viral communities from the oligotrophic San Pedro Time Series (SPOT) site, San Pedro Channel, CA, USA - 31 SPOT_SRF_2012-02-16 | ecosystem: Environmental > Aquatic > Marine > Strait...
AAAGGATATGAGTATACTTCCAAAATTATACAACAATTAAACTCAAAATTTCAGTTTGTTCCTATACAAAATATGAACGCAAATCAAATACAAAATATTCTAAGTAGATCAAAATTATACATTGACTTCGGACATCATCCAGGTCGTGAAAGATTACCTAGAGAAGCTGCGTTATGTAATTGTTGTGTTATATCTTCGTTTGTTGGTTCTGCAATGTTTTTTGAAGATATGCCAATTCCGGAATCATATAAATTTGAAAAAACATTAGATAATATAAATACTATTTGTAATTTAATTGAATCAATCATGAGTGATTATCTTGGACATATGAAAAATTTTTATTATTATAAAAATATATTGAATAACAATAAGAAGCAATTCGACTTAAATGTAGAAAATTTAATAATATGAAACCATGGATGTCCGAGGATGAAATTAATTTAGTATTAAAATATCTTTCTACAGATAAAATTATGTTAGAATGGGGCAGTGGAGGAAGTACAAATACATTTAGTAAATATGTAAAAAAATATTATAGTATTGAACATGATACTAAATGGTCAAATGAAATACAAGAAAAATTAAACGATAATGTTACATTTTTTCATATTCCACAATCTGCCGGATATAGTTCTAATATACCATTAAGAAATATTCATGGAAATTTAGTTACTAGTTTTAAAGAATATATAGAACAAATACATAATATTAAAGAAGAAAAATTTGATATTATATTAATAGACGGAAGATGTAGAAAATGGTGTGCTATAGAAGCACTTCCATATTTACACAAAGACTCGATAGTTATTATACATGATTTTTATGCACCTGGTCGAGAATATTATAAAGACGTATTTCATTATTATAATGAAGTTGAATCCATACAATATGGACAAAGTATGGTTGCATTAAAAAAGAAAGAAAAAATAATGAAAGTATTTTATAGGTTAAGTGATGGAGGAAATCCAAAAGAAAAACCAAATTATATTAATAATGAAAGATGTTTAACTAATTTTTGTAATGTATTTAATGAAGATATAACAGTTGTTGCTGACAACATTCATGAATCTACTAAACAATTTATAGAATCAAAAAATGTAACATTAGAACAAACAAATTTTAAATCAGGAGGCAAAGCTTTTATTCATTCATTAGAATTAGCATGTAAAGAAGAAGACGATACAATAATATATTTTGTAGAAGACGATTTTTTACACAAAAACGAAAGTAAAAAAATATTATTAGAAGGATTTAGATTAGGAGCAAATTATGTTTCCTTATATGATCATCCAGATAAATATTTAAATCCAAACTTAGGAGGAAATCCACACGTTGAGGATGGAGGAGAAATTACAAGATTAATGTTGTCAGAAAGTTGTCATTGGAAATTTACTAATTCTACAGTATTAACATTTGCATGTAAAGCAAAAACTATTAAAGAAGACTTCGATATATGGAAAAAGTGTGTATTAGATTCTCCGCATTTAGGATCATATTATGCATTTACAAAACTTAGAGAAAGTGGTCGTTCATTAATTACTGCGGTACCTGGTTATGCAACTCATGGCGAAACAAAATGGTTAACGCCATTAACAGATTGGAGTAAAATATGATATCAGTAATTATACCAACATATAAATCACCAGATGCATTAGAATTATGCTTAAAATCTGCAATTGCTGGACAAAAAAATAAAAATCAAATTATAGTTGTAGTAGACGGGCATTATGATATTAATAAAGATGTTTTAATGAAATACGAAATGTTTATTAATATATTAGACTTAGGATCTAATGCAGGATTATGTAGAGCTACTAATCTTGGAGTATTTAATGCACAACATGAAAAAATACTTATTGTTAATGATGACAATGTATTTCCAACAAATTGGGATATCAAGTTAGAAAATGATTGGAATCATTTATCAAAAGAAAATCGTATTGTAATTACTCCTAATCAAATTGAGCCTAATCCGTCAATGTTTAAACAATTTGTAATAAAAGATTTAGGAACCACACCGGCAGAATTTGATTTAGAAAAATTTCAATTATATGAGGAAACATTATCTAAATCTGAATATTCTCAATCTGGGTCTACATTACCGGTGTTTATGAAGAAACAAGATTTTATTATGTTAGGCGGATGGGATGAAAATTATACATTGGGTATGGTAGCAGATTGGGATTTCTTCTTAAAATGTAATTTAGCTGATTTAAAAATGATCAGAACAAACAGTACACATTTTTATCATTTTACATCTATATCTACCAACGGCTCAGCTAGACAAGAAGCTGAAAGGAGTGGTCATGAATATGCAAAATACAAATGGGGTAGTTATATACAACATGATTTAGAAACTAATTTAAAAGTTATCAAAAATTAATGAATAGTGGAATAATATATGACAATTAATTTAATAATGGCTGAGTTCGGCCGTGATAGAACAAATAATGGTGGTGCATCAATTACAGGACATAGATTATACCCGTCTTATGAATGTTTTAAAGAATACTTTCCTGATAGTAAAGTAACTGTATATAGTGATCATAAGGATATTGTTATACCCGATGATAGTAATATTGAAGTTAAAGTTGTAAATTCTATATTTTCAGGACAAACTAGATATGGTAATAGATCTAATGATTATTATAAAGTTTTAGGATTATTAGAATCAGATTGTGACATTGCTATTAGTTTAGATTCTGATATGTTTATTGTAAATGATGAAGTCAAAACTCTGCTGCCTCTTACGTCTAAATTTGGTATGTGTATCCCTGAAAATCCTAGATTACAAGTGAGATTTGATGGTATAAAAGGAGCTGATGGTAATTATAGTTTAGATGAAGACCCAACTAGAGGTAATGGAATGATAACAAATATGTCACCTATATCATTTGCAACTTCAAATAAAAGAGCTAGAACATTATTAGAAGAATATTGTAACCAAATAAAAATAAATCCAGCAAGAGGGCCTTTATGTATGTGGAGAGCAATATGGCAAACAGGAATTAATCCATACATCTTACCATTCCAATGGTGTGTATGTGGTGGTGATAATAGCGGGACTAGATCATGTGTTGGTATAAATGATGTAATCATGCTTCATACAGGTCATGATGAAGTATCTAATTATTATTTGAGTAAAAAATGAGCAAAACTATAGGAGTATTCTACCAGGTATATAAAAATAATAAAGCAACTGAGTTTGTTTTAAAAAATTTTCGTAAACATTTTTCTACGAATAAAGTTGTTCTAATATCTGATGGGGGTAATGATTTTACCGATCTTGCAGATAAATATAATTGTAAATATTATTATCAAGATAATATTTTTTCAAACTTTAAAAAAATAGGCCAAAAGAAAAAAAGCTATATTTATAGTAAAGATACTGTTCTTAAATGGTATGAGAGACAGAAATTAGTTTGTGATATTACAAAAAGCGATTATATAATGATATTAGAAGACGATGTTTATGTTAGAGATTCTTTTACTATAGAAGAAGATTTTGATTTAAAAGGAGTAGATGGCCCTAGGCTTTCTAAAAATATGATTTTTAATGGTAATGAACGATATGGTATGTGTGGCGGTAGTGTTTATAACGCAAAAATATTTTTAGAAATATATAATGATATAGTTAATGATATAACTGATAATCATGATAAACTTTATCATAAACAAGGATATGAAACGTTAGGTGCAGTTGATGCAAATATTACATATCATTTTTGTAAAAGAGGATATAAATATAGTATAGCGCCTTGGCTAATAGAACAATCAGATGAGGTAGATAATAAGGATTCATACCCTTTACTACATGAATATAAAGAGAATTACTAAGGGAAAATATGAAAAGAGTTAACGAACGTCCAATATATGATAAGCAAGGAAATGCTGTTGAAGGTAGAAGTTTTAGTAGTAATGTTACAAAACTTTTAAAGCACTTACCGAAGCTAGAGCGTATTCAAAACAACAAATCTCCATCGCCTGTTATGGCTCACATCTCCCCAATTAATGCATGTAATTTAACTTGCTCTTTTTGCTGTTTTGCAAATAGAGAGATGACTGATAGATTGCCGCTAGAAAGAATAAAAAGAGCATTAGATTCTTTTAAGAAGATAGGTGTAACCGGGATTGAATATACTGGAGGTGGTGAACCAACATTGCATCCTGATTTCGAAGAGATAGTTAGATATACACATAAGTTAGGATTCAAGATAGGAATATGTACTAACGGTGCTAGAATAGGAACCGACCCTATTACAGGTAGGAAAAGACCGATAGGGAAAGATATTATAAAATATTTTTCATGGGTTAGATTAGGAATGTATGGATTTTACGAAGGCTATGAATATGATTTAGATGTTTATAAAGGATTAGATACTAAAGTATCTGCAGCCTACGTATGGGATGAAGCACTAGCAACATCTACAAATCCTAATGTAACAGGTGAATGGACTGATAAAAGTAAAAAGAGATTAGCCAAAAAGTTTCAAACAAGAAGTAATTTCTTAAGAATGTTAGACTGGGTTGAAGAAAATAAAGTACCAACTAGAATAGCTTTTAATGCAATTAAAGATGTAAAAGAAACAGCTAAAGACATAGAAACTATTCGTAAAGTGATACAGAAATATGAAGCTGATCAAGGTAAAAAATTAGAAAGTGCTTTCTTATCAGACTTTAATTTCAAAGGAGAGCGAAGAAACTTTAACTGTTATATGCATATGGTAAAGCCATTTTTATTTACTGATGGTTATTTGTATGCATGCCCATCTGCTGAATTATCAATTGAAAATAATTATAATTATGTACCTGAATCACAGTTTATGGTGTGTGATATAGAAGGTATTGAAGAATTTTATAGTAAACCACCAACAGTTAGACATCACGCATGCCATTATTGTAAATATGCAATACAAAATGAGTTAATAGATGATATAGTTACGGAGACAGAACACAATGAATTTGCATAAATTTAATGAAGATTACTTTGAAGATGGAGTAAGAAAAGGGGTATCAGGTTATGAAGAATATAAATGGATGCCAACAAGATCTATTCCTGAAGCTTTAGATATTAAAAATAATTTTAACTTTGATAGCTGTTTAGATTATGGATGTGCTAAAGGGTTTTTAGTACACGCATTAAGAATATTAGGATATAATGCTTGGGGTGAAGATATAAGTCAGTATGCATTAAAAAATTGTATTGATAGAGTTAAACCTTATTTATCACACCCGACTGATAAAAAATATGATTTAATAATAGCGAAAGATATATTAGAGCATATAACAGAACAAAACCTACCACCTTTACTAAAAAGTCTTCATGCTAGAGGTAATGAATTCTTTTTTGTTATACCTTTAGGCGATAAAGATAGATTTAGAATAAGAGAGTATGAGGTTGATATTACTCACGTTACCAAAAAGGATGAAGAATGGTGGATTGATTTATTTGATTCGCAAGGATATTATTTGAAAGATTTTTCTTATTCATTTGGTTCAATTAAAGAAAAATGGTTACCGGTTGACAAATATGGAAATGGGTTTTTTAGATTAAGTAAAAAATAATGGAAGAATTAATTAGAAAGATGGTAGAACTAAACAGTGATTTAGATTTACCAAAAGTTTATAAAGAATTAGCAGATCTAGATACTGAAATGATGGATATTGCTAGAAAAAATAATATACCAATGGGTCCAGGTGTTAGAGGTGGGTCACCATCAACAGGTGATTTAATTTTTTGGTATTTATTAGCCAGAACATTTAAGCCGAAGCGAGTTCTAGAGTTAGGAACTTGGATTGGAACATCTACTCTTGTAATTGCAAAAGCTTTGAAAGAAGTACATGGAGATGATTTTTCTATTATTACTTGCGACTATCCTACTGATGTCTATATAAGAGAACACAGTAATTCTCATTTATGTAAAAATATATTCTATAATAATATACACTCAAATGATTTAATACCTCAATTAAAAAATAATAATTATATGTTTGATGGAATTTTTAGTGATGCTGTGGTTAGTGAACAAAATGTAATAGACTTTGCAAGTATTTGTGATATTTCTAAATTATTATTTATAACACATGACGTTTATACTCATAAATATAGTAAAGGTAATCAAGCATTTGATAGAGTAAAAAAAGTATATAAAGATATTAATATATTTACTCCTAAAGGAGAGGGGTATTTTGTAAATAATAAAAATGATACTCCTATAAATGAAATTACAGGTTTAATAACATCGAGAGAATTATATGAAAGTACTTTTTAATATAGCGCATGCTGATGATGAAATATTATGGATGTATCCTTTTTTTCAAGCAGAAAATATAGAAAAGGAAATATTGCTATGTTCAACTGATTTTAATAATCCTGAGAGAGTATGGTGTAAAAATAGAAAATTTGTATTACAAGAGATATGTGACCAAATGGGCGTTAAACTAACTTGTTTAGATTATCCCTCTGATTTTTACTTAACACCTAGCCGCCGTTCAGATATATTATTAAAAGATACAGTTGATACAATAGCTAAAACTTTGAAAGATATTGAAAATAAATTTAACCCTGATTATATCTTTACGCATAATCCATATGGAGAATATGGTCATATGGATCATAAACTCTTATTTAATTTAACAGTGCAGGTATGTGATTCGCCAATATTAATAACTGATATAAAAATTAACAGCAATTGGCCTTTACATCAAAACGAGTCAAAAGCAATAAAACGCTTGTACTATAAAAATAAAATTGGCGAATATAAGTTAAATATGGAATTATTTGAATATTGTAAACAAATGTATAAAAATGCAGGAGTATGGACATGGAGCGACGATAATATATCACATACATGCTCATTATATAAAATATAAAAGAAAAATATAGTTTTAAAAATAAAAAAGAGAAATAAACAATGAAAAAAGTAGTAGTTACAGGAGGTGCCGGTTTTATTGGTTCAAATTTAGTAAATGAATTAATTAAAAAAAGAATAAAAGTAATTGTAATAGACGATCTATCTACAGGAACTGTTTCAAATATCCATCCAGATGCAGAATGGCATAAGATATCATTACAAGATTTAAATACAGATATTCCTATAGGAGAGACATTATCTCATGCTAGTACATTATTTGAAGGAGTAGACACAGTGTTTCATTTAGCAGCACTAGCTCGTGTACAACCTTCAATTCAAGATCCAATATCATTTAATAGATCCAACGTTGATGGCACATTAAAATTATTATTTGCAGCACATCAAGCGGGTGTTAAACGAGTAGTTTATAGTGCCAGTAGCTCATGTTATGGAAACACTACACAATTTCCTACACCAGAAGATGCTCCAACAAACCCACTATCTCCATATGGATTACAAAAATATATTGGAGAGCAATATTGTAAAATGTTTTCTGAAGTATATGGTTTAGACACATGTTCTCTAAGATACTTCAATGTTTATGGAGAAGGAATGAACTTAGAAGGAGCATATAAGTTAGTAATGGGTATATTTGCAAAACAATTATTGGATGGCAAACCATTAACGATTACAAATGATGGAGAACAAAGAAGAGACTTTACATATGTTAAAGATGTTGTACAAGCTAATATATTAGCAGCTACATATCCAGATAAATTAAATGGCGAATCATTTAATATTGGCAATGGAAAAAATTATTCTGTTAATGAAGTAGCTGATATGTTTGGAGGAGAAAAGGTATATGGAGAAAAAAGAATTGAACCTTCTCAAACATTAGCTGATAATACTAAAGCAAAAGAAGTTTTAAAGTGGAATCCAACTGGAGATCTTCCATCGTGGATGAAAAAATATAAAAAAGAACTTGGTTTTTAAAAAAACTCTATGTAATTAAAATATCAACATATTTATTTATAAAAGGTAAATATGTTATTAAAGCACGGATCTAAAGGATCAAAGGTCAAACAAATTCAAGAAGCATTAGGACTGCCAGCTGATGGTATATTTGGAGGAGCTACTAAATTAGCAGTAATGAAATTTCAATCGAAAAACGGATTGGATTCAGATGGTATAGTAGGTTCTGCAACATGGGAAATATTAGTTGGTGTTGATACCGATGAAACAGGTACTGATTGGAACGCTGCAACAGATCGTGACGATAAACTAGAACGTTTAGGTAAATATACAACTAAAGATGGTTTAGAAATAGATAGAGCTTATTTAGATGGAGATGAATTTGTAAGAGACTATGGTAAAATAGAACCATTAGGATTTTTTATTCATCACACCGCTGGTTGGGATAATCCTTATAATACTATTAATAACTGGAATCGTGACAAAAGAGGGAGAGTAGCTACACAATATTGTATAGGTGGAACTAATGTCAAAGGCAAAGAAGCTAAATATGATGGTGTAGTAGTAGAATGTTTTCCAAATAACTATGTAGGGTGGCATTTAGGTAAAGTAGGCAAATTTGCTATATCTAAATTGTCAGGAGGCGTGGAATTAAATAATTTTGGTTATTTAAAAAAGAAAGATGGTAAGTATTATACATATGTCAATACTGAAGTAAAACCAGAATATGTTTGTGATTTAGGATATAAATTTAGAGGTCACCAATATTGGCACGCTTATTCCGATAAACAAATAGAAAGTTTAAGACTATTATTATTACACCTTAAAGATATTTATCCTAAAATGGACTTAGAAAATGGACTACCTAAATTATTAAAAGAGGGGGTTCATCCAAAAGACGCATTTGAATTTAATGAAGACGCATATTATGCAAGACAGTTTGGTTTGTGGTCACACACATCTGTAAGAAAAGACAAATTTGATTGTTTCCCACAACCAGAACTAGTAGAAATGTTAAAAAATATATAAAAAATAAAAAGTTGTATTATGAATAAGTTACTATTAAAATTGAGAAGGAAAATTATGGCCTTTAGAGACATGTTTAAAGACGATAATGATATTAATGAAAAAAATGTAGTTGGATTTGCTGCATTTGCAGTAATGGTAATATTTGCAATTGCAGATATAGTTACTGGATATATGGGACAACCATTACATGTAAATGAATTTATTTACAATTCGTTTTTATGGATTACCTTAGGAAGTTTTGGTATTGCTGAAGCAGGTAAAATATTTGGCAAATCAGAAAGCATGGATGACGATCATGAAAATATTTAAATATTTATTAATTACATTATTTAGCCTTATTATATATAATAGTAATGCTCAAAATTTAACATTTGGTTGTACCGACACAGCAGCTGCCAATTATGATCCAAATGCAGACCAACCATTAGAAGGACTAGTCGAAGCATCATCATGTAATTTTATTTGGTTCCAAAATTATGTAGGAATCAATGAAACATTTTATAATAATTACAGTAGTGAATTTGCAGTTGGTACTAAAATTACATTTGCTGGACAAGAATATTGGATAGATGCTGTAGCATTTCATAGCAATTGTAATGCCGGAGTAGCTTTAGTATATGTTGCTAATTCTCCTGGCCAGGCAGATGGCAATGAATGGACTATAGGTGGACAGCTTAATGGCCCTGTCTTTTCAGGATCTCCATGGAGCATAACAGAATGCTTTTACAACCCCGGATGTATGGATGATGATTATGTAGAATATGATCCAAATGCAGATTGGGATGATGGTAGTTGTCAAACTTTAAAAGTATTCGGATGTACAAATCCTAATTCTAACAATTATAACCCATGGGCTAACACAGACGATGGAACATGTATAGCAGATCTTAATTGTGGATTTGATTCTATAGAAATAAAAGTTACCATTAAATTAGATAATTGGCCTACTGAAACTAGTTGGTATTTGCAACATACAAATCCAAATCAAAATTTAACAGATACAGTTTTTTATGCTCCTAGATATACTTATAACTGGCAACAACAAGGACAAACAATTGTAACTCGCTTTTGTGCACCTGCAGGACCAAATCATTTATTACAATTTGTATTACAAGATTCATATGGTGATGGTATAAGAGGTTCTCAACCACCAACTAATAGTGGATTTTGTTTAGTTGAAAATATGTCTTGTCCAGATACTATATTTTATATGTCTGAAGCAGATGCAGATTTTGGTTATATAACTACTAGCGATCAAAATTATTGGAGTCAACGAGAACAATATTGTGGCGGACCTTCTATAGACGGTTGTACAGACCCAGCATATCAAGAATATGATTCATTAGCTACTAATGATGACGGCAGTTGTCAAAATCTTCATGTTTATGGTTGTATGGATACTGCAGCAATCAATTATAATTCTAATCATACTGCATGGGATAATATTGAAACGTGTGAATATAGAATTATATTAGAGGATGACGGAGGAGATGGTTGGGGAGAAAGTTTTGTTGGAATTAAACAAGGAGATTCTTTATGGGACTTTAAATTGGAACCTGGAACATATGTAGATACATTTTATTTGCATTTCACAGTAGAAGATAATCTAGGATTACAAAACGAAATTGAAATGTATTATTTTGAGATAGGCGACGGTCAACAAAATTCTCAACAAATAGATATTCAAACAATACAAAACTCAGTTAAGATAGAAAATGATTATGGTATTTTAATACATGAAGGAAATTTTCCATGGGCCAATGGCAATAAGCTCAAAAAGTTTAATACTATAGCAGATGTTTATAATGCAATACCATTTTGTGGGTATGTATGTACTCCTAAGATATATGGTTGTATGGACTCAACATCATTAAATTATAATCCAGACGCTAATGTTGATAATGGTACATGTATTCCTATCATATATGGATGTACTAATCCATTAGCATTTAATTATGATTCAACTGCAACA
>Ga0181408_1000679_pt1 | contig 10799 bp, 13 predicted proteins | sample 31SPOviralmetaG_FD_130137 | JGI IMG/M metagenome (GOLD analysis project Ga0181408, IMG submission 130137) | Marine viral communities from the oligotrophic San Pedro Time Series (SPOT) site, San Pedro Channel, CA, USA - 31 SPOT_SRF_2012-02-16 | ecosystem: Environmental > Aquatic > Marine > Strait...
AGATAATAAATTTTTTATTTATTCAATTTAATATTAATTAAATATTAATTAAAAAAAAAATTGATTTTGATTTTTTATTATATATATTCAATATCAACTAATAATGAATAACGCTTATACTAATTTTAATAAAAATATTGATACTCCTTTAAAAAAAGGAGAAAAAAGGTTTTGTACTTCTAAATGCTTTTGTGGTTGTGATATTACTTATGGAACAAAATACGGAAATGATTATTATAACGAAAATTTATATAATCACCCACATTTTAAAACTAAAAAATGTATTAAATTTATTTATAATAAATATCATAATAAAAAAATATGGTTTTCTAAAAATCTTAAAGAAGAATATAAAGAAATTAAAATTAATACAATTACATTAGAAGATTTTATTATATATATTCAATTATTACATAAAAAAAAAGAAATAGAACCCTTATATAATGGATTAATTTATATTGACCTCTCTAAAGGTTATAACGAAACTAAACTAAATTCTTATTATAAAAAAAAGCACCCTAAAAGTGGTTATGAAGGTAATATATGGCAACTTATTCCTAATATAATTTATATTGAAAATAAAAGAAATAAAACAAAAGAAATTATTTATATGACCCCTAAAAATATAGTTTAATAAATAAAATTAAATAAAATTAAATAAAATTAAATATATATTTTTTTTATTAAATTATAATAGAAAAACTCAAAATCTCTTAATAAATTTTGAATTTAATTAATTAAATATTAATTAATTAATTAATAAAAAAAAAATTGATTTTGAAAAAAAACCAATACTATTATTATATTAAATAATAATAATGGCAAACTTTAAAGATAGTCCTTTATTTCAAATCCACGACGATTATTATACTCCAAAATCAGCTTGGAGTGATATTTCTAATATTATTAAAAGAAAAGGTCATAAAAATATTTTTGAAGCATTTATGTTAAACTCTAACGAACAATCAAAAAAATATTTAGAAGAATTAGATTTTAATGTATTGGGTAATAAAAATATTGATTTTCTAAATGAAGAAACTTATACGACTGATATTAAAAATAAAAATTATGATTTAATAGTATCTAATCCTCCTTTTGAAAAAATTAAATCATTTAGTAAAAGAAACGATAGTTTAAAATATAAATGTATTGAAAAACTTATTAGAAATGATAAACCCTTTATTATTATACTTAATTCAACTAATATACATTCAAAGTGGTTTCAATTTTTAGTAAAAGATATTCAACAAAATATACAATTTATTTATCCAACAAAAAAAATAAATTATGATAAATACGAAAAAGGGGGAATTAATAAAATTTATACTAAAAGTGAATATTTAAAAAAAATTAATAAAAAATTAAAAGAACTTACGACCGAAGAAAAGGGAATTTATAACAAATCATTAAATAAAAATGTAGCTTCCTTCAATTCTATTTATGTTTGTTATAAAGTTATTGAAAATAATATGTGGATATAAAATAATAAAAATAATAAAATTAATAAGAAAAAGGAAATATAGGGGTTGATTTTTTTTTATAATCTTTATTAAACCAAGGTTTTGTCTTATTTTGTTGTATCCAACAGAACTTACAAATTTCCTTGTACCCCTCTCTATTACCAGATATTTTTTCTCCTGCTAATATTGATTGAACATTACAGGACTTACACCTTATACTTCTTCGTTTGGGTTTTATTAAACAGGTCTTACAATAAATCTCCATAAGTTTATTTTCAAAATTCTGGTCTTTTTTAATACAAATATCTTTACATTTATAACAGGGTTTATGAGTTTTTTCCTTTTTTAAAGCTTTCTCTCCTGTATTCACCCTTTCTATAAAATAATCTATTTTTTCTATTAATTGACTATGGTTAAAATATATCTCTTTTAATTGTTCTATCCTTGTTATACATTTAGAACCAATTATAATATTTTCTGATAATTTATTATGCTCAAATATACTTAAATATTTTAAATGTTTTTGACCACAAATACAGAGGAAATCCTCCTGTTTATGATTACAATTTACCTCGTGAATATTACTTGCTTCTATAGTATTTTGAAAATCGTCCACCTCAGGGTCGTACTCCACTAATTCTCTAAAATCCATAGATAGTAAACAATTAACTAATGATTGTTGAGTTAATTTTTCTAAATTGCGTTTTAAACAATAAAAAGTTTTTGAAAACATATTTGCCACCTGTGCGTCAGTTTTATCTAACATTTCTTTTAAATAATCTTTAAACTCTTCTTCAGTTAAGATTAATTCCATTTTATATATATTTCTTTTAATTTTTTAAGTGGTTTATTATATTTTTATTAATATTAGTTCATAATGATTTTTCAGCTTCTTTCTCAGCTTTTTTTCGTTGCCTATATTCTAATTGCTTTTTCATAATCTTTTCTTTATTTTGTAAGTAATAAGTCCTTTGATAATTATCTCTTCGGTTTAATACCTGTTTGTTTTTTTCCACCTCTTCCTGCGTTGGTGTATTAGATAATTTGTAGGTTTTTTCGTAATATTGTTTACTCGATTTTCTACAGGTGGTTCTCCTTGCTTCTAATCTCTGTGCCATATATTCATAATTCCTCTTTAATTCGTCAAGGTTTTTAGAATTCCAATCAGTTTCGGTGGGAGTAATTAATTCAACTGACATATTGTTATTATTATATTATAATATCTTTTTTTTAAATGCTTTTTTTTATATATCAACTAAATTAATTAAATCTATATCAATCCACATTTAACCTGTAAAATAAATAATACTAAATTTTTAAAATGTTCTTCACTCATATCAGCAGTTTTTAATTTAACTGCTTCTCCAAATGCTGATAAAATATTTTCATTGTATAGCGTTTGAGATTGAATATAATCCATATTGGTTTCTACTTAATACTAACTAATATATTTTTAAATCTAAAAATACTTATATATTTTTATTATATAAGAAAATAGGAGGGGATATCAAAAAGAGATAGAGATGTATTTTACCTATCTATATAGTAAGATAAAATACATCTATGTCTCCTTTTCATTTTAATCCTTTTTTGCTTTTTTTGCTTTAGTCCTTTCATTTTGTGCCTTTCTCCTTTCTTTAGCATTGGCGTATGCTCTAACATATGGTTTTTTCCTTAATCTTGAGGGGATTGGGTCGTCTCTTACTTGGGTTTTGGGTTTTAGCTTTTTTTCTGGAGTGGCACAAGTTCTATACATTCCTCCATTTTTAGCTCTCAACATAAAACATTTTAATTTATCATTTGGCACATTTTTAGATACTATTTTTAAATTCTTTTTTTTTGGAGGTGGGTCAGGTCTTTTTAAAACTAAATTTCTCTTTTTAGGAGGGTCTTCTTTCTTTGGTTCTTTTGGAGGAACTATCTTGAGTTTTCTCTTTTTTGGTGCTTCTTTTGGAGGAACTATCTTGAGTTTTCTTCTTTTTGGTGCTTCTGCTTCTCGTTCCTCTGGTTTTGGTGCTATTGAACCTATATTTCTATCTCTACTCTCTCTTACCCTTAATTTAGTATACTCTTTTCTTTCTTCGTCAGTCATATCCTTTACTTTTTTATTTAAACTCTTTTTGTATTCTTTGCTATTCATTTTAATAATATATCTTAACATTTTTTTTTATTGAACCTTCTGTAAAGTTCTTAAATCAATCTGCGAGTTATTTTTAACATAACTTTCTTGAATTGCTATACGATTTGCTCTTGTTTGTGGAAGATTTACTCGACCAGTATTAACTCCTGAACTTATTTTTAATTCGTAATCTTGATTAACATAACCTTGTACTTGTCCAATGTTATTGCTGTAATCCACCGCTATTCCAAGAAGGTCTGGGTTTGTATTTCCTCCAGTTTGAATAGTATTAGAATTAGCGACATCAGCATTGTAATCGTCCTTAATACATTCATTAGTTAATTCCAATGTTGAAGAAGTATGACCAGCGAGGCGACCACCTAACAAAGCTCTACCAAATTGTAATCTTAATTCGCTATCACCTTGTATACTAACTGGGAATGAGGTTTGATTGGCGACGACCGCTACACCAGCACTCGAGAGTGATTGAGCATTCGGCACTAATTTCGTTTCATAATCATTTGGATATCTAATGTTATTTTTTGCTTGTTGATACTGAACTAAACCACAAGGAACTCTGAAGTTATTTTGGTTTAATGTATAATTATTACTCTGATTATCATCTAAAAATGTATTGACAATACCCTTAACCATTCTTAATTGTGGAGTATAAGTATTGGCGTTTTCACTCGAAACCACATCATTCATAAGATTAACTCTGGAATTCATAGTAATAACTGGGTTGTATGCCTGTAAATCTTGACTGGTTGGAACAGCATATTTTCCTTCCAATTTAACATTCTTAAGAATGTATGAAACTCCAGAAATCGAACCTCCTGCTGTTCCAGCATTCACACTTCTAAATCGTTGGTGGAATACAGCACTATCTGGTGATAAATGAATAGTTATTAATAATCCACCAGCATATCCATTACCTAAATGAATACTTTGTGCCTGAAGTAAAGCTATATCTATAGGGATACTAAAAAATTGACCCATAAATTTATCACTATAACTGGTTGATCTACTCTCAGCAATTGTTGGAGTATTAATTAAATGTCTACAAGTTAATCCGTGAGTTGATCCAGAACATAAATTATGAATTAATGGTGATTGTAAATAATCGTCTTTATTATTCTGCTGACCCATTTTTAAAGCATTAAATCCTGAATAATTCGTAATTGTTGATAATTCAGTTTGAGTTTTTTTAGATTGTACTATAACTTTATCTATAACTGATGATACTCCATTCCAATTTGAAGTATTAATACAATTTTGTCTTTGGATAGTGGCATCACCATTGTTGACATTCCATTTTAATTCATCTGCTATAGGAAGATTTATAGTTGTTCCATCAACATCATTAACTATCATTTGTCCACTTAACTTTAATGTGGATACATCTAATAGTACATCTTGTGCTGGAATACTAAATTTTAATGTTGGAAAACCAGCTTTATGTGAATAACCATCTACAATATTACCCCCTGAAACATTAGTGGGGTTGTCATTAATTGGTGCTAAACTGAAATTAATTTTTTTACTCGGCATATTATATATTATCTATATATATTTTTTTTAGGAAATATATATAATAAAAAAAAAAAATAATTGAATTGGATTTTGAAAAAGAGACATAGATGTATTTTACTTATCTATATAGTAAGATAAATTACATCTCTATCTCTTTTTTGATTTTATCTTAATGTTCTAAAGATAATCCATTTTCTCCATCAATATGAAGAATTTTTTTACTAAAAACATAAGTATTCATTTTAATATTTCCAATTTGTACTCCCATTTTATCATTTCCTCTAACAGCACTAAAACCAATTCTTATTTGTGGTTCAGCATTTTGTAAATTAAATACACTATTTCCTCTTGCTAATTCTCTCGCATGTAAATATCTATTAGTATAAAAATCTAAAGAACTATGTTCACTACAACCTAAACTTTTAACTGGAATTTTAAGAGTTCCAAATGCCTTAACCACTTCATTTTGATTGATAACTTTGTCTGCTAATCTACTTGGATTATATGCTCTTAATGGATACAATTTATTATTAATAAAATATACAACAGAATTCATATTAACACCAGTTTCGTCAGGGTTTAATCCTTGGTGATAATGACCATTGGGAAATTGAGATAGGACATCATACTGAGGATCTTCATACATAGTGAAAATCGAAACCGCTTTTGAAGCTACGGAGGTTATATCTTGATTGAAATTTACTTGAGATTGTGGGATACTATCTCTAAATAGGTCATAAGAAGTGAAAACATAATCAACATTTTTCATTTTACTATCAGGGGGCATTTCTTGAAGTAATCTAAATTCAGTATTTACGATTTTATATTCTATATTTGCTGAAACTAAATCGGCAGTTCCTATTTCAATTACACCATTATTTCCAATTATAGCATTAGCGGTCACTGGATTAAATGTAATTTTAACAGCACCTCCTCCTCCAGTTTGGTCTATTGCTGTAATTGTAGCATTATCACTGGTATTAGTGCCAGTATCAGTTAATGTTATATTCTGTCCTATTAATAATCCAGTTTCAGTAAATGGTATTATTTCTGTTAATTCACAAGTCGAAGCACCTACGGCGAGATTGGCGATTGATGGAGCAGTCGCTACTGGTTTTCCCAATAAATGTTTTGCTGTATGTCCTGTAAATGGCATATCCATAACTTCTAAAGCTTCGGCGAGAACTAATTCAATTCTTAATCCACCCATTTGTAAAATAGGCACTAAAGTTTCGTCATCCCAATGTCTGAAAATTCCACATCTTAAAGGAGTACAAAATCTTACTGCTCCATTTTGAGCTGTCATATCGTCTTTACTTTGAGTTAACCTATGACTTTCTGGTTGAGAAAAAGTATTAGTCCAGTTATGGTATACAACACCGCTTCCTGAAATCACGCCTTTTTTACTAAATAAACTATTAGGACAACCTTCAACATTAGTGAGATTGGTTGGGTCATCAAATCTATATTGTATCTCACAACTTTGCCATTGATTATAATTCTGTAAACTTTCTAAAAGCATTCCATTTTGTTTTGAAAAAATATTAACACTCTTAATGACCGATGAAATTCCACCATTTTTTAATGTTAATTTAAGCTTTGCTTCGACATTTTCTATATCAAAAACTAAATAACTATCTCGACCTTTAATCCAACCTAAAGAAGGATCTAAATTATACACTATTTTTTGACCAGATTTAAACTCTGTTCCATTTTCTGGAATAATAGATACATATTTAGCATTATTGGTGCTTGAATTTTGCTGAATGGGTGAAGAACTTGGATTACTCATCTATATATATTTAATATATATTTTATTTTTGAATAATTATCTTAAATAATATCTATATATTTTATATTATATATATAAATGTCAAAAAAAATACATGTAAGTGGAAATTTTAATAATTCTTTAGCGACACAAGTTTTAGGTAGTATACATGTTGCTGGTTCTAAAACTTTACAAATTAATATTAATACAACTCAAGATGTCGAAACCACCCCCCTGCCAGAATATACTTTAAGAATTTATCAATACAAAGAAGGGTATAAAAATTTAACTGGAATAGGAGATAATATTAGTGAAATGAAACAAATAGATAGTATCAGAGTTTTTTGTAGTAGTAATACTAATAATAATGACTATAACAACTCTTTTTCTGTTGATTGTGAATTTTTAACCTTTACAATAGGTAATCCAACTAATCTTGATTTATCCTTTAAATTTAATGCTGAAGTTTTTAGTACTTCTCTTCAAAATTATATAGTTTGTGATAAAACTTTAGAGTTGAATGAGGAAGCTTTAGTAGTAAGAAATGTAAGCGATTATAAAACAGATGTAATGGGAGGACGACAGAGAGGTATTACCTGTTGGAATATGAATTGTAAAGGAGAATTAACTAATACTGAATACTTACTTAACAATGGTAATTTTATTTCTTCAATGGGTTATTTTAATACTAATTTAGAACAACACAAACCAAATATTATTATAATAAAAAGTGATAGTGCTAATGATACTATTAGTGGTCTTGGAGCTCAAAAAATAAAAATAACTGGTCTTAATTACAATTTCCAACAAATGGAAGAAATTATCGATTTAAATGGCACAACTGAAGTTAATTCCGTTATAGAATATACAGAAGTTAATTATGCTTCTATTACTCAGTCTGGCGGTCTTTTTTGTAATAGTGGAAATATCATTATGTACAATGCTGATATCAATGGAGGAACATCAACAAATCCACAAAATTCTATATGTATGAATTTTGGAAAACATAGTAATCCTCAATACTGCGTACCTAATGGATATGAACTTCATATACAAAAAATACACCTAAATAATCATTGTGAGGATGAATGTGAATTAAATATTAATAAATATGAATGGATTACTGCTGGATCCCCACCTACAAATATTAATAAACATATATTAAAAAAAATACATTTACATGGCAATGCTTATATCGAATGTGATGTTAATTTTTTAATTAAAGAACACCAAAGAATTACTATTACGGCACAATCTCTCGTAGCAACTACTGGAATTAATAGAGTTTCTATAAATTTAACTGGGTATTTAAAATTAAAATCTTTAAATAAAATCTCAGCTACTCATAAAGATGTAGGAATTTACTATGTTGAAGATTTTGACCCCCTCCCACAAGATTTACCAACCAATTATTAAGGAATTTTTTTATTATTATTATATTTATATTATTTAAATGTCTGTAAAGATAAAGGCGAAAAACCCAAGTAATACTTTACAAACTTTAACTTGTGATGCTACTGGAAAACTCAATGTAAATTCAACTGGAAGTGGAGGTGGAACAGATATGACCACAACAAATACACACTTGAGTAATATTGAAAGCAAAACCTATAGTAGAACTAAAACTAATTTGACCTCTTTAAGTCAAACTATTACTCAAAATAATACTTCTTCTGTATTTGATTTATCAACCACTATATCAACTTCAGCAAGATTATGGGGAAAAAGTGATACTCACCACGATTTAATATTACAATTCAGCAATGACAATTCTAATTGGATAAGTATAGATAATGTTAATGTACTAATTATAGAGAATGATAAAGCATTTAATTTAATTATTGATAATCCACCAAAATATTTAAGATTATTAAATCCTCATAATCAAACTATTATTATAGATACTTTTTTAGAATTATCATTTTAAAAAGCTTTTTTTCAAAAAAAAAATATATTTATATATTATTATGTCTTCTCTCACTCATATCGTTGGACAAACCTCTGGTGCTTCTCACCTTCTGAAAGTCGATGCCAATGGAAAACTTGGTGTTAACGATGCCACAGCTCAATCCACATTATCTTCTATTAACTCTGCCCTCGGTGGTTCACTTTCAACAAGTGATACTACAGCACACACTAAAATTGATGCTATTAATACAACGCTCGGTAATGGTATTTCGGTCGCCGATGCCACAGCAAGAACTTCTTTAAGTGCTATTCAGTCTTCGGTCGCTGGAACGCTTCAAGTCGCCTCTGCCTCCACTCTTTCTGTATCTGCCCCTGCCATATCCACAACTTCTACTTCTCTCGCCAATGCCGTTTCAGTCGCCGATAGTGCCACTTTTAACTCTTCTTCAGTTGATTTAGGTGCTGTTAAAGAGTTTGTAATTTTAGGAATTTCTACTGATATGTCAGCACAAATCACGACTGAGCTTTCTGTCGATGGTTCAACTTGGAGGAGATCTAATGAAACCCCTGTATATGTATCTAATGGAGTTTTTGTATCTCACCAATCCTCACAAGCAAGATATGTTCGATTTAATTACGCTAATTCAAGTGGAGGTGCTAAAACAATTACTTTGGATATTTCTTACAAAGTTTAAATAAAATAAAAATATATAGTACAAGTATATATAATGCCTTTTTCTTGTTCTCTATGTTCTCATTCTCAAGAATATTTATACATTAATAGATATTGTTCTAAATGTCAAAAAATTAAACATTACTTAAATTTATACCAAGATAGAGTATACGAAATTTTAGATAATGTTTTATCTCGAGACTTAGATAAACAATCCAACAAAATTAAAGCTGAAATTCACGAGGAAATTAAAAACCAAGAGACTAAATTAAAAAAAGCAAAAGAAATAGTAGCGGTGGGAGAAGACGGATACGATAAACCTAAAACAAGAAGCACCTTAAAATGTTAATTACTATAAGTCGCTAAAAAGGAGACATAGATGTATTTTACCTATCTCTATAGTAAGGTAAAATACATCTCTATCTCTTTTTCAAATCAGTTGATATTGATTTATAAAATATTTAAATGTTCTTTTAATTGAGTTAATAAATATTCTAAATTTAATTCAATACAACTTCCAATCCTATCTAAATCGTCCATAGATACAAACATATCATTTATTAAAGATATTATACCAAAGCTTTTATACAATATTATTTTATCTTCGTGTAATTCTCTTCTTATTTTTTTAACTTCTCTATCTTTATCTTCTAATAACTCTTTACAATGGTTAGACATTTCTAAAAAGTTATTATCGTTCATCTCGGTTTGTTGTTGTAAATGTGATATATCGATACTTTGTAAACTTAAATCTATTTGATCCATTTAATTATAGCAGTGATTTTTATTCGTTTTTTTAAACTATTTAAAATATTATATAGATATATATAGAAATGATTTCTGTCGAAGATGTCATTGAATTTTTTAGAAATGAAAATCCAGACAAGTCAGTCAGTACCTATACCACTATGAAATATAATATAGTAAGACTTCAAAAAATATTCATGAAAGATATTGACGATATAACTTTAGACGATTTCGTCGCCACTGCCAGTGTTATGGAAGAAGTAGAAAAATACGCTTTAAATACTCAAATCCAAACCATTATGGGAATTAAATTATTTTTACGCTTTATAAATGCTGATAAAAGCTTTATTTATGTTTATAATGATATTTTAAAAGAACTATGTGCTAATTCTCAAGAGGTTATCGAGAAAAACGAAATGAGCGAAAATGAGAAAGAAAATTGGATTGATTATTTAGATTTGAAATTTAAATTTGAAGATTATTACAAAAATATTTTTTTAGAAAAAATGAAGCAAGTCGGTTGGTCGGTTGGTGAAGAATATACCTTCTATTGTTTAGTAAGAAATGTATTATTAATGGCACTATATC
>Ga0181408_1000682_pt1 | contig 10795 bp, 26 predicted proteins | sample 31SPOviralmetaG_FD_130137 | JGI IMG/M metagenome (GOLD analysis project Ga0181408, IMG submission 130137) | Marine viral communities from the oligotrophic San Pedro Time Series (SPOT) site, San Pedro Channel, CA, USA - 31 SPOT_SRF_2012-02-16 | ecosystem: Environmental > Aquatic > Marine > Strait...
ATAAATATATTTCTAAAAATATAGATAAATACAAATCTAAATAAGATTTAAATAAATAGATAAGACAACTGAAGTCTATTCAAATGCCAAAAAAGAAAACCTTAAAATATTGGAAGACTAAGATAGATAAGGTATTTCACGAATACATAAGGAGAAGGGATGCAGATAATAACACTGGTTATTGTAACTGTATAAGTTGTCAAAAAAGAATACACTTCACAGAAAGCGATGCTGGTCACTTCATATCAAGAGGTAAGCTATCTACTCGCTATGACTCCAGAAACGTTTATAGCCAATGCAGAAAATGTAATAGGTTTGAATATGGTAGGCAGTATGAATACTCTTTAGCATTAGGAGACCAGCTATCAGAAGAACTACTTATAAAGTCAAGAGAAATATGTAAACTATCAGATGATGAGTGGTTAGATATATTCAACAATTACAACACTAAATTAATAGAGATTAAAAAGCTACAAAATTTTTAAGTTACATATATAATTAGTATATTTGTTTAAATAGATTTTTTGTTTTTGTTTCAAATTTGTTTTTTTAAGAGCCTTTCAGAAATGAGAGGCTTTTTGTTTATAATTTGTTTATTAAGTTTTTTTTTATATATTTGTTATATTATTAATTAAAACAGAAACAAATGTATTTACAAGAACGATTAAAACCTCAGCATCAAGCAAGGTTAAAAAACAAGAACTTTGAATATCCTTTAGTGGTAGAAGAAGTAACTCAAGAGTTAGAGAGCAAGACTAAAGTAAGTGATTTAAGCTATGGAGTTGTTATGAGCTTACACACTTTACTAAGCTACTATGAAAGTCCTTACGAACTATTTAAAGAGGTGTAATATGACATATTCAGAAGACGTAAAAAGAACATCAAGCCCAGACACTATAGACTACTTAAACGCAAGAATAGAAGCGTTAGAACTAAGAGTAGAATACTTAGAAGCACAAAATGAAATCTTAAATAAACAACAATGAATAAACAAAAACTAACAGATTTGTATAAGAAATACAATCTAACAAAAGAAGACTTTTTTAAACATCAACACTACACTATTATTACAAGACAAGGTATAGATAAGATACAAGCCTTAGAACAGATGTCTGTAAACTATGAAGTAATAAGATGTGAGCCTAACTATGCTGTATTTAAAGCAATAGCTGATAAGGATGGTAAACGTATAGAAACCTTTGGTAGTGCCTTAAAAGGAGACACTTACAAAGAATCAAATACTAACTCTTGGTACGTTGCCGAGATGGCAGAAAAAAGAGCTATGAGTAGAGCAGTTCTTAAACTCACAGGATTCTATGAATTAGGAGTCTTTGGAGAAGACGAATCAGAATCGTTTAAAAAACCTACACAAATAAAAACCCTTTAATATAAATAAATATGAGTGCATTAATTAATTTTAGTTTAAATGTAGCAAAGCTACCAAAAGAGAAGTTTATTGCTGGTAAAGATGGAGCAGTTTATGTAAACCTTACAATGTCAGTAAACGATGAAACAAGATACGGAAACAATACAGGTATCTATGTAAGCCAAACACAAGAAGAAAGAGAGGCTAAAAAGAAAAAAGATTTTTTAGGTAATGGTAAGGTCGTTTGGAATAGTGGTTCAATAGCAAACGCTACAAAAGAAGAACAGCAAGAGCCAGTTACTCAAGCAGCAGAGGCAGATGGACTGCCATTTTAATTTTTTCTTATAACTAAGGGGTCTTAATTGACCCTTTTTTTATACCTTTAAGCGAAACAAAAACAAAAACAATATAATGACAGAAGAAAAAACAACACATAATATGCTTATGGAACTAATAGCTGAAGAATGCACTATAGATGCTTCTGAGGTTATAGAGTATCCACCTACTGCTTTAAGCTTTGGACATTCTACCATACAAACAAAAAACGGAGAAGTTAAGTATCCAATTAGTTTAGGTAGCTTGGGAAATATATCAGTAATCACAGCTCCACCAAAATCTAAAAAAAGTTTTTACTGCTCTCTTTTAGCGAGTATTTATTTAAGTGGTGCTAATAACTTTGGCGGTAAATTAAGAGGACATAGAGAAGGAAGGTCTTTAATACATATAGATACAGAAATGGGACACTGGCACGCAGCCAGAAGTTTTAATAGAGTAAGACAAATGAGTCTTTTTAAAGACAAAGATTCTTATAAAACATTTGCTTTACGGACTATTGGATATAAAGAAAGATTGGAGTTCTTAGAATATACTTTAGAACAAAACAAAGGTAAAAACGGACTTGTCATTTTAGATGGTGTGGCTGATTTGGTCGCTGATGTTAACGATTTAATATCTTGTAATGAATGTGTAGCTAAATTAATGAAACTTTCTACTATTTATAATACACATATTTTATGTGTGATTCATCAGAACTTTGGAAGTTCAAAATTAGGCACAGGTCATTTAGGTTCATTCCTTGAGAAAAAGGCAGAACTTGTTACATCTTTAGAATTAAACACAACAAATAAAGACCTTGTAACAGTTAAGTGTATGCGAAGCAGAGGATATCCATTTGAAACATTTAGCTTTACTATTAATGAGTTTGGTTTGCCTTGTATTTTTGCAGACATATACGACCCATTAGAATACTATGTACCAAGAACCTTAACTAAATCAACCTTATGATAGAGTTAAAAATAACAAAAGAAATTATTGCAGAAGCTAAAAAACTATATGATTTTGGAATATTAAACAACAGTTACACACAAGGAGAAGGCAATAAATGTGGTGCTTTAGGAGAGGTTTTAGTTAGAGAATATTATAACGCAATTCAAAAAAATACATTTGACTACGATTTAATAATACACAATAAAAAGATAGATGTAAAAACCAAAAGGCATAATGCAAATCTAAAACCAAATAGTAACTGGACAATGAGTCTTTTTGCTTTTAATACTAAACAAAAGTGTGATTACTACTGCTTTGTTGGTATGGCTGATGATTACAAAAAAGCCTATTTATATGGGTTCATTGCAAAAGATGAATTTTACAATACTGCAATATTTAGAAAAAAAGGAGATACTGACCCAAACGGAAGTAAATTTAAATTTAGAGAAGATAGTTATAGTATGAAGATATCTGAATTAGACTTTAATTTAAAATAAAATGAAATCATTAGTAGAACTGGCTTACGAAAAACACAAAGATTGGATAAACATAGTAAAATCATTCGGTGCTAATAAAAACTATGCTGAGGATATTGTTATGGAAATGTATGTCCAGCTTATATTCGACATAAAAAAAGGATTAGACCTTTCTTACAATGATGACGTCAACACTTACTACATATATAAGGTATTGCGAGGAATATACTTAAACACCCACAAGAAAGAGGCTAAGTTTCTTAAGACTTACATAGAGGATATAAACGGAGAGATAAAAGAAGTAGAGGACTTAGGTATAGACGAGGTAGAATATGCTAAACGTAAAGATAGTATAGATGAAATACTAAAAGAGATGTACTGGTATGACTCAAAGGTATTTAGTTTAGTAGCTTCTGGTAAAAGTGTAGCATCACTAAGTAGGGATACTAAGATAAGTTATTACAGTCTATACAACACTTACAGAACAGCACTTAAAAATATAAAAGACAAATTATGAGTTTGAAGGTTAGTGATAAAAGATATAGTCAATGCCAGAAAGATGGCAACTATTACGAAGAGTTATTTAAAAGTAAAATATTAAATTTAGGTTACAACTTTAAAAAATCTACACAAAAAGAAGATTGGTTTAAACATATAGATTGTTATGTAAATGGTTATGGGGTTGATGTCAAAGGTAATAGGCACTTAGAGACTATATGGCTTGAAATATTAAACGTTAATGGCAATAAAGGTTGGTTGCAAGGAGAGGCTTATTACATTGCGATGTTTATAAAAGAGCTTGAGTTTTTTAGTATTTATAAAAGAATAGATTTATTAAATTTTATAAAAAAAAATACAACTAAATATACTGAAACAAAAAAAGACTATAATAAATTCTACACTCGTAAAAAATGGGGTAAAAAAGATATTTTAGTTAAGTTTAGATACAATGATATAAAACACTTAGAATTAAAACAGTTATGAGATTAGGAGATTTAGTATATTACATTACTTACTACACAGGTATAAGGTTTATATGGAAAAAGATAAACCCAGACTGTGGATGTGATAAACGCAGAGATGAGTGGAACGATATAGATTTAGACTTATGGAAATAGAACACAGAGAACAATGGAAGCAGTTTAAGGCTGATGTTAAAGGAAAACTAACAAGAGAACAATATAAGCTCTTATGTCAACTTCATTCAGTCTACTACAAGCATAAGTACACAGAACCTTGTAGCTGTAACCCAAAGAGATTAGTTCAATGGATTAATGAAATAGATAAGATTTATGACAAAAATTAAAGACATACATAGGTGGGAGCAGTCAGTAGTAACACTACTAAACTTAGATGGTTGGACATTAAATCATACTGGAGAAGGTAGTGTAAGCTGGGATGCTGAGGGTACAACTCCAAAATCTCAAGACTGTGTTATAGAGATGAAGTTTAGAAATAAATACTATGAGACCAAGATAATAGAAAAGGCTAAGTTTGATAAACTAATAGCCACAGGAAAGGTAGCTCTGTATTTTGTAAACGACCCTAAAGGAAACTATCTATTTTGGCTTAACAACTTAAAAGACTTAGAGGTAAAGAAAATGTACTGTCCAGACACAACGCTTTGGGGAAGCAAGAAAGTTTCTAAGCCTTGTTATTTACTTAAAGAAAGTGATGCAGCTATTGTGAATATCAATGAAGAAGACACAGAGCTGGGAATATGGGATAGCTATTTTAAGATGGAAGACTAAAAAAAATAAAAAAAAGTGTTTATAATTTGTTTATAACGTTTATTATGTTGTATATTGCAATATATTAATAAAAAAAAACAATATTATGACAACTTTAAAAAACAGTACAATTTCAGAAATTATATCAAAAACATCGTTTAAGCCATACAGTTTAGCAGCAGATTTATTAATAACAGGAATGAATTGTGGCTTTAGTTTTATCTTGTCTTACAAGATGGCAAAACAATTAAGTAAATAAAAACAATAGGGGTGTAAAAACCCCTTTAATATTATGACACAATTAGACGATTTAAACCAAGAGTTAAAAGACATCGAAAGAACACTAAGAACAGAAGTTCCTAAAGATGTGAAACAAAAACTACTTAAGAGAAAAGAAATAATTAGAAGTATAATTTATAACATTTACTAAAAACCAAATAAAATGAAAAAGACAAAGACAGGATTACACATTGATGTAAAAGACAAAAGAATTAAAGTTTACACAGAGAAAGAACTTCAAAAGATTAGAGAGAAGGAAATGATGAGAGATGATATAGTTATAGTATTCACTCTTTCTGGATTACTTATCTGCATAGGTATTTTAATAGGTATTTCTTTATAATGACCTTACTACAAAGACAGTCTTATGTATTATGGTTTAACTTTATATCTGACAGGGTTATTAAGTGGTCTGATGCAAAGCCAAAGAACAAAGACCTTAAGCATTTTATACAAGGTGTTAGTGAAATAGGACAATATGTTAACCAACTTAATATAGAAAACAAAGTACTTGAACAAAGAGTAAGTGCTGTAAGAGATAGTAAGAACCAAACTATCTTAGAGCTTAACAAACAAATAGAAGACTTAGAAAACAAATTAAAACAATATAATATATGAGTTACTTAGATTCTTATATAGATGAACCAGACGAGTTAACGGAATGTAGAACTTGTGGAACTGAAACTAATGGAGATACTTACTGCTCTAAAAATTGCTACAACTATGACACAGAATAAAATACAACTATTAGATGGAAAGCATTACGATAGAGCAGAACTGCTTAAGCGTATGGATGATGATTCATTTTACTATGGAGAACTAAATAAGTTAGCTCTTAGTAGTAGTAGCCTTAAACAGCTTCTATCAAGCCCAAAGACTTATAACTTTAGTTTAAAGTATGGTACTGCTGAAAGTCAACCCTTAAGAGTTGGGTGGCTTTTTCATACCGCTATATTAGAACCAGAGGTATTTGCAGCACAAACCTTTATAGATGTTCAATCTAAGAACACAAAGAAGTTTAGAGAAGCTAAAGCAGAGAACCCAAGAGTATTTACTATTAAGGAGCGTAACAACGCTGATAGGCTTGTAGATGCGTTCTATCGTAACGAACACGCTAAAGAGCTAATAACCAAAGCAGAGTTTGAGATACCAGCTATAGATAACGTATTAGGTATGCCATTCAGAGGCAAGGCAGATGTATTAGCTACTAATAGAATAGTAGACCTTAAGACAACCACAAATATAAAAGACTTTGCTTGGAGTGCTAAGAAGTATGGCTATGATGTTCAATGTTACTTATACTGTAACTTATTTAATAAAAACTATGATGAGTTCTTCTTTTTAGCTTTAGACAAAGGCTCACTTGACATTGGTATCTTTAACTGCTCAGAACAGTTTTACTATCAAGGAAAAGAAAAGGTAGAGAAAGCTATTGACTTATACAATAAGTTCTTTATAGAGGGAAACGATTTAGATAACTATTGCTTAACAGGAGAATTATGAAACAGAAGAAACACACACAGATACAACGCATACTAAGACTTGAGAACATAGTAGCTCAGCTCTATGTAAAGGTAGAGGCACTAAAACTAATAGTAGACAAAGAAAATAAAGAAACAGATAAACAACCAAAATAATATGAGAGCAACCTATTTACATTACGAGAACGGAAAAGGCTACGACGTTATAGACTTCATAAAAGATTATGAACTAAACTTCAATAGAGGTAATATAATTAAGTATGTTTGTAGAAGTGGAAAGAAAGACGATGAGTTAAAAGACTTAGAGAAAGCAGCAGACTACTTAAGGAGAGAGATAGAATACTTAAGAGAGCAACAAGAACAATGGATAGAAAAAAATAAATAAGATGTATATAAACATAGAAGTAAAAGACTCAGAAAGAAAAGACTACTATAAGTTCCTAATAAACGGAGTAAACTTAGGAGAGTGGGAGAGAAGCGATTTAAGACACTTAATTGAAGTGATAGATAACAAAATATAAATATGACATTAGAACAGTTAAAAGATATAATAGACAACGAGTATAGTTTAAATATAGCAGAAAGAAATAGGTCAAGAGAACATTCATACGCAAGAAAGGTGTATTGTAAGTTAGCACGAGATAAAGGCTTTACATTACAGTCAATAGGGGAATCAATAGGTATTAATCACGATGCTGTGTATTATCATTGGAGAACGTTTCAAACAATAGAGAATAAGGACTTGATTATATACAAAAAAGTAAAACAATACTTTAAAAACCCAGAGGTTATAGATATCAAAACACTACATAAAGCAGAGATACAAAAATATGAAACAAAGATAACAGACTTACTAATAACTATAGACAAACTAAAGAACAACACAAGCACGACACATAAACAACAATTAGTAAATGATACAGTAAACATATTTAAAGAATGGGATGACGAAACCTTAAAAGAGTTTAAAGATACACGCTTAGACCCGTTTAACAAATCATTAAAGCACAGAGTCAAACCAAAGACAATAAAAGAAGTTAAAGGTGCATTACTAAACAACAGGGTTAAGAATCCTGTACTGTGCTAAAAAAAAGTAAAACTGTTTATATATTATTGAATAAACAATTTATTTCAATTATGGATAAAAGAAAAAATAACGGAGGAGCAAGAGAAGGAGCTGGAAGAAAGCCAAAGGCACAAGAGCAAAAACTAATTGAGAGATTAGATGCTATGATAGACAAAGACATAGCAGTAGGTAAATTAGGAGAGTTAGTTGTTAAGGGCGATATAAGAGCCTTACAGCTGTATTTAAGCTATCGTTATGGAAAACCTAAGGAAAGTATAGACCTCAACTCATCGGAGGGCTTAAACATCAATTTTAGAGATTTAATAAAGTTTGTTGACTAACCATTGATTGAAGTAAAAAAGAAATATCTGCCTATTGTTGAAACAGACAGTAGGTATTTTATAGTAAGTGGTGGGCGTGGTTCTGGGAAGTCATTTTCAGTAAACGCCCTTTTAGTTATGCTTACTTATGAAGCTGGGCATACTATCCTATTTACAAGATACACACTAACCTCAGCATACATATCTATCATACCAGAGTTTATAGACAAGCTTGAACAGTTTGGTTCTATGGAACACTTCCACATAACTAAGGATGAGATACTAAACAAAAAGACTGGAAGCAAGATAATCTTTAGAGGTATAAAGACATCAAGCGGAGACCAGACTGCAAACCTTAAATCTTTACAAGGTATTACTACTTGGGTAGTAGATGAAGCAGAGGAACTAACAGACGAGCAGAAGTTTGATACTATAGACTTATCGGTTAGACAGAAAGGAAACAAGAATAGAGTTATCCTAATACTAAACCCTACAACCAAAGAGCATTTCATTTATACAAGGTTCTTTGAATCTAAAGGAGTGCAAGAGGGTAGCAATATAACAAAAGACAATACTACCTACATACACACCACATACATAGACAACATAGACAACCTATCTAAAAGCTACATAGAGCAGATAGCTCAAATGCGTGAACGTAGACCAGAGAAGTACAAACAACAAATGTTAGGTGCTTGGCTTAATAAAGCTGAGGGTGTTATATTTGATAATTGGACAATAGGAGAGTTTAAGAGAACAAGCGTAAGTGTATGGGGTCAAGATTACGGATTCGCAGCAGACCCTTCTACATTGGTTGAGGTTAACATAAACAGTAGCACTAAGACCATCTACCTAAAAGAATGTTTCTACTTACAAAGACTAACTACTACACATATAGCAGACTTAAATATTAAACACGCTAAGGATGGTTTGATAATAGGGGATAGTGCAGAGCCAAGATTACTAAGCGAGATAAAAGCAAAGGGGTGCAATGTAAAACCAAGCATTAAAGGACAAGGAAGCGTTACATACGGAATAAGCCTATTACAAGACTATGACTTAGTAGTAACACCAGAAAGCACCAACCTCATCAAAGAGCTAAACAACTACAGTTGGCTTGAAAGAAAGTCTAATACACCAGTAGATAAATGGAATCACTTAATAGATGCTATAAGGTATGCAGTAGGCTACCAACTACAAAACCCAAACAGAGGTAAGTATATTGTATCTTAGTCCCTAAAATAAATTAAAAACGTTTATATATTAATAAGTAAAAGAATATGAAAGTAAATCTTAAAATACCTACAAGCCTAAACGAGATAACACTTGGTCAATATCAAGAGTTCTCAAAGTTAGATAATGATACAGAAATAAAGCCTGTAGATATTCAATTAAAGATGATTGAGATATTCTGTAATGTATCGGACTTAGTGGTTAGAAATATGAAAGCTACAGACATAACAGAGATATGTAATATCTTAAATAATATGTTTGATACAGAACATCAGCTTGTAAATAGGTTTAAACTAAATGGGGTTGACTATGGTTTCATACCAGAGCTTGATGATATGACTTTTGGGGAGTATGTAGACTTAGATACATTCATAGGAGATAATGATAACTTACATAGAGCTGCAAATGTTTTGTTCAGACCTATAGAGTTTAAAAGAGGAGACAGATATACTATTAAAGATTATGATTCTGACACAAGTGAAGTAGCTAAAGAATTTCCTTTAGATGTAGTGCTTGGAGCTATTGTTTTTTTTTATCGTTTAGGGAAAGACTTGTCGGTAGCTATGATGAACTCTTTGGACAAGAAGAACGAGAAGGATTTAGCACAGTATCTAATTTCACATCCAAATATGGATGGTTCAATTCACTCTATGCAATCGCTAACGGAGATATTACAAAATTTGAACATATCACTAAATTAAATGTACACGAATGTTTAACATTCTTAGAATACACAAAAGAAAAAAACCAAATAGAAGCATCACAGATAAAAAGTAAATTTAAGTAATATGAGCAATACAGGGATAAGAGGATTTTACCAACTGACAGAAACTATAAAGACACAGTTACTAAGTGATGTAAACGTAAACACAGTAACAACTGGGGATATATTCGACATAGACTTATCTAAGCAAAGTATCTTTCCTTTAAGCCACATAATCATAAACTCTGTTACAACACAAGAGCAAGTATTATTATTTAACATTACTGTAATGGCAATGGATATAGTAGATGAGAGCAAAGAAAAGACAGAAGATATATTCAGAGGCAATAACAATGAGCAAGATGTACTTAACACACAGTTAGCAGTATTAAACAAATTAGTAATGGTATTGCGTAGGGGTACACTTTATAGTGATAAGTTCCAATTAGAGGGAGATGCAACGTTAGAGCCTTTCTATGAAAGGTTTGATAATCGTTTAGCTGGGTTTGCTGCTACTATGGACATAGCAATACACAACGACATAAGTATATGTTAGCAGACCAATACTTAAGGGATGAGTTAAACAAGTTTGCTAAGTATGTTATTCAGCAGAGTAGAAGTAATTTATCTAAAACTAAAAAGAACGCTTCTAAGGAACTTTATAATTCTTTAGGGTATGATATAAGCGAGAGTGCTAAAACAACCTCATTAGCTTTTGAAATGGCTGATTATGGTAAGTTTCAAGATAGAGGGGTAAGTGGTAAAGAAAAGAAATATAACACACCTTACTCATATACAACAAAGATGCCACCACCAAAGGCTTTTGATAAATGGGTAATAAGAAAAGGAATAGCACCAAGAGGTAAAGGTGGAAA
>Ga0181408_1000690_pt1 | contig 10749 bp, 24 predicted proteins | sample 31SPOviralmetaG_FD_130137 | JGI IMG/M metagenome (GOLD analysis project Ga0181408, IMG submission 130137) | Marine viral communities from the oligotrophic San Pedro Time Series (SPOT) site, San Pedro Channel, CA, USA - 31 SPOT_SRF_2012-02-16 | ecosystem: Environmental > Aquatic > Marine > Strait...
CCAGCTTATTATGCTGGTATGGATATGGAAGAGCAAGAAGCATTTACAAAGATTTATAATAGAATCTTAGATGAGATAAACACTTGGGATTTCTATAACAAGAATTTATGTATTGCTTATTTCACTACAGGTTTATCATTAGATAAGCTTGTAAAGGAATTAGGTATAGGTAGGTCCAGCATCTACAATACAATAAGAAATCACAGAGAGATTATACAAGAGAAGTTTAGTGAGGATGTAGAGGATTTTTACAATAAAGATTACGATAAAATATAATACTATGAATGAACCTAAAGACAAGCGTACTAAAGAGTACAAAGAATGGAAGAAGAAGTTTAACAAGGAGAACACTATCGGACTAGGAGATATAGTCGAGAAAGTTACAGAAGCTACAGGAATTAAGAAAGCAGTTAAGTTTATAGCTGGTGAAGATTGTGGCTGTAATGAGCGTAAGGAGAAGATGAATGCTATTCCTATTCTAAAAAGAAGAAACGTAAACTGTTTAACAGAAGAGGAGTATACTTATTTATCTGACTGGTTTAATAAGAAGTCTAATGTGATTAGACAAGATGACCAGAACAGATTGTTAAAGATATATAACAGAGTGTTTAACCAAAGAAGAGAAAGAACAAGTTGTGGTTCTTGTATTAAAACAATGACTGATGAATTAAGAATCTTGTTTAACCAATACGATTAGGATGAAAGACTTTAGACCAAGACTAAAAGGCAATAAGCTTAAAGCATTTCTTAATGTAACCAAAAGAGAAACTAGGGTTTTAGTTATAGGAGATTTGCATGAGCCTTTTTGCTTAGACAAATACTTAAACTTCTGCAAAGACATATACTCTAAGTATAATTGTAACAAAGTTATATTTATAGGAGATGTAATAGACAATCATTATTCAAGTTATCATGAAACGAATGCTGATGGTTTAGGTGGAGGAGATGAGTTAGATATAGCTATAGATAGAATAGCTAGATGGTATAAAGTATTTCCTAAAGCAGATGTAATCATTGGTAATCATGATAGGATTATAGCTAGAAAAGCACAGACAGGAGGCATACCTAGTAAATGGATAAGAGATTATTCTGATGTATTAAATACTCCTAACTGGAATTTTATAGAAAGATTAGTTGTAGACAATGTACAATATTTACATGGAGAAGGAGGAACAGCTAGAACAAAAGCTAAAGGAGATATGATGTCTACAGTACAAGGACACCTACATACACAATGTTATAGTGAATGGTGTGTTGGTGCTAAGTTTAAAGTATTTGCTACACAAGTAGGTTGTGGCATAGACCACGAGAAGTATGCGTTTGCTTATGCTAAAGCAGGAAAGAAACCAGCTATAGGTTGTGCAGTAGTATTTGGAGGACATACAGTTGTTAATGAATTAATGGATTTATGAAACTAAAAGATAAGAAACATACAATAGCTCAAAGGATGGGTAGGATAGAGAAAGTGCTTACTCAGTTGTACTTAACCAATGTAAACTTTGGTGAGAGAATAAAAAAGATGGAAGAAATATTATTTAAGGAAGAAAAAGAAGAAACAGATGAGTGATAGCAGAAAGGCATACGAGGAAGAGTTTGGTAATCTACCAACTAATAGTGAAGAGAGAAAAAGGATTCCTATTTATACTGGATTGATTAAATACTTTCCTGATGCTATAGCAGAAGTAGCTAGAGTATCTTTAATAGGAAACCAGCAACATCATCCTGATGAGCCTTTGCATTGGGATAGAGAGAAGAGTACAGATGAGCTAGATGCTTTGGCTAGACATCTAGTAGAAGCTGGGAAGATAGATACAGATGGTGTAAGGCATAGTGCAAAGGTTGCATGGCGTGCTATGGCTAACCTACAAAAAGAATTAGAGAACTCTAATACTAGAGACGAGCAATGGTATATAGACCAGTACAATAGAAACAGAGACCCTAAAGACCATAAATGAAAGTAACCAAAGAAAGATATGATTCTTGTGCTAAAGATGGAGACTACTATGAATCTTTGTTTAAGAAGAAGGTTATGTCTAATGGTTATGACTGGAAGATGTCTTCAACAGAGGATGATTGGTATAAGCATATAGATTGTTATGTAGATGGATATGGTGTAGATGTTAAAGGCAATAGACATTTAGATACTATATGGTTAGAGTATACAAATGTTAATGGTAATAAAGGTTGGTTAAGAGGTGAGGCTTATTATATAGCTATGCACATAAAAGAGTTAGATTGTTTTAGTATATATAAAAGAAGTGATTTACTTAGGTTTGTCTTTAACAATGTAGGTGGAGACACAACAGATAAGAGAAACTATTTAATGTATTATAACAGAGAGAAGTGGGGAAAGAAAGACAAGGTAGTTAAGGTTAAATATAACCATATAAAACATTTAGAGTTAAAAAGATTGTGATAATTAAAATATTTATTATATATTGCAGTTATTAACAATAAAGATAATAAACAATGAGAGAAATAAGAATTAGTTATAGTGGAGTTACATTAGACATTAAAGGTCAGTATTACGAAGGATGTAATGCTACTTATATGTACCCAGCAGACCCTACAGAATTTCAGTCTACAGCTATTGTATGTGGAGACCAAGACATTACAGACTTGCTAGATGGAGATACAATAACAGAAATAGAAAACATTGCTGCTCAACAGATTCAAGATGAAGAAGAGTATCATGATAGTCTTATATAATAAACATAAAAACAAATAAAAATGCCAATATTTAATGAAACATTTGAGTCGTTTAGGATTCAAGAAAGAATAAAAGAACGTAACAAAGCTATAACTCTTTTGTGTAAAGAGGGGTATACTGTGTTTGATACCGAAGGAAACATATTAAACAAGTCAAGCAACAACACATATAAATAATACATGACGGTCTTATTTGATGCAGATAGTTTGGTGTGGGCTTCATGCTTTAGAGCTGATGGTGATTTAGAACAAGCAAAGAAAGAGTATGATGATTCTTTCGATAACATTTTAACAAACTTATATGGTCGTTATGATATTGATTCAGTTATTACTTTTAATAATAGTAGTGGAAATTTTAGAAAACTATTAGACAATAACTATAAGGCTAATAGAAAGGGAAGTGAGCTTCCTTTAATATTACAGGAGATACATAATTATGTTACAGAAAAATATAATGGTATCAAAGCTTGTGGTGTTGAGACAGATGACTTAGTTGCTAGATACTGGAATCATATAGCCAAAGAAGATGGCAGAGACAATGTAATCATCTTAGCATTAGATAAGGATTATATGCAACTACCAGCTTTAATATACAACTATCATTACAATCATCAATGTATGTATGATGTATCAGAAGTAGAAGCTCTAAACAATTTCTACACACAAATGATTGTAGGTGATACAATAGACAACGTAAACTATTGTAAAGGTTATGGTAAGAAGTATGCAGAGAAGTTGTTTGCAGAATGCACAACTCATTATCAATTTACTAAAAAAGTATATGGGTTGTTTAAAGAAATATATAAACAGAAAGCAAAATTAAAATATATACAATGTTATAATTTACTTAGACTAAGAACAGAATGAGAGATGATTTATCTAGTTCTAAGATTGCAGAGTACTTTGCTTTGACAACTTATGAACTAGAGAAGGGAACAAGTGTTGATGAGATAAAACTTATCTTAAAACAATACGAGGAGTTGGAGATGTATTTAGAATGTGCAGGCATATATAATGCGTTAGAAGTTTATAAGTTTAACTTGTCGGTTGACTTGGCTAAAATTATGAGCGAAGATAAAATAAAGAATAATATAAAATTTATAAAAGATGATAGAAAAAATAAGAAAGGAAGTTGAACAAGCTACTATGCAAGACTTGTCTAGTAGAAGAAGACAAAGAGAATTAGTTTATGCAAGAGCCATATACTTTAAGTTGTGTAAAGAGAAAACAACCTCTACATTAAAGAAGATTGCTGACACTTTAAACTTAAACCACGCTACAGTTTTGCATGGTATTAATAATGTATTTCCAATAATAAAAAAAGAAGAGCCTTTTCTTTACAAGGTATATAGTAAAATAAAGAACAATGATGACTTGAATCATATAAAAGAAAACTATTATGCGTTGCGTAAAGAACACGAAAGTTTATTAGTAAAATATGAAAATCTAATTGAGACAAGAACAGTTGATGAGTATGATGAAATTGTTGGCATTGTAAAGCAAATACCTAGTCAACACCTAGAGACTGCTAGGGTTAGAGTAAAGGCAATGGTTGACATTATTAAAAACTATGCGTAAGATAAAAGTATTAAACCCAGATGCAGTTCAATGGTGTATTGCTAATGACTTTATTATATATCCAGTAACAAAAGATAATAGTACTTACAATATAGTTGTAGAGAAAGGAAACAAGAGAGCTATCATACAGGAAAAATTTAACAAAAAGACTGTGCAAGAAGGCATTGCAGATGTTTACCTAAAGCTTTACAAAAAACATAATACAAAATAATCGTTATCATTATATGTCAAGAGCAAAGAAGAATAAGTCTCAGGAAATTAAGAGAACAGACGGAAGAAAGAACAACAAAAGACTTGAACCTAAGCCAATATCTACAATAAAGAAGCTACAACCTGCAAGGCAAAATAAAGCGAAGAGAGAGCGTATCTCTTCTTATGCGACCAATGCTATGAAAGAAGTGTTTGGAAGCGAGAAAGAGGCGTTTAAGCACCTTGCTGAGCTTGGTAAGAAGAACTTTACTCACATGAAACTGTTAATGGAGTATGCTTATGGCAAACCATCAGACAGTATAAATGATAGTAACAATAGTAAGAAAGTCCAAGTACCTGTAATCAACTTCTTTAACAACAAGGAGTCTCAAATACAAGATGATGTTATAGATATAACACCAGAGGATGAACAGTAACATAAATCTACATACAAAGTATATTCCTTTGTTTCAATCTGATAGCAGATACTTTATAATTACAGGAGGTAGAGGTAGTGGTAAGAGTTTTGGAGCTGCTCTGTTTCTACTGAACCTAACCTATGAGCATGGACATAAGATTCTATTTACTAGGTATACTTTAACATCAGCCAACACTTCTATTATCCCTGAGTTCATTGAGAAGATAGACTTGATGGATGTTCATAGTGATTTTAGAATTACTAAGGATGAAATAATAAACTTAAAAACAAACAGTTCTATAATGTTTAAGGGTATTAGAACCTCATCAGGTAATCAAACTGCAGCTCTTAAATCTTTAAATGGTGTAACTACATTCGTTGTAGATGAGGCTGAAGAGCTTTTAGAAGAGGATGTGTTTAACAAGATTGACTTCTCTATCCGTACACAAGGTAAACAAAACAGATGTATCTTAATATTAAATCCAGCTACAAAAGAGCATTGGATATATCAGAGATTCTTTTTATATAAAAATATCAAAGGGGGTTACAATGGTGTTACAAGTGATGTTACATACATTCATACAACTTATGAAGATAACAAGAAGAACTTATCCGATTCGTTTATTAGTCAGATAATGGATATGAAACGTAGAACTCCTTCTAAGTTTGAGCATATTATTTTAGGAGGTTGGATGGAGAAAGCTGAAGGAACAATAATTAGAAACTGGAAGCTTGGAGAGTTTGCACAAACAGAATTAACTTGCTATGGGCAGGATTTTGGGTTCTCTATGGACATGACAACGCTTGTAAAGGTCTCTGTTGACAGAGATGTACGGAGGGTCTATGTAAAAGAGATATTCGGTAAAACAGCACTTTCTACGTCAGATATAGCATTTATGAATAGGAAGGAATGTGGAGCAGATTTGATAATCTGTGATAGTTCTGAACCTAGATTGATAAAAGAATTAAGAAACACAGGATTAAACATAAGACCAACCATAAAGAAGAAAGGTAGTATCTTATCAGGTATTGCTTTGATGCAAGACTATGAGATAATAGTAGAGAGAAACTCACACAATATAATTAGAGAGTTTAACAATTATGTTTGGCATGAGAGAGGACAGAAACCAATAGACAAATACAATCACTTTGTAGATGCAATCAGATATTCTTTGCAATATTTAGTTCAAGGAGTAAATTCTGGAAAATATGTTATTCGTTGATTTGTTTAACATGAACCTTTAACATGAAGGGTAGATTGTTTAACATGGAGGTGTTTAACATGAGGGCTGTTTAACATGAGGGGCTGTTTAACATTATCCCCCACTTTCCTTATTTAGAATCATTCTAAATAGTGTGTGATAAGATTTACACAATTTTAGCCAGAAAAAAAGCCAGTAACAAAATCAATTTTATTTTTGTAGTATTAAATTATTTTTGTATACGCGCGCACGCGCTTATAATAGGTGTAAAAAATAAATGTTAAAGTTTTCTTAATATTTATTAGTTATTAACTTTTTTGTTATTATCTTTATTACTCAAACAATTAATAACAATAAACAATGAGAACAATTAAACAAAAAGAACTAAAATCAGAATTAGACTTTTATTCAGCATTTTATAAGTATGTAAAACAAAATAATTATCAAACTTATTGCAATGCTGTTCAGCACGCAACAAAAGAAAATAATAACCAATTAAAACAAAATAAAAATGTATACTAACATGGAAAAACAATTCAAATTGCACGTTCTGAAATGCGTTATTGATTCGCTAGATGATTATGAAGGCGCAACAGATTTTAACTTTATTACAGATGATGAAATATATTCAATGATTTATTATAGTCGTTGCAATCAGTTTATTAATGATTCAAATGTTAATGTTTTTTCTGTAATAAGCTTCGCAAGTGAATTATATAAAGACATGACAGGCGAAAACATACCAGCCGATAATATAAATTCGGAGTTTGTAGTAAATTTTATATTCAATCATTATGCGCATATTTTAGTAAGTGATTTAGAACATAATTTTGATTCATTCGAGGAATTAAACGACATAAAAAAAGAGGTGAAAGAGTACCTTGAATTATATGAAGATAGATATTTAACACTCCCATTTTAAAAACATAAAACAATGAGCAATTTAACAACATACGAACACGAACAAATAAAAAAAGAAACTAAAGCACAAGTAATTGAAAGACTAGAAAGAGCAAGAGCCGAAGCAAATAAATATAGATGGCTTTGCGAAATTTCAGGGCGTTATAATATAGTTATTTACAAGAATAAAAAGAAAGTCCAAGAATTAAAATTCACATGGGAAGACAATCCACACGGCGCAAGCTTTGAAGAAATCAAAGACCTTGAACATTCATTAATGAAATGTTATCAAGATTATGAATCATTAATTGAAAGTGAAATAATTTTATTTGATGACTGGGACGAAAGAAGAAACAATAATAATTAAAATAAACAATCATGAGAAAAATAACAAAAGAATCTGTAAAAGCATTTTATAATAATTACAATTATTCAAATAATAATACATTTGTAAATGATAATAAATTTTATTTGCATCATAATTTAATAGCAGAAAAGAAAAATAATAAATTATATATCTCAAATTGTGGCTGGTTCAGTAATACCACCAAAGAAAGATTAAATGGAATTTTAGATTATATCGGTAAACCTCGAATATATCAAAAGAATTTCAGCTGGTTTTTAGATGGTGAGAAGTGGAACGGGAACAGGGTAGAAATAAAACTTTAACATTTCTTTAACAAAACTTTAACATTTATAATTATATAGTTATTAACTTAATTGTTAATATTGTATAACAATAATAATTAATAACATAAAACAAAAAACAATGAAAACAATTAACAAACAAGTAAACACATTCAAACAATTAGACACCTTTGAAAAAGTACAACTAACAATTTTTAGCGTTGTTATGTTCAGCCTTTTATCTGTTGTCGGTCAATGGGCTTTAAATGGTTTCTTTACTGCATCATTTTAAAAGAGTTATACTGAGGAGCTTTAGATAAGCGAAACGCCTTTCGAGGCGTCTATAACAACTAATAAAAATAAACATGAAAAAATTTATTAACGACACAATTAAAACAAAATTGAAAACAGGACAAACACCAGTAATTAATTTTGTTACTTTAAATGATGACATGGGGCATATACAATTTGATGAAAATAGTTGGGGCAATGACTGGGGAATATTTTTCAATGGGAAATGCGTTCACACCTCAAAAACTTTGCAACCTGTAATTAATAAACTAAACAAATTAAATGTAACAAAGTTTGATTTGCAGTTAAACGAATTTAAACAATTTATATAAAACAAATAAACATGAAAGAAATAACAGAAATAAAAATGTTGCCTACTAATAAAATATGCATTCATTACGGCAAACAAATTGAGGTCTTAACCTTGCAAGAGTTTAACGACTTAATGAGATACAGAATAAGAAAAGCAAACAGAGAAAACGACATACGAAGCACTCTTTTAATTGTTATTATGTTAATCACTGGTGTTATCTTAGCAATGAAAATAATTCAAATATTAGGATAATGACAAACAATAAAGAAAGATTAAAAGCATATTTAAAAGATGATTTAAAAGCTTTAGAACATCATGCAAATGAATTGATAGATAATATTTATTCAAGGGGACAACAAGAAGAATTCAAAACAGACATAGAAGAAATAGAAAGAATATTTTCTTACTGGTCGCACCACTTAAAACAATTATAATGATAAACAAAATGAAAATAACAGATAAAGAAATCGTTGACATACTTCATATGTATTACCCAAAGATATACAATAATATATGCGAACATATACAACAACAGGAGCAATAAAAATAATAAAATAGTTTAGTTTGTTTTATATTTTAGTTAGTCCGAAAGAGCCTTAAAACCTTATGTTTTAGGGCTTTTTTTATATCCTTTATATATCTACACCTTTTTTGTAATTGGTTGATTCTCAAAGCCTGTAAATAGTCAGGGAATAACAAACAATTTTAAGCTCATTTAAGCATACTTTACACCTCATCAAGTACCTACACACATATAATTAATAAACATCTCTTAAATCGTCTCTAAATAGCCTTATATTAGACGTTTATAACATACATTTAACGTAAATTGAATATGTGGCAGGTGGAGTTACTCATTCTAATGATTTCATCAAAAACGAATTTATCTAAAACTCATAATCTAAAAATACAAATATAATTGAAAGTGTATTGGGAAGGTATTATTCGCCCACCTATAATAAATGTTATTTTAAATAATATTTGCTAGATATTTGGTTAGCAGTTTACTCGTTGTATGGAATAGTACTAGGGCGATTACGAAAACAACAAAGGATTTAGTACTGCCATTCACAAGGAGATTTAGAGTACACGGTCCAACAATCATCCGTATTTATTAGGGTATTGAAGTGTGGCAACTTATGTAGATTTGCAACTACTTATATAAAGATAACGATATTTTTAATTTTTGTTTTATACTTCCATAAACAACTTATTAACAAGAAAACAGAAAGTGTTGATTTTCGTTATCATAGTATGATAAAGGAATATAAGCTGTCTATACCTCAAGCATTGGCAGGAATAACCCTTAGACAGTATCAACAGTATCTAAAGATACTAGATAAATGGGATAAGGAAGATGAGGTATATATAAAGACAAAGATGCTGCAGATATTCTGTGGATTAGAAATTGAAGATACATTTAAGATTCCCTTAAACAACTTTGATTTCGCTATTGATGTAATAAATAAGTGTTTTAAGGAAGAGACACCTTTAGTACCTAGATTTAGTATGTCAGCCACAGATGAGTATGGAGAAGAGACTGTTGTTGAGTTTGGTTTTATACCAAAGCTAGACGAGATGACATTTGGTGAGTTCATTGATTTAGATGGGTATATCTCAGATTGGGATAAGATGCACAAAGCAATGGCTGTATTGTTTAGACCAGTCATCTTTAAGAAGAATGAGTTCTATAGGGTGATGGATTATGAAGGCAGTCATAAGTATTCTGATGTAATGTTAGATATGCCAGTTAGTGTAGCGATAGGAGCGATGGTTTTTTTTTATCGTTTAGGGAGCAAATTACCAAGCTATACTCTGGATTATTTACAGAAGGAGCTGAAAGGGAAGGGGATTCCACCACAGCTCAAGCAAACTTTGGAAAAAAATGGGGTTGGTATCAATCAATATTTACAATCGCTCAAGAAGATGCAGCAAAGATTGACAAAGCTACAAAGCTTCCAGTACACACCTGTCTAATGTACTTAGAATATATAAAGGATAAGACAAAAATAGAGAATGCTTTAATAAAAAAGGCACATAGAAAATAAATATGACACAAGTATACGACTTATTAGACAAGATTAAAGATGAACTAAGAGCTAATCACCACATGAATAGTGTTAGCTTTGGTGATATAACAGAAGTTAACCTTAACAAGATGGATATATTTCCATTAGCACACCTAAACATCTCTAATGTAGTAATAGATTCACAGTTTATGACATTCACTTTGCAGATATTATGTGCAGACATAGTAGATTATACAAAGGAAGTAGTTACTCCAGACCAGTTTTATGGTGTAGACAACTTGCAAGATGTACTAAACACACAATTACAGGTAATGAATTTAATATTCTCTAAACTAAAAAGAGGTAATCTAAGGGCTGATAAGTTGCAGGTAGATGACACAATGAGTTGTCAGCCATTTAAAGAGAGATTCGAGAATGAGTTAGCTGGTTGGGAAGCAGAAATAGACATTAAGATGATTAATGATATAAGCATCTGCTAATGGACAGGGAGCA
>Ga0181408_1000693_pt1 | contig 10686 bp, 12 predicted proteins | sample 31SPOviralmetaG_FD_130137 | JGI IMG/M metagenome (GOLD analysis project Ga0181408, IMG submission 130137) | Marine viral communities from the oligotrophic San Pedro Time Series (SPOT) site, San Pedro Channel, CA, USA - 31 SPOT_SRF_2012-02-16 | ecosystem: Environmental > Aquatic > Marine > Strait...
CATCCCATCTCTTTTGCAAATTCTTCAAACTGTTTTAGTATAGGTGGTCCATACTTGAACCAACCCTTACCAGTTGTAGTAACAATAACAAACTCTTTGTACTTAGTGTACTCAAGTATTCTTGTCATAGCTACTGCTTTAAGTTTATCCTCTTCTTCAAGAACCCAACACTGTGCGATTCCCTTGAGATTCTCAATAAACAAATCATAGGAAGTTATATCTCCTAGTCCATGTGCTAATGATTTCTCTACTTCAGGAGCTATCTCTCCCCATCTAAGGGTTAACTCCTCGTGTCCTAACATCCTCATTCTGTATTCCTTATGTTGGCTTTGTAGGCCATGTAACACTTGACGGATCTGAAGTGTTAGCTGGTAAATCTCTTAAGGCTTGCCTATAAGTTTTCCACTCAGTCAACTTGTCAGATGTCATAGCTCCTGACGATACTAGATCTCCTACTTGTGTCCAGTCACTGTCTGATAATAAAGTATTTCTATCAATTCTCAATTGGTTAAATAGTCTGGCTTGTTCTCTTGTGGTATTTTTTACCCAAGATCCAGAAGTATAATCATAGTCTTCACTTGGTCTCTTTGTAACTGCAGTAGTTCCTGTTGGATAAGCAGCTATAACTTCTGCACTAGGGGTATTTGTACACTCCCAGTAATTTGTTCCATTTAAATAATACATATTTTACCTCAATTCTACCCATGAACTATCGCTGTTTGAATGTCTACCACCATAATAGTAATAATTATTAGGCACTACAAATCCAACTGCCGCTTGCTCATAATGACCGGTACCGTCCCCAAATGCAATCATTCTAAATGCGTTAGTAGTTGATGCACTAGTATTCAAGTACACATCCCAACCACCCCCTGTAGAACAAATGTTAACGTATATAGGTCCACCAGTAGTGTTTTGATACCAAGTATTATTATTTCTACCTAATCCTGCACTACTATTTCCATAATTAGTATAGCTTGCTGGTAAATCTGCATTATCTAATGTAGTCTTCTCAGCAGTAGTTAATAAGTGAACGCTCGTTAAATTAGTTTCTGTATATGTTACTATAAGTCTACCAGCAGAACCTGTACCACCAGCACCTGCAGCATTACCATCACCACCAGCACCACCAGCACCGATAGATATACTAGATATAGTTATTGCACCTAAGCTAGAAACATCATGAGGACCACTAATATTTACTGTGCCAGCTTGTCCACCACCACCATTAGTAACGGCATCTTGCCCACTGTTAAGCCAACCACCGTAGTTTCTAGATCCTGATCCACCACCGCCAGCTCCATATCCACTTGCGTTTCCACCAGCGCCACCAGTATTACCTGCAGATCCTTGAGAACCACCAGTTCCATATTCACCTGATATACCTGTACCAGAACCAGCACTAATGTTAGACCCACTCAGTCCACCTGCTCCACCTGCAGCAGAGACATTTGATAAACTATTATCTATACTTGCAGAAGTTGTTCCACCTTGAACACCTACTACTCCTGATACAGTTGTACTTGAAATATCGGACTGACCTGATCCACCACCGCCACCACCTCCAACAGCAATGACAGTTAAAGTCTGTGCAGTAGAAGGTACATCTACATTACTTGTAGATCCTGTTTGCCTATATACAACTTGTGTTGTAGTTGTACCAGTTTTAATTGTTGGATTCTTTAACTCAAAAGTATTTTCATCAGCAAATAAAGATCTAACAGAAGATTGAGTACCTGCGTTTGCGTTACCACCTTCATATGATATACTATAATTACTTGTACCTGAAGGATTACCTATAAAGATTCCATCAGCTTCATCTTGAGGAGTTGACTTACCAAACTTGTACGCACCACCTTCACCAAATACAAGCTGTCCATTAATATTTAGTTTATCTGCGTTAATACCACCAACATCTATTAATGCACTAGTAATTGATCCGGTAGATATAGTATTACCATTAATTGTAGTAGTATTATTGTTAATTAGTTCAACAAAATCCTTTCTAACCCATTCATCTGCAGCAATTTCATTTGCTCCTACAGACTGAGCTATATATAAATTAGGTGTACCATTAAAAGTTTGATCAAGGTTATACCATAAGTCTCCTTCTCTAAGAGCTGTCGGTATTGGACTAGCATCTTGATAGAATACATTAGCTTTAGTTCCAGCAAGAGTAGAAGCTCCTGTAGAATCTTGTGATAATACCCATTCATTAGATGCTATTGAGTTAGCACCTATAGACTTAGCTACATATACTTTATTACCATCATTAGTATCAATCCACAAGTCACCTATCTGTAATGCAGTAGGGATACCATCTTGAGCAAAAACTTTATTCTTTATATTTTCTCCAGATGTAGATAGTAATGCTACAGCTGACCATGAGTCTGCTGCTATTATTTCTACATCATTAGTATCAGCTACACTTACTGTAGTAGTCCATATAAAGTCTCCACTACCTGCATTAACTTTACGAAACCAAACATCACTAGGTCCTATACCATTAGTATAACCGTCATGATTAGATCCATTAACTAATTGAGCTGTACTATAAGTATAAGTAAGCTGTTCATCTACTGCAGATGGTGCAGAGTTAGTTGTTGTTCTTGCGAATAAAGATATAGTAGCTGTATTAAACCCACTTGCACCTGCACTACCTCTAGCTCCTACACTAGGAGAACTACCAGTAGTAACACCAGCATTCATAGTCTGTGTTATTTGATTAGTCCATGAATCTAAAGTTGAGTCACCAGTTATCGGAGGTTTAATTACTGCCATTATCTTGTACCACCTTTAATTATTTCTAGTTGATATCCTGTCAAGCTCCATGCTACTCCTGTTGTAGCTGACTGATCACCTATCTTATAGTTTAAAAATCTGCCTTGTATTCTAGTATCTACCTTGTAATCAGTAGCATAGTTAAATGTAAATGATGATCCACTAGTTACACCAGACTCATCTTGAGGTCTTGATGTACCTTTAAGTTCTACATCTAGATCTTGAGATCCAGACATAAGTATAGCAATAGAGCTAAGTTCTTCAGTGTCAAACTCAGGTGTTAAAGCTAGTCTTTCTCTTTCAACAAAAGAGTCATACACAGTAGATCCATCTTTTAATGTATAGTTTCCAGGAACATCTCCATAAAATACTGCAGCAGCATTAGTTATTATAGGTATTGATGAGTTATCATTACCTGAATAAGGAGCTACATCAGCACATACCATATTTGTTTGTGCTCGTTTAGTCCATGTATAGGTTCTATAATTATATATTAATACTTCATTATTGTTAGCATTAGTAGATGGTGTATAAAACCAAAGCTCATCATACTTACGATTTCTTATTATCCTTATATTATCAGGATTAAGTGTTGTAGATGTGCCATGTAAATAATGTCTTATCTTTAAGTCTGCTATTGATTGTATATTACCAGGATGCCCTGCAAAAATGTATACATCATCGCTACCAACTACTATATGTTTTCCATCAAACTCTTTAACAGCACCAATACAATTAGCTCCATAGCTTTCTGTTACAGGTGATACTGAATAAGGTATACCTGCATTACCAGTTCTCTGTATAGAGTGTATAGAAGAGTCTGTGTATACATACATAATACCTTGCATCTCTACTAAATCAGTAACTGTGCCTGTACCTGATAATGTAAACTCATCAGCTGTATTTGCACCTAACCTAAATGGATTCCAGTTAGTAGGCATATTACCAGGAGCTGCAACATCTGATGTTCTAATAACTCCAGGTAATCTTCGTATTAAAGATCCATCAGATGCATTAGTTTCTGTAAGATCACCAGCTATCAATGAGTTACCATAAGATCTTATAACACCGCAGCGGACATTTATTGCCGGTACAGTTTGTATAGATATGCGTATAGTATCTCCAGGTAATGCACCTGTTAAAGTACTAGTTCTAGTTCTTGGTGTTGCTGTATTCTCTGTACCACTTGCACTATTATTATTTATAGTTACTGGTGTACCAGAAGGATTAAGACTTGTCATCTTAAAGTTTAATACAGATTCATTTGGATCTGCTGGTACTACAGTATATAATAAGTAATGAGTACTAAAATTAATTGAGAAAACGTTAAGTGGTATATCCGCATTAAATGCATCCCACTGCATATCAATTAACTTAGACTCACTTAAATAAGAATCCCAGTTAGGTAAAGCAGCTAAGTTATTAGTACCAATAGGATCAGATAAATACTTTGGTTTATCAATACTATTGTTTATAATGAAATGAAACCCACCGTTAAAGGTAGTATGTGACCACTTAGCTGACGTACTTGTAGTCATTGTACCAGCTGTAATTCTAGTTCCTAATGCAGCTGTACTCCATGCATATATAGTAGCTGTAGTACTAGCCACATGTACAACTACATAGTAACTATTAGTTGGGCCTTGCCAATAAGCTAAATGTTCTATTCCTGAAGTAGGACAGTCAGTTAAACTAATTGCTAGCTCACCTTCCATTTTACGTACAGCACCTGCATTAAATCTAACATTGCTTACATTAGAAAATGCGTTAGCTGGTAATGAAGATGATCCTGCATCTAGCATAACACCTGAGGACGCTAAGTCTGTAATTGGTATAACTTGTCCTGCCATGAGAACCTCCTATTATTTTGCGTATGGGTTTCTAAACTTAGCTATAGATCCACCAAAGTAGAACGATATAATACCAGCAAAGACATCTAACAAAGTAGATAACCATATCAATGGTAGCCCAATAACTGTAGTAACTTCTTGTTGTTCATGGCTTTGTTTACCAATACCTAGTACACCATTAGTTTCTTTTATAACTGTCTTAATATCAAACCATTGGAAATCATACATAACAACCATATAAGGTATACCGAATGCTAATGTTATTAACAAACCGTATGCAAGTACTCTTCGTGCTACTGATCTATGAGGATCTGTTTTGGATAAACCTTTCTCATATTTAATCTTAGCTTCCATTAATTTTATTTCATTGTCTGCAGCATCACTGTTTGCCTTTGTTACGGCAACCATCATGTCCATCTGATGCTTTCTTTCAGAAGCTTTCACTTCTTGGTTTTGGCTCCAGATCTTACCTGCAAAGCCAGTGATGGCTCCAAATCCTGAACTGACCAAAGCCGTCGGTAATCCAAATAACATTGTTTACTCCTTTAAAATATCGTCAAGAACACTCTCGCTGACCGGTCTGCGGGTCAATGAAACAAGCCATGTACGCATCTTCTTGCGTCTCACTCGTCTCTCCAACGCTTTCAGTCTCGCTCTTATTCTTCTCTTCCTCTTCCACGGGCGCGTTAAAGATTCCAAATCTTTTACCCGACGCTCTGAACGTCGTACATCCTTTCGCCCCGCCACTCCAGGCATCCATATAAACCTGTTTGAACTCTTCATACGTTACGTCATCCCCCACATTACAAGTTTTACTACAAGCTGAATCAACATAATGTTGTGCTAATAATAGAACAGCTAAATGTTCTTGAACTGTAATTGAGTCTGCGGTTCTTCCTTCGATTCCTTGAGCGTATGCATAGTCCTCAACTCTTTCAACGATTGGTCCGTCAAAAGTCTGAATGGTACGGTCATAGTAATGCGAAAAGACTGGTTCAATTCCTCCACTGACGTTGTCCGCCACCAAGCTGATGGTACCAGTTGGAGCAATCGAGGTAAGGTGTGAATTCCTAATGCCATGTGCGCGTATTTCCTTTTTTACTGATGCAGGTAAAGACCTGACAAAGTTACTTTTTAAATATTCTTCTCGGTACATTGGAAATGCACCTTTCTCAGCTGCTAGTTTTGCTGACGCACGATAAGCATTATCACGTAAACACGCAAATACTTTTTCTGCCCAGGCTAAGAAACTGTCAGAGCCATACGCATGACCTAACATTTCACCAGCATTTGCTAAGCCTGTAATGCCTAGCCCCATCCTTCTTTTATTCTTTGCTTCATCCGATTGTGGTTTTAATGGATATATAGTACGATCAATTACATTATCCATAGCTCTAACAACTTGTGGTATGTCACATTTAAATTGTGTAAAGTTAAAAGTATACGGCTCACCTGTATGTACCTTAGTTAAATACTTAGTAAGATTAAATGATCCTAATAAGCATGCACCATAAGGTGGTAGTGGTTGCTCGCCACAAGGATTTGTAGCTGCTATCTCTTCACAATAAAATAAGTTATTCATTTCGGCTATTCTGTCTACAAACAATACACCTGGTTCTGCCCAGTCCCATGTACTTTGCATTATCATTTCCCATATTTCAGTAGCACTTTCTCTACCTCTATGGACGCCGTCAAACATTAATTCGTATTCTTCATTTTCTTCTAGTGCTTTCATAAATTCATCTGTAATACCTACACTAATATTAAAACCAGTAAGCTTATCAGAATTACGTTTAGCAACAAGGAACTCTTTAATATCCGGATGGTCCACCCGTAGAACACCCATCTGCGCCCCTCGTCTATGTCCAGAACTCGCAATGGTCTGGCATATAGAATCAAATATACCCATAAAAGAGACGGGCCCAGACGACTTGGAATCAAGGGATTTAATAAGATCCCCTTTTGGACGCAGTTTCGAAAAATCATAACCTATTCCTCCTCCGCGTCTCATTGTTTCAGCAGCCTCTGTAGCCCGTGCCATTATGTTACTCATAGAATCTTCAATAGTTCCTGATACAAAGCAGTTGTAAGCAGTTGTAATACGTCTAGATCCCATTGCGTTTTGTACTCTACCAGCAGGTAGGAATCTCATGTTTCCTAGTATGTCTTGTAGTTCGTACTTATGTTCTTGATCATCAGATAGTGAACCAGCTATCCGTCGTACCTTATCATCAAACGACTCGTCTTCCTGACAATACTTCATCTTGTCTATCTCTTGTGATATTGTTACTGTTGGTCCGGTGTAATAAGTATTGTTCATTTAAGCCCTCGATTTTTATATGTTTATCCCTATAAGGGGAGTATTATTAGCACTTCCATCTTCGCCGTGCAGCCTTGCCTCTTTCACCAGTCCAGCCTTTACTACGCGCACAAAATGATTTACGCCTGCCGGCTGCTTTACTTCCTGCTGGTGCTTTACCAGTCACTGCAGTTTGTAACTTACTACCAGGGTTCTTACGCTTATACGCGGCAACCCCTTTCTTAGTCATACCTGCACCTGCTTTAGTCTTACGAAAGTTAGGGCTTTTACCGGTAGTAGTTTTTCTTATAGCTTTTCCTTCAGGCATAACTTACTCCTTATTTCTTTTTCTTTTTACCTTTATCACAATCGCATTTACCTTCTTCTTTCATAACTAAAGCAAAGACAGCACATACAATTCCTGCCCAACTTAGTAATGGTAATGTAAACATGATGCCAAGTCCTAGTCCAGCAATACCTGCTGCTCCATAGCTTGAAGGCTCTTTTAATCTTCCTTTAATCCAATCCATTTAATTCTCCTATTCAAAAGTATATGATAGTCCTATTGATACACCATCATATTTTAATTTGTTAGTTAAAGATAATTCTGAGTAAGCTGATAAGTTACTGTTTAATGCTACAGTACTTTTAACTTTAGCGTTATCTATTACTATTGAATCACTGTTAGAGTATGACCAGCCTAAAGATGGTCTAACAGATAATCCACTAAAGTTTGATGTTATACCTACATCACCTGACCATTTACTTGTCTTGAGTGCATACTCAACAGAAGCATCAGGTTTAATAGATGATGATACTGCTTCAGCATTAGCAGAGACTCCTAGTAAGGTAACTATAGTACCTGCAATAATTAATGTTTTCATTTGATATGATACTCCATCATTTAGTTTTTGTTTTGCTCAGAGCTGTAGCTCCCATAAAACCTACAACAACACCTAACTGAGCTACAATAAAGGTGTTTAAAAATCCTGACACAGCATGCATTCTATCTGCAGGTACAATAGGTGTTAGTAAAACTACTACTGCTACTATCGTAGCTATCATAGCAACCCACGCCATTATACGCTGTGTATCCATTAGTTTATCTTCATTCTCTAAACGAATCCACCGTTCATGTCGATCCATTTCTTCATCAGTAATTACACCATCACCATCTGTGTCAGCCACTGCATACTTACTATCTGCTTGTAGTTTCTTTGACATACTATTTTAAATTAGATAGTGCTATATTCTCTACTGATTTTCTTATAGCTTTAATGTTTTCATCTATACGTGCTAGTGATACTGCTTGACCTTGTACAGCTTTCTCTAGTGCTAGAGTTCTCACAGATATCTTTGCGATCTCATTAGCATTCGCCTGTATATCAGAGTACATCATTGATGCACTCCATATGATTGCTACAGCTTGTACGCCAAGTCCTACAAGAACTGTAAGAGGTACACTTCGTGCTACCGTTTGACTGTTTAGTTCCATAAAATGTACCTCTTTAATTTAGTTTATAACTTCAGCTTCTTCAACTTTGCTAAGTGATTCTTCTAACATTTTAACAAATGTTTCTTTACCTACAGTGAGTTGATCTAAGTTAAACTTCATAGAGTCTATCTTTCTACTTAGATCTACGGAATGATTAACGAGTGTCTTCTGTTCGTCTGTCATATCCTCTAGTATATATTCTTTATCGTTAATAGTGATGGGTGTCTTTTTATCTTTTCCCATTGTATTCTCCTTATATTATGTTTAAATTTATGCTGCTTCGTTAGCAGCTTTCTTAGCGTTCTTTACTGTTGTTGTCCAAACAGCACTTGTAATGCCTTGGATTTCTGTAGACTCACCAGATACATCTGTATCCGTATGTGTCCATGAGTCATCAGCGTTCTTCACTGATGATACACAGTGTAATACTCGCCTGTGAAATGAGCGAGATAACTCTGTGCCATCTTCTTTAATCACTGTGGCTGTCCTGATTTGTAGATCTTTAAAGTCTCCTACTACCTCAAGTTTATCGTCTACTAATGTTTTAGTTATTGCCATTTTATTTCTCCTGTCTGCCCCTAGAATCCACTAGAGGTATGGTTAAAATTCTTTATGATACTGAGTAGTGTCCATTAAAAAAGACTTGTCCATCAGCAGACCATTCACCTGTTTGCATATAGGATGTACCCACTCCAGTATTCCATATATGTAAATTAAAATAACTTTGATTAGGGTGTACCCAACCAGTAACAGTTTCTCCTGCTGTGATGTTTAAACCCGATCCAAGGCTAATATGAACTCCTGCTGTATCGTCCCAACTAGATGCTGATGTAAAAGGTAATCCATGAACTCTTAAACTTCCTGAGGCACTTGCAAGAGAAGTAGTCTGCAAAATTCCATATATGTGAACTGTCCTACCAATTTTAGTATATCTACAACTACGTGCTACCATTGTTAAGGCTGAACCGCCTGTATCTGTCATTGACGCAGTCCAAGTACCTTCTTCGTAGTCATCCAAAGTATTGGCATTTGTTCCATCTATACCACTGCCAAGCTCAACACCATTTGGAATTGAAACTTGACCCCCACTATGGATTCTCATTTGTTCTGTTGGAGAAGATGCCCCATCGGCTGTTACAGAAAAACTTAAACGAGTTGGCATATCATTTGCACCGGGGGTAGCATCCACCGAAGCAGTAATAGTAGCACCATATGTATCTAAATTAGTTCCGTCATCTCCTATAAATGCTATTACACCTAGAGCATCTGCATTGTTGACTATTGTATTAGAGCCAACAGCAGTGTTTCTACTTTTTGTTAAGAAAAGTGTTGGGCCATATTGGTTAGCTTCTCTTCTAGTAATACTGGCACTAGCCGCTACGCCTGTTCCTATAACTTGAAATGCAGGAGTTCCGCCTGATATAGTTGTGTCTGGCGCAGATTGCCCTACAACTACAGCATTATTACCACCATCAACAAAAAACATATCAGCGTTGTTGTCGGAACTAACACGGAAGTCCATGTCTACGGCGGCTGAGTTAACGTATACACCACCAGTATTAAGGTCTAAAGCTCTGACTCCTCCTGCATAAAATGTCTGTGAGTCAGTGTTAAAATCTATTGAAGTGTTTGCGTCTCCATCATGGACTATAGATGTTCCTACATACGCAATTGTTGGGATAGTTACAGTAGAATTAAACGTAGCCGCACCAGCGTTAGACATATCAAGGGTGAGGGCATTTACACCAGTTCCACCATCGTTACCTCTAAATATTATATCCTTATCTTGAATTATAGAGTTTATTCTTAAATCACTATTTTCATTTTGAATAGTACCATAGTGTGTACCTCCGTCTTTTAGATTTATATTTCCACCATTATCTGCATCAAGATTAATAATTCCTACAACGTCTAGTGTTAGGTTGCCAGTTCCGTTCTCAAGATAACCATTAGAATTATCGTGATAAAAAACAATGTCTCCATCAGTACCAAGCCTTACAGCGTGGTTATCAGTAAGTCTAACGTCATCAGCAAAATACGCTGTACCACCTGATGACATATCAAGTGTAAGGGCTGTTATAAAACTACCACCATCATTTCCTTTGAACAAAATATCTTTATCAGAAACTTCAGAAACAATATGAAGATTAGAAGAAGAGTTAGTTAAAGATGCAAACTGTGTGCCATTATCTTTAAGATTAATGTCTCCACCATCAGCATCGAGAGTGATATCTCCAGCAACGTCTAGTGTTAGGTTGCCA
>Ga0181408_1000697_pt1 | contig 10658 bp, 20 predicted proteins | sample 31SPOviralmetaG_FD_130137 | JGI IMG/M metagenome (GOLD analysis project Ga0181408, IMG submission 130137) | Marine viral communities from the oligotrophic San Pedro Time Series (SPOT) site, San Pedro Channel, CA, USA - 31 SPOT_SRF_2012-02-16 | ecosystem: Environmental > Aquatic > Marine > Strait...
AAAGAAAAATACTTTGAAGTTCTTACTAAGTTAGAAACTTATCTACTAAAAAATAAACGTAGCATGGCACTGAGTACAGGACACATTGAACAAGATGGATTCCCTTACAATCAAATGCGTTACTACTATCAAGGACAGTTGATTGCCGCATACAACAAACAACTGCTTACTAAAACAGACCAAGGCGGATTAGGAGAATACTATTACTACTTGCCTGGACAAACAAGTTTAGAAGTAGAGATTGCTGACAAGTTTACAGTAGGAAGTTTGTTGTGTAATGATGCTTGGGCATTTCCAAGTGCGAGTCCAGATGGTAATCCTTACTTGTGGAAAGACTACTCAAATTCAAAATGTGTATTTGTAAGCGCCAACTGTTCAACAGATGAACTTGACTCTACTATATACACTTGGCATGAGAATCATCTACAGATGCACGCAAAACTAAATCAACAACATGTGATAGTATCTGCCGCAACTACTGATATGTTGGGAACTCCAAGAGACTTTGTACAAGCACCTTCAGGTATTATAGGACCCGACGGTGAATGGATTGTTAAATGTAAAGACAGTGGAAGCGATGTAGTCACTGCGGACATACAATGAGATACTACCTAGCCACATGTGAATACAAACATTCACACGTAAGAAAAAAGATGGAAGACATCTGGGTACGAAGAGAGCTAGGAGATGAATTATACAAACAGTGTAACCAACCAGGTTTTAATCTAGTGTACATACGTTCAAACAGTCAATCACTTCCAGGTGATGTATTCTGTAGGAATGACATATATGTAGATGTCGAAGGTGGCAAGCAAGCACTACTGTTTGCTCTTAGAGGATACCTAGAAGTACACAAGGAAACACTATGAAGACACTATGGATATACGGCGACAGTTTTGCTGTTGACTGGAAACAAGACTGGGGTTGGCAACGACAGCTGGCAAACAATCTAACAGTTGACAGAGTAGTTAACCAAGCAAGTGCTGGCTGTTCAAATGAATGGACCATGCTAAAGTTTTTAGAAGATGATCACCAGCCCAAAGATATTGTGATTATGTTTTTAACAGAACCATCAAGACGTTTGTTTTGGCCTGAGCATCCACACTACTCAAACATCTCAAGTATTATGAACACAACTGATGCTGATGAGCTACGCAAGAAAGAACCTGAAAAGGTACAAGCGGCACTGGACTATTGGACACATCTACACAACTATCAACTAGACGAACTGTATACACATATGATGACTGATATGATACGTGTGAAGTCAATAGAACGTGAAGTTGTTATTAGAGTGTTGCCTTGTTTTATATTCAATATCAAATGGACTGATCTCGTTCCCTGCTACGGCACTATGACTGAAACAGTATGTGACGGAGAGTTCAAGAACTATCAAGACATGCCCAAGTGGTACAGTCAATCAATTGACACTAGAGCCAATCACATGACCCTGGCCAATCACGGTGTACTAGCACAAAAGATCTACAACAGTCTGGGCTCAGGAGAAGCAATTGATCTTGAACAGGGATTCGAACGAGGGTTTCTTGAACTAAAAGATAAACTTACACACCCTGGATTGTGTGCTCAACTAGTGAGTATGGCTATGGAGCCTGGCAACACAATAGACAAAAAGTATTTTCCCAACACCTAAAATCGCCATTGCGACAGACACCTTAAACATATGATTTTACCACCTAAACGGCTCTTAAACTGTGTTTTATGTGAGTATTGGTATGTTTGGCTACGAAAACTTTTAATCGCAGTTTAAGAGCCATATACGTGTGTTTAACGGGTGTTTCTAGTGTTATTGTTCTATACTTGGAGTAGGACGAGCGTATGGAGCAAAACTGCCACCTGGTACTACAAGACACGCATGATTATCCGCAAACAGTGCTAGTATTGAGAATGAACGTGTGTCGGGATTCACAGTTAGCAGTAGTTCCACAGGCACTGCCTGACCATTCATAGCTGAAGGTTTGAGTATTGCTTTGGCTCCTGCGAATGGAATCTCTTGATACTGTGGTCCTTGTGCTAGATCTAAAAGTTTACTTGGATCAGAATCACATTCAATAGTGATCATTAATTTTTTGGGTTCTGCTGCCGCACTTGAATATACAAATAAGAGTGCGAACAGCACTAGTGCAAAGCGCATGGTGTTTCTCCTCTTACAATGTATTTATAGAAAACTGCTCAGTTAATAGCCACGGAGTGGTACAGCGCCAGAAAAGCCGCGAAGCGGTTAACGCACAGCGCGAAGCGTTTTCGCAGAAAATTTCGGTAGCGCAGATCTAACCAGTTGGCAACAACTGTAGCTACAGTTCAAAACAACACAGCTAGACTACGTCACTGTGTAAATACTAGTAGAGGAAACAATAGATGACAACAAATAAAATTGACACAGATCTAACATACCAAGACTATGTGCGTATACTACGTGCTAAGAACGGAGAGTATGAACGTAGATCAAAAGATGAAATGAATCAGTTGCTCAGCTACTTTGAAAAAGACTATTTAAACACTGACAAGAGCGGTGCTATATGGCTTACACGCAAAGGCGTTGACGTACTACTAGCTGTTGGGTGTGATCCACTGCGCCCACAAGAGTTCTTGGATAACTATCCACACTTGCTAGATGGTATGCAACATGACAGCTAAACCAAACAATATAAAGCAACAGTTCTTTGAGCGCATGGGATGGTGTGAGTGTAACCACTGCGGCGCACACTTTACTGTATGGGAAGACTATGTAGAACATCACTGTACACAGGGCGTTCCTATGACACAACAAAAGTTCCAATGGGACATCAGTGATTGAAAGGCCAAAGATGGAATTTGACTATGAGAAAGAACTAGATCCTAGACAGAAAGATTACTACATAGTATATCCTCGAGTAAAGTTGTGGCACATACTCTTAGTGTGTGTAACAGGACTTGGTGTAACACACTATCTACTCTAGCACGAAATGGGTTCTACAACCAAAAAAATTATCGTGCAAAAAATTATAAAGAAGTACTTATAGAAGTTGGGTGGTGATTTGCTACCACTAGCTTGCTAAACTGCTGTTGTAATTATTATATTATAACGCCTCGACCCCGAAATATTTTTTTTATTAGCTCATGCCTCGACTCGGTCTTGCCGTGTTACTCTGCCTCGCTCGGAGATAAAAAAAGGCCCCGAAGGACCTTTTAGTGTTTATTATTGTGTAGCGTTTAGTCTGCTCTACTACATGCATGTGCACGTATGCCGTAGCTGTTAAGCACACTCGCATAAGCATCACAAGCCGCTTCCTTAACGTCCATGCTCTGTCCAGCATAGCCTCCTGCGTTCCACAGCTGGTAGCTCTTGCCTGTGTAGTCCTTACGAAAGCCCATAGCCTCTAGCACTCTACGCTCTGCCTTGCCCAGCGTTGTGTTGCCCTTGTGCTCGGGTGTACACTGTACCCAACCAAAGCCACAGTACATAGGCTCACCGTATTCGTTGCCTCCTGTTGCTTCTTTCCACTTGGTTAAGTAAGCATCCTTAGCTATGTTAGCCGCGTTAGTTGCTTGTGTTGCTACTGTGTTTGCATCAATGTTTAGTAAGTTTGTCATATTGTATAGCCCTCTTGTTAAGTTTATATATAGATAATAGCTTCTTTATTAGGAGAAGTCAACCCCTAAGTTGTGTATGTTTCGCCAGTAATTATGTTGGTCATTTCAACACCCGGACCCATAGCCGCTCTAGCTTCCCAACGTTCTTCACGTATTTGTTCTGCACTACGGTTCTTCTGTGCTATGGTGTATTCTTTTAGGAATGCTGTTGTGTGTATGTCTCTTGCTACAGCAGTTCTAGTGACTGTTGTTTGATCTACTAGGCCGGCATCTCTGAGCTCTGCCATCGCATCACTCATAAGCGGACGAAACTCTCCGTCGCTCATCAACCAACCACATGCTCCGTCTTGTGTTTTAACTTCGCCTGCGTTCCATTTATCAATCATGTAACTCATATATTTTGCCCTCTTTTTTATTTAATATACTTACAGTATACAGTCAAAACGTTTGTAGGTCAACCTTTTTTGGTGGTTTATTCAAAAGAAAACTCCGGTAGGATGAGGGCGGTCCTACCGGAGTCGAGTGTGATAGTAGAGCGTGAGGGCATACGTCTACTATCGTAACAGTGCGCGGAGCTTCGAGGGCTCTATGCTCTACGCATCACTGTGTTCTCTGCCATAGCTTCCCATTTGTCTGGAAACGCCTTGGCCAAGTCGGCTACTTTTAGCACAGTTCGCAAACTAAGCTCTCGTAGTCTCTTCTTATTAATATCGATGAAGTCTACAATCTCTTGTACAACTTCTTCACCAAGCATGTATTCTGTTAACATACCATCATTGGTGATCTGCTTTATACGTAACATTTTCTCTCTGTCCGTATCAATTGCTAGATCAATGTAGTGACATCTTGACTCTAATGCTTCTAGGTGATCTCTCATCTTCTTTGACTTAACGTTGTCAAACTTGATGTTGGTAATAAAGATAGCACTGCCTTTGAACTCGAAGCTGTCCGGCACACCTTCATTACGTAATTTAAATGAGTCGGTGTTCCAATGGATACGTCTTGTCTTCTTGCTGTCCAGTGCGGCTTTTAAAATGTTTAGGCTAAGCTCATCGCTGAAGATGCTGTCACAGTCATCAAACACGATAACATTATCTTTGTCTGCCATCTTGTACAGCTTACAGTAAAGACCAATAGCACTCATAGCACCTTTGACAACTTCATACTTGGGAGCTCTCTCACCTAGTGTAGCAATGATGTCATGTTTGCCTAGTACTTTTTCAACACCGTGTGACTTACCAACACCTGGAGGTCCTGATACGATCATAGCTCGCACATCGCCTTTCTTAGTTGCCTTGGTCATGTCTTCCAACATGTCGAAACGTTCACGCAGTCTGTCGATAGTCTCTTCATCAGTCTCTTCACGTTTAGTTGTCTTGGCATTACCTGCGTCTTCGTAGCTGTCTGCGCTTGCGCAAGCAATCTTAATATTTCTGTCTGGAAACCCTGCGATGGCTTTACCATCTACTGTTACGTAGCCACCCTTGGCTCCAACCTTGAACTCTTCTGCTAGTGGAAACACCATACCTGCTAGGTCTACGTCTTTACCTCTGATCTTGTATGTGCCTTCTTTGATTCTAATGTTTTTCATATTGCCCTCATCTGTTAAGTTAATCTATTGCCTTATTGTTCTTATAGTATACGATCATTCTTCTTTAATGTCAACCTCTTTTGGAGGTAAATTTTCTAATTTAACAATAAAGTCTAGCATGGTCGCAAAATTGTCTTTGGGTGCGCTGTAGTTTCCTGCCGGGATACATACAGCTTTCTGATCCATCTGGCCTAGGGCCTGCTGTGCTTCTAAACAAATTGACTTGTCGTTATACACAATAGGATCCTGTGTGAGCATAGTGATTAGGAGATACGCTGTCTTCATTAGTATGCCTCCTCGAAACGCTCGCTCAGTTCATTTGTGTCCAGCATATCTTCTACATCATCTGTAGACATATACTTCAAACACATTGTCAACATATCTTCTGCTGACACCATTCCGTCTTCAACAAGTTCTAGTGCCTTGTCTCTGCTGTTGGGTTTAGTTTTCATATACATAATTAACCCTCCGCTCTGTTGCTTAATAAAATCATTGCGCCTATTGCCATCATTGCCGCGCCTATGCCTGCTACCATAAGCATCTCGCCTATTGTGTTAGCCTGCTCCATACACTTACCATCACAGTCGTTAGCACTACCAGCCATAGCCATTAAGCCACCTGCTACTAAAAATCCTGCTACTGTGTTTATAATTGTTTTCATTTTGCCCTCTTTCTGTTTTGTTATTATATGCATACTATACGTTCTTTATATTCAGAAGTCAACCCCTAATTTACCAAATAAACGCTAGGCCTTTCTCGAGGGCGCCTAGCTCTCCCGCCTTAGTTGTATCTAGGTCTAAGGCCTAACCGGGTTTATACTCCCCACCTATTTGGCCCGTCCTGCAGGACTCGAACCTGCGACCCACAGCTTAGAAGGCTGTTGCTCTAATCCAGCTGAGCTAAGGACGGATCTTGCGTAGAGGTCTAAGCCTCTACGTTGTCCTCCATCATCTGTTCAATTTCGTTTTTGATGTCTTTACAGTTCCTAACCACGAACTCGTAAATCGCACTCTGCTGAGCCTCGCTTTGAAACTTAGGATGACTCATCAGTACCTGACAGATCTGTGCCTTAGTAAGCTCTCGACCTAATTCCATAAGCTCGACATTGTCATGTCCGTTCTTATATAGGATCTTCAGCCTGCTTACGAAGTCATTCGCAAACCTGATCTTAGTGATACCGTTCAAAGTTGATGTACCTGCTACGTTAAAAGTTTTCTGTGTCATTTATTAGCCCTTCTGTTTTGTTATTATATGCATACTATACATTCAAACAATATGAATGTCAACCCCTAATTTAACTTTATTTTATGCGACTATTTCTTTGAGGATTGCTACTTCTAGGAAGTCGAATTCGAAACAACCCGACTCATCCTTTTTACCATTGCTGACGATCCAGTCCTGACCATCAAACAGATAAAAGTATTCACACCATCGTTGAGCTTCAGCTTCTACCCACTCAGCGATAGTTTCAAACGTCTGAGCCTCTGTATCTTTCTCGCCTCGGTCTCTGCCATATGCCATACACCAGTTGTCTGTAAGCCCTAGACTGTCATCACCTCTGTCGAAGTCATGTGCTTCGCCCGGCTCCTGTCGTAGACTTGATAGATCGCCTAGTGCGATCAGCTCATTGACTTTGTCTGTAGTGTTATAAAATTCTTTTAGGATACGACCATTGTGATCTACATAGCCATCCCAGTGACAATAGATTGCTTTGATTCCGTCTTCAGTTTTGATTGCGATTGAACTTCTAGTTCCCATAATGTAGCCCTCCAGCTAGTTGTTTAATTGTTCTTACAGTATACCTTCAATTGAATTGAAAGTCAACCCCTAAATTAGGATTAACTCCATTTCTGTTATACCTTTTTTGCTAGTGTTCCAGTCACGCTTGTTCTTCTGCGTGTTAGGTGAAACCCGCTTGACCTGCGATAGGTAGTAGTCCCTACAGCTCTGCTCTTCACCGCCATCGTTGGGCAAGTCTGCGGCCCACTCCTGGACTGTCATGATCGCACTAGGATACTCTTTGTACCCAATGCCGTTCTCCATAACCAGTGCGGCTACGAATGCCATAGCATCCTGCTCACGGTCTAGGTCTTCCACCAAGTAGGTGTCGCCGCCCTTGAACTTCCAATAGTTCTGGCCATCAGCGAACTTACCGCTCTCAGCATGTGCGCCATAATTTTCTAAAGTCTGTGTAGTTACTATAAACATGATTTGCCCTCTTGTTTCTAATTGTTATACTTACAGTATACATTCTTTTAATTCGAATGTCAACCCCTAATTGTCCAAAAACTCTTCACACTCTTCAACCTCACGGCCTTCTGCGAACAACATCAACTCTACGGCCAATGCTCGTGCTTGGTGCTTGTCTAATGATATGTGGTTGAAGAAGTCACTTGCTATGCCGGCCTTCTCACCTTTGGGTTTGCGTTGAGTTATCTGTACGCAAGTCATTCTATCTGATCCACCCCAGAAGCGTGTCTGGTGTATTTCATTCTGTGCTTCACAGCCTGGAACGTTTCTTAAATCTGTACTCATTGTGGATGCCCTCCTAATTGTTATACTTACAGTATACAGTCTTTCTAACCGTTTGTCAACCCCTAATCCATATCCGCTTGCCAAAATTCTCCATCATAGGTTGCTATAAGAGCACCTAGTGGATAATCTTCATGTTCGAACATGATATAGGGACGACCCATCCAGTCGATCTTCTGTGTTACGATGTTGACTTCTTCTAGCGACAGCTTGGTCTCTGGTCCGGGGTATGCTGAGTTGAAAATACGTATCATTGGATGCCCTCCGTTTGTTTCTAACTATATCTTACTATAGCAAAAGATGTTCTGGCTGTCAACCCCTAATTGGAAAAAAATATTCAATGTTTTCAAGCACTTAGCAATTAATTTGCTAAGTGTTTGTTTTTGCTACACTTTTTAGTTTAGTGTGTACATACTAACAAATGCATCATTTTTAAATGTTAGCATACACAAACGCCCGCTATAATAATTGTTGTACATTTGTGCAGTAAAATGCGTTTCATTTCCGCTTTTGCTTTTTGTTGTACTGTTAAATTTAAAATTTTTGTAAATGCTTTTACAACTATTTTTAGTACTTTCCTGCATTACAAAATTTGTGTTATTTAAAATGTTGCTAGTTAAATTAGCAATACTTTTGTTTAAACTTACTTTTACTTTTAGCATATGTGCGCCCTCGTTTAATTGTTATTGTATTTGCATAGTAACACACTTGCTTATTAAAAGCAAGTGTTTTGTTATTAACTTGTTAACTAAAACTTTCGTTTATAATTTTAATTGTGTAAACGTGTTTAAAACTGTTTAAACTATTTGTTTCTGCAAAAAAGGCGTTTATTGCAATTTGCTTGCTTGCTACTTTTTTACTAATACAACTATGTATTTTATTTTTTTTACATTTGTAAACTGTTACGTAATTATGCATATGTGCTATCCTCGTTTTGTTATTGTATTTGCATAGTAACACACTTGCTTATTAAAAGCAAGTGTTTTGTTATTAACTTGTTAAGTAGTTTTTAATTACTTAAATAACAATAGTTGTTAATATCTGCATCTGCAAGCACAGTATTAGCAAGCAAGTTTTCTGCAACTCTGCAATCATCATAATACGTTAAATGTTGTGTTACACACTGCATTACTTTGTTAACGCAAATATACGCATTTTCATAATTTGCGTAATAAAATGTTGTAATACTTGCTAAGTTATCTGCAAGCATACAGTAATAACTACTAGCAGTACAATCATTTTCAAAAGTAGTTTCTGCAACTGCACTTTGTGCGTTTAACATAATTTTGTAAACTGTAGCATTTGTGCACATTTTTTTTGTGTGCTTTGTATTTTTAACAATGTTAACTGTTGCTATGCTATCATTTTCGTATGCACTGTTATAAGCGTTAGCGTTAGTTACTTTGTTATTTTTAATTGTAATGTTTTGCATATTGTACACTTTCATTTTTAAGTTTGTTTTGTTATTGTATTTGCATAGTAGCACACTTTTTAGCATAACGCAAGTAAAAAGTGCACTAACTTAAAAAAGTTTATGCTTTACTGTGTGTGTAATTGTTACGTATAATTTTAAACATTGCACTTGCGTGTTGTGTGTTAAATGTTTTTTGTTTTTGCGTATACGTTGCAGGCAAGTTATTAAATGCTATACGTTGCACATTGTTAATGTTGCGTATTACATTTGTACTATTATAGCTATATTGTAAATATGCTTTATTATTTTTGTGTACAAAAATTGTGTTTGTAGTTGTACATAAAGTTGCAGTTGTGTTGCGTGTAATTGCTTTTTGTTGTAGCATAAAAACTCCGTTTTGTTATTGTATTTGCATAGTAGCACAACAAATAACATAACGCAAGCATTATTTTATTTTTGTTATTAACATGTTAAGTATTTTGAAAAGTACAAAAAGACACGAGACGAACAGTAATGCACAATTTACAATAACAAAACAAACTGTCCGCCTCGTCCCTAACCGTTAAACTTTTTTACAACAATTTTTTATTCCTTCTCTTAAAGTTTCTCGTAAGCATTGCGCCTAACCGTAAAACTCGCACACCGCACAGTTCGTGTACACAACCCCTAGCACTGTCGCTAGTACCAATAGTATAAAAATCAATTGTGTTGTGTTGTGTTTGTACATTGTGTTCGCTACCTTCTACTCTAAGTATGCTATTACTATAGCACACCTAGTGCGTGTTGTCAACCCCTAGTTGCTCACAGTTACCTGTGTACCATACTGCCAGTGTCCGTTATCAAAGTCAAACGTACATCTGTCCTTGTCACTAGCATACACCTTGTCCATACCAATGCCGTACTTCTCGCCATTCTTACAAAGCTCAATGCCTGTTACTTTCGCAGTGCCAAACCTTGTCTCGCATTGCGTACCAATCTTAATATAAGTTCTGTCTGTCATTTAATTGCCCTTCTTTATTGTTTAACTGTATACAGTATAACATCTGTTTGTGTAGTTGTCAACCTCTTGTGTACCAAACCTACCTAGTGCCTCTAGCCTAACCCCTTGCAGCGGGGCCTGTGTGTTTGTGTAGTGTGCACATTATAGCACACTACACACACGTTGTCAACCTATTTGTTATAGTTAACATGTTGTAAGCGTAACCAACATCCACTACGCATTCCTCTTAAAAATGCAGCGTGTAGTTTTACACGTTTACATCCTATTTCTTTTGCTAGTGCAGTTAAGTCCACGCCTTTGTATGCGTCCCCATCTACAGCAAACGCCATGTTGCGTTTGTCTGCTATCTCTTGTTTGTTGCTGTAGCATTTGTTCAAGTACGCTTGCTTTAAACTTCCACCAAAGCGTTGCTTAACTAATTCTTTTACTTGTGTTGTGTTTAACATATTGCCCTCTATGTTTGTTATTGTATAAACATAGTAGCACAAGTGTACTACTATGTCAAGTTTTATTTTAATTATTTTTACGCA
>Ga0181408_1000699_pt1 | contig 10628 bp, 15 predicted proteins | sample 31SPOviralmetaG_FD_130137 | JGI IMG/M metagenome (GOLD analysis project Ga0181408, IMG submission 130137) | Marine viral communities from the oligotrophic San Pedro Time Series (SPOT) site, San Pedro Channel, CA, USA - 31 SPOT_SRF_2012-02-16 | ecosystem: Environmental > Aquatic > Marine > Strait...
CTCCTACAATAATATTTATATGCTGTCAAAATTTTGGAGGGATTCTTAATTTGACTCTATTTGCCGTCACCATTATGACGTTTTTCTAATTCTTCCATTCTATGCAATCTCTGTTCCAAATCATCAAGTTTCTTTGCAATATTTGGATATTGTGTTCTCCACGCAATATCTTCTTTGTCAAGTATATCAATACCATATCTATCTTTTGCCCAGTCTGCAATATCTTCAAACTTAGAATAACCCCAGACACCAAGTTTAGTATCTTTTATCCAAGCAGCAGATGCTGCACCTAGTAAACTGCCTGCAATATTACTTACGACCCAAATCCACATTTGTTTAAGCTACTCTCTTTGCACTACTATTGATAGCCCATCTACCAAACATTCTAACTGCATAATAGGCTGCATACTTCTTCCATGTTGATACTGGTGGTTCAGATGCGTTCATACCCTCTAAAAAAGTGTGGTCTGCAATCTCACGATATGCTTCTCTTTCTTTCTTGGTTGCAGGCCCTTCTTCTGCAGCTGCAGATTCGTGTACTGCTTTGTACTGTGTATTAATCTTTTCATACATAATATCATGTACGACTGCTGCTCTTGCAACATCAAATGGTGCAATAAATGCCCAACACGCTCTTGGTACAGATGCCATATCTGTTACATAACCTTTAGGTATAGTTACAATATACTGTTTAGTCTTTGTAGAGTTGTGTACTTTAACTCCACAGTTTCTTAACATCTCTGCATCTGATTCAGTAATCTCATCTGAATAGAATTTTAAATCTTCTAATAGTGTCCAGTTTCTAGGTGGATTAAATGTTGCCTTCATTAACGAATCAAATTTTGCCATTTCGGTTCTCCCACTTAAATATCTAATTATTTTTTTCTTCATTCGTCACCGCCTTCTCATAATATAATATTATCTTATTTTGTTGTTCTATATACAACTTTATTTCTTCCATGTTGATTGCAAGAGATTCAAATGATTTAGGGTCTAGTGCATATACTACAAACGACCCTTGCATATCTTTTACTCTTTGTATCACTTCCTTTAAGTTTTTCTCTGTTATTACTATAACATCTGCATTTCGTAATGTCAAGGGTTTTGGTCTAGGTACAACATTAATTGTTGGTACATAGACTTCAGCCTTTGTTATTATTTCTTTCTCTGGTTTCCATGAACAACTACTTAGTAGCAGACTCAATAGAATCGAAAAAACTATCCACTTTTTCATTTATTCTCGCCTCTGATGCTTTAGGGTCAGCAAGACTATTCTTCACTAAATCTGTTTGTGCAAGTAAGTCTTTGATTACTGTGTTTGCCTTCTTTGCTTCTTCTAAATCTTTATTTAGATCATTTGTTAATTCTATCTGTTTCTTTATATTCTTTTCCATTGCAGTAATCTTTACTTCAAGACTTTTATTACTTGACTCTAAGTTAGCATTGTTAGTTCGTAATGTTGCAATACGTTGTTGTGTGTCATTATAGTAAAAGTATGCACCATAACCAACTCCAGCAAGGAGGCCTAGGATAATTAATAATCCATAAACTCTTAACATTACTCTGATTTCCAGATAGTCCAGATGCCATAGCCAATAGCTCCATATGCTGCAATTTTTGCAAATGGGCCAGCAATTAATACGATAACTCCAAGTACAATTAACATTCCACCATCCCAAGATGTTCTTTCTTCTACTCTTTTCTTTACCCAATTAATCATAAGATTCTCCTTTAGTTATATTTATCTGACTTTCTTTTAGTTCCGTCTGATCTAGGAATCAAACCTTTTGCTTTGAGATGTGATTTATCAGTAAATCCTGCTTTACCTGCTTTATATCTTTTCATTGCATCAGAGGTGTCTGGTGCATTTTCATTTTTTTGTTTTGTAATCTTTTTCATTTTTTCTATATATCTACGATATACTGCAGCTTCTGCTGTCTTACCCATCTCTTTTGCTCTTTGTTCCATTGCAATTGCAGCCTGTATTTTGTGTGCATGTTTCTTACCAGAGCCTTCTATTTTCTTGACACTTTTTTCTGCATCAGCAACTGTTGCAAACTTTAATCCATGTATTGTTCCTTTTGGATTTTCATCTGTGTATAAGTCAGAGTGTTTATCTGATCCAGCAGGTTGACCTTTCTTTCTAGGTATTCTAGGTGCTTCTTCTAAATAATTACCATAGTTGTCTTTATTCATAACTAAAAACATTTTTTCTGCAAGTAAATTACCAGCGACATAATCTGCAAGATAATGAAATCCTGCTTTCACTCTACCAAGTCCACATTCTTTTGCAGCCTCAATAATACCATCCTCATGTTCTGGAAACTTTGCAGAAACGTACAATCCAACTAACATTGATTGAGTTGCATGGCCAGAGGGATATGCTGGTGTCTTATTAGTTGTGCTAGACATTGGCTTGATAGATGGTTCAATTTTATGTGGTCTAGTGACATTAAACATTTCTTTAAAATATTTTATTGTAGGTTTTGCTTGTATAACTATATCACTCATTTCATTGTCGTGAAATATTAACCCATGTTTTTTACAATAGTGTTCTATTGCATAAAAAGAATTTTCATCATGGTCACTAATTGATTGTTCATCTTCTGGTGTTCTGTTTGTAATAATATTTTTTAACTTATCTGCTTCTTTTTGTAAATCAACTGGTGGGTTTGGAAGTGTAATACGTTCATGTAAATTCTTTGGAAAGAACTCAAATTCTTCTTTATGAAATTCTTCAAAACTTAGTTTTTGATTAGGAGTTTTAAAATCTTTTTTTCTCATTACAGTTTTTGCAATAAGTTCTAATTCACCATTCTTTTTTAAGTCTAATACAAAAGGCATATTTATATCTGTTCTCATATCATTAATGACTGCTTCTGCATCAGGGCCTAGTTTAGCAATTCGTTTACCAAATTTTTTAAATGATTGTTTAAATAATCTTGTAAGTTCTGAAGATGTAATCTGTCTAGTATTTCTTAAATCATTTACTCTATCTAAAAAATGACGAGTAAACTCTACATCAATACCAACTGCAGCAAATATTCTATCAGCATATTTTTCTATTTGGTCTAAATCTGATTTTTTAAGTTCTTTTTGTGTTCCAACAGCTTTGTTAGGGCCCAATATCATTTTTTGTGCGTTTAAATCCGCCATTGGCTCCATAGCACTAAAACTATAACCATATGCATTTTCGTGAAAAGTCAGAAAGGTTTTCATAAGAAAACTACTTCATTTTTACCGACTTGAAAGCAAAGTCAGCAATTTTCATAAATTGAGCTTTAGTACCATTTAACATTCTATCAAACTTTTCTTTGTTAGATTTTTGTTGAATTGCATCATATACTTTTGTGATTGCACTTGCAGTAAATAAATCAACTTTCATCTGGCCATCTTTCATTTTTACTGGTTTGTTTTGTTTACTCTGTACAATACTTCTTAAAACTTTTAGATTGTCTTCTGTAAGAAAAGATTCACGATTAAAGTCTAAAATATTCTCTTGAATTTTTTTAGAAAAATTAGATACTTTTCTATTCTCTAATCTTTTCTTTCTCGCAGTTTCTAGTCTTGCTTGATGTTGTTTATACTCTTTAGTTCTTGCATCCAAAAGACTTTTTTTCTTTTTATTTTTCATTGCAGCATCTGGTGGCATTGATATTTTAGTACCTTGACCACCAAAATTAGTTGGTGCATCCTCATCTATAGGTGTACCAGTATAAGCACTTACTTCTTTCCATTTAGCTTTCATCTTTAATATCCTCCAAACTTACATATATTTTTTCTTGGGATTTGATATGAATAACTGGAAAAATATCAACACCCAAAACAGTATCCACTGGCGCTTCGTCTTCATAAGCAATAACTTTATCGCCCTTTTTAGCAGACAATTCTTCTTCTTCTTTATTTAGTATATCGTTAATTAGAACATAGTTCCCTTTAGGTAATACCTCTCCAAAACCAATAACTTCTTCTGATATATCATTATCCAACTCTATATTATTTTCTTTAAGATACTTCATAAATTCTTTTTCAAAAACATCTGGGTCATCTACAGACTCCTTGAACGTATCTTTTAATAAGAATAGTGCAGCTGCATATGTACCAACCTTAGTTCTAAGACCTGGCACTTTGGAAAATATCTTTTTAATATTAAATACTAACTTGTGTAGAATTGTATATGAGTTTTTCTGTTCTACTGTTGCAAGTTCTACTGCTGGTTGAGTTGATTTAGGTTTTTTAATTCTATTACCTTTTTCATCAATAATACCTAACTTAAACGCATCTGTTTTTTCAAACGGCGTAGTAAGTAATTTTAAAAATCTATAGGTAACAAATAAATCAATCGCCCTACCCATTATAGTTCCCTCAATATTTTATAGACTCTTTCGTCTTTTTCAATATGCTCTAATTCATTATATCTAAGTATATTTAAAAATAACAAAAATGATTTAAGTGCAGGCCAGTATTCTTCTTGTATCTTAAACAACAACAATGTTGCACACGCATCAGCACCAAAAACATTATTTAAAACAATGATATGATTCAAAAGAAGTCTTTCTTTTAAAACCTCTGTATCATAATATTTCCGTAAAAGACGTTTAATATATTTAAACCTCTTTAAGTCATCTTCAAACTCTTTTTCGCCTTCGCAATGTGGATTTGTATAATTTCTTATAGCATACATTAACACATTATCAGGCGTTATTTTTTCGTACATTATACTACTTTAGCATAAACTTTACATGATTGATTTTTAGGCATCATTTCATATTCAATCTTCAAAGTCAAACCACCCTCTACCATATTAGAGATTCCATCATCATCTAGAAATTCATCATAAGGAGTATTTTCATCTTTACCAAATCTTCCACCGAAAAGTGTTAGTGGTAAATCAAAAGAACCACTTTCGCCTTCCATCATTGGTGCTTCTGGAAAAGATAAACCAATTTTGTTTAAACTACCTCTTAGTCTATTGACTGCATGTTCTGGCATAATATATTCCATATTACCAATTTGACCTACAATCGCACTTAGTCTTTTACGCACTAGAGGATTACCTAAGTCAGTTGGATTAGTTTCTAAGCTGCCACCTAAATTGTTAGGATTTTCACCTACAGGGCCAGTTGGAAATCCACTATCCTCTTTCACGAAACTTTTAAAACTTTTCATTTTCTTCTTCCTTAATCTAAAAAGGGGAGAGAGTTAATCCCCTCTCCCCTATATTTAGGTATTAATAAACTAACTATTAGTTAGCGATATCAACGATACCAGTATCAGCAGCTGCATCATTAGAAGCAAGAACTGCCCATTCTGTTCCTGTCCACATACAGATAACAGAGTCACCTTTAGTTGCAAATTCAATATCAGCATATCCACATCTAGATTGTGGTGTTAACACAGATGAACCACCATCTGTATCGTTTACGATAATCTTGATTTGACCTTGAACTGTTCCGTTTGCAAGTGTAGTTGCATTTGAACCAGCTGTTTGTAACAATGTTACAGCAGTAGATACAGAAATTGCAGTCTGTGTACCATCTGAAATATCTTCTAATGAATTTGAAAATCCAATAAAAGATGGTAAGTTGTTAATAAAGTTAGTTACAGAAACTTTCTTATTGATAGGTGTACCTGTTGGGTCATCTACAACATGAAGTAGGTCTGCACCTGCAATACCATCACTCAAATCTGTTAGAGCGGTAATCTTTTTATCAGCCATTTTTTTCTCCTAAACTTAGCTTTATATTAACCCCATTGCAGCCTTTTTCTGGTTACTTTGGGGAATGTTACTGTCGGCATTGTTTCCGACATCACCTGAGTCTGAATCATCAGGCTCATCATTATTTAAATCTTGCAAGAAACTCATACATTGTTGTTTTGCACCATTAAGTGCGTTCATTAATGCAATAGCATCTTGTTTTTGTTTATCTAATTCTTGAATTTGCGTAGATACCTTTTGTATGTCAGCATCAAGAACAGAAATTCTTTTTTTAATATTATCTTCACTTATCATTAAGTATCCATTCAATTTTTAATTATATAGTATTATATATTAACTATCTGGTAGTGCAATATCGTCAGCTGCATCACCAGTCATACTTGAGGCAGCAACTAGAGTTTCGTAATGTACTCTACCAGCACGACCACCAGTACCTACAGTTTTCTTTACCCAACCAATGTGGGCCACTTCTCTTTGATCTGTATCACCACTATCTCCAAGACCTCTTGATGCAGTAGCTGTTGCAGTTACTGCATCAGTTACAATTGTAAAGGTTTGAGCACTATGTCCAGTACCGATATTAATTGCAGTTCCACCAGAGGTAGCAGCAATCTTAAAGGTATTAGTAGTTTTATCTCTTACGAATACAGTTGCACCATTTGCTACGTTAGTCATCAAAGTACCACCACCAACTTGGTTGTAAGTAATTTGATCTGTATCACTTAAACCATGTGCAGCAAAAGTGATAACATTTGTACTAGCGTTTACGGCACTTGTAGGAATGGTCATTTTTGGAGCTTCAACAGTCACAGTAGGAGTGGACTGATAATCAGAACCACCAGCAGTAACAGTAATACCAGTTAATGATCCACCAGATATGGCCGCAGTTGCTGTTGCAGTATCACCAGTAAAGGTTTGTGAATTGTTACCAGCACCAGAAATGTTTGCAGCTGTACCAGCATTTGCATTTGAAAGTGATGTTGCAATCTTAAATGCAGTTGTTGAACCAGTATTGATTACAAATACTGCATCATCATCATCAATGTCTGAACTTGCAATTTGCATGTTTGTACCACCAGAAACATAAGTCAACTTTGTACCAGTTCTCATGTTATGTCCAGCATCTACAGTAATAGTATTGTTTGCAGTAGAAACTTTTGCAGTTGCAACAGTTCTTGCAGTTGGGCCCGCAACAGTAACAGTTGGAGCTTGAACATATCTTGCACCAGTAGTTGATGTTAATGCAATATCAGTTACATTATCAACACCAGCAAGGGATTCTGCATTTGAAATACCTAAAATGTTTGCGTTAATTTGACCAGCACTTGAAGTTGCAAAATCAATCGGTGGTCTTGAAACAGCTGCAGCAACACCAGATTCAGTAGAACCTGACATATTTGAAGTCATTGTCAAACCAGTATTAGTTGATCCTACAAAATTTTGTGCATTATTGCCAGTTCCTGTAAGAACAATTGCTGTTCCACCAGATGTTGCAGCAAGTTTGAACGTATCGTCTGCTTTATCTCTAATAAAATAGACTGTTCCATCAACAAGTCCAGCAAGAGCAGTTCCACCACCAGCATTGTATGTTACACGAGTTCCATCTGTGTAACCATGAGCAGCAAATGTAATAACATTTGATGTTGTATTAACACCAGAAGTTGCAACAGTTCTAGCAGGATGTTGGTTTTTAACTCTTAAACTTTCTCCGCCAGCAGATGTAACAACATCTCCAACTTTGACTTCTGATAGATATACAGCAGACGCATTGCCATTAACAATTGCGCTGTCGTTTGTAAACGTATGGGTGCCTGTTAGAGCACTGCCATCATTCATATCCCAAGCACTCATATTTTTTCTCCTTGTAACTCATAAGAATATTAATTTCTTACTATTTATAATTATTTGAAACCTAATCGTTTCAATTCGTTTAATGTTTTGGGAACTGCTGTGTGATGTATTCCTATACCACCTTTATCTTCCCATTCTTTGATATTCTTTATATAGTCATCAATAAGGACATTTGGTTTTCCGTCAGTTTGAGCATATGCTTGTTTCTGAGCTCTTTGTACCAAGTGTATATTACCTCTCTTAAAATTTGCATTTTTTGAGAGCCACTTCATTTTTCCAGACTTTGAATTTGGGTCTTTACCAGAAAATGCAGAAAGAATATGTGCATCATATCTCATAATACTTTGCACTATCTTTTTTGCCCCTGGCATCCATTCTAGATTTGCCCAAAAGTCTTTTGTCGCAGATATCTTTTCCCATCTTGTTTGTTTATTAGCAAGAGGAAAAGGCATACCAATAACCTTTTCTGCACCTTTTAAGAAATCACAAAGAACCATATCCATATCACAGTATATTGAGGGTAAATCCTCTTTACTCGCTTCTATTAATTCTTTTAAATTTCTCATTTATTACTTTCTCTTTCTCTTTATATTATACTGCTAGTATACACTATAAATGAGAATTTGTCAATACTTATTTTTTCTTTTCATTCATGTCTGGGTCAACACTAACTTTAGTTGCTGGTTTACCAGTCATAGTCTTATCTTCTTTTTTACCTTTTTTCTTGAAAGGTTCAAAATTATCTGGATTAGATTGTTTGCCTTCTTCTTTATCAAAAGGATTTTTACCCTCATTCATTCCCCACATATCAGCAAGTATAGAACGCATAGAGTTAGTCTTCTTTTGCATAACTTCTACTTGTTGTTTCCACTCATCAGCTGACTGGCCAGGAGTAGCATCTAACTTTGCTTTTGTATTCTCTGGAGTACCAATATCATAGTTTTCATCTTGGTTGTAATCCTCTACTTTGTATGTTTTACCAGAAACAACAAAAGTCTTATCACCTTTATCTCTTGCAGCTTTTAGTTCTTTTCCAAATTTATTGCCTTCTTTTTTATCAGACTTGATTGCTTTTGATATTGTCTTACGTCTTTTTGCAAGATACTTATCAGAAGCATCTGTATCTCCATCATTGTCGATATCACCATCTTCTTTACCAACTGCATCCAGTTTTTTCTTTTCATTGACAGCGCCAAGGCTTTCTTTAAAATTCATAATGTCATCATCTACTAACATTAATTTTTTATTTGCTTTTTCAAGATTTGCTTTACTGCCAGTAAGAGAATATTCAGCATACCCATCTCCTGGCTCATTACTAACCTTTTTAACTTTGATACCCATTTTTTTAATATCAGACATTAATTTCTTATTGTCATCTTCTAAATCAAGAATGACTGTATCTTCATTTAATTTTCCAGTAACAGCCATACGAATTGCTTCCTCAAGACTGCCCTCTTTTTTATCAAAATAATTGCTATTATAATTACCCATGTTATTTCCCCTTTACGGCATTGAGTAAGTCTTTATATGACTTAGCTATTGTGTTTTGAAACGTCAATTTATCTTGAGGTTTCATCTTCATGTGCATGCTAATTGCCTTTTGGGCAATTTTCATATCCACTTTTTGCTTACCATCTGCAAACTCTACATCTTTATTTCCTCTCATGGAAACAGACTTTCTAAGTTGCATGATAATATTCTTTGCGGCGTTCTCTACATCTTTTTCAGATGCATCGTCATCTACATCTGCTGGGTCTACTTTTCTTTCAGCCATTTGCATATGAGAGATATGTTTTGAAGCCTGTGATATTAAATCATTTTCTTCTTTATACATATTTAGTTCAAATGGTTTAGAACCACCCTTGTTGTAAACTTGGATTTGTAGATTTCCACCTTTACCTTTAAGTCTATACTTATTCGTTTTACCCTCTGTAGGTTTCTTAGGGCCAGTTGCAACTTTACTATCTATTTCTTTAGGGTCTATTGTAATACCCATTTTTTGTTTTGCATAATCATATGCGTGTTGCATTGCACTACTAAAGTCTTTATGATAGAGGTCATACTTTTCCTCAAGTTTAAACTCCTCATACATTTTATCTAATACTTTTTTAACAGCTGGGTCTTTTGATAAACCTTTTGCAATCTTTTCAATTGCTGTTCTTTTGTCAACCATCCCTCTCATAGAAAATCTATTATCTCTTGCAATTTTTAAAGCAGTCTGTATTTGATCTGGTTTAAAAGCCTCACCAAGTTCAACTTCTTCAATGATACCCAAGTCTTTTAATTCTTTAGGTGTCTTTGCAAGAGCGTTCATCTTTTCTAATGTCTTATCAGAAATTTTCTTTTTGATAGGGTGCATTGTTGATTTGGTTCTTTTTGCAATATCTAATGCATCTTTTTTGTCAGAAGCGTATCCTTGAACTTTACCTTGCATATTAATTAAAACATACTTCATATCCATTTCATCAAGTTCAACTTCTTCACTTTTCATACTTCTATGTTTAAATGCAGTTCTAGTTAATGGTTCGCCTTCTTTTGCATCTGGATACATTTGTAAAAAAGTATTTGGGTCATTTCTACCAATAACATCCATGATTTCTTCTTTTGGTTCTGTATCTAAATTAAAAATAAACTTTTTAAGTTTCTCTCTTGAAGCTGGGTCTGATGCTTGAACATATAATGCTCTTGCCTTTTCAAAATCTTTCTTGTCTATACCACCAGTTTTTGCAAGGTCAGCTAATGCTTTTGCACTTTTTTCTTGTGGTCTAGTATCTTTGAAAGAACCAGGCTTGTATGACATTTCATTAACTTCTTCTTTAGTTAACTGTATATCTAATAACTTATCATCTTGTGATGATACTTTACCAACTGTAGATGCATCTCCAGATGAAGTCTTTCCTATAGTAATTCTCATAAAGTCAGATACCTTTTTCTTTGGGCCCATAATTCTGACTGTACCATCCTTTAGTGCAGCTTTCAGTCCTAAACTTCTGGCAGTTCTTGCTACTCTCATTGCAATCTGATTAACATCACCTTTCTTAATAAAGATATCTTCTAC
>Ga0181408_1000704_pt1 | contig 10579 bp, 26 predicted proteins | sample 31SPOviralmetaG_FD_130137 | JGI IMG/M metagenome (GOLD analysis project Ga0181408, IMG submission 130137) | Marine viral communities from the oligotrophic San Pedro Time Series (SPOT) site, San Pedro Channel, CA, USA - 31 SPOT_SRF_2012-02-16 | ecosystem: Environmental > Aquatic > Marine > Strait...
ACAATCAGTGTGCTATCTGTAAGACCCTACAAGCAGGGGGAAAATATAATTCCTTTATGGTAGATCGTAATAAAGAGACTGGGGAGGTGAGAGGTCTTCTATGTAAGTCTTGCAATTCTGCACTGATGAGTGTGGGTGATAACATACATACACTTAAGAATATGATTGATTATCTTAACGATGACAGTTGAAACTTGGGCACAAGTAAGAACATACATGGATCATTCATGGGATGTTCCAGATGATCACTTTATAGAAGATGTATTATGTAATTGGAAGTGTTTAATAACTTGTCTTACAGACGATGAAAGAGATTTTGTTAGGAGTAGAGGTAAGTGGACACCATCACTTGAAGAAGAAGATTATATAATTCCCAGTGGTGGGTTTGGTTTTAAAGGTTGGAATCCTAAGTGTATTCCAACCATTTATTATATCAACTGGAAGATAGAACAAGAAAGAATGCTTAGAGAACGTGGAACAACACCTCAATTTGTAGAGAAGAAAACTTCCTCAGACTTAAGAAGAGAAGAAGGTGAAAGAAAAAGAAGAGAAGGTATTAAGTACTTCTAAATAAGGAAACGCTATATTACTATGGACCCTGACGATATTACTTTGAATAATACTTCTCAGATGTTTGAGTATGAGAAGATGTCAAGAGAGATTGGAGATTGCAATGATGTAGAAAAATTGAAACAAATGGTTAGGTATATTGTTAAGTTGGAGATGAAAACGCGGGAAGTTTATAGTATTTTATTAAAAGATTTAGTAAAAGCAGAGTATTCATATTCTGATGTACTTGGTTTAGACAATTCTACAGGTGATGTAAAGTCATGAGTAAGAAAGATAAGATTGATACACAAGGAATGACTGGACCCACTAAAGCTTCTGGGTTGATGTTTACAAAACCTGGTAAGAGACCTGAAGAAGCAGGAGAAATGCCTGTAGTTAGACATAGAATGCTTCCTAAGAATGAGAGTTTGTATATGGAATTAAAAGAACTTATCAATGAGGTTCTTGACGAAAGAGAAGCAAGGAGTTATAGTAATAGCACAGTCGATTCTGTGTATTATGACAATCTATAATGATTGTAAAATTATAATTAACCTCAATCAATTAGTTAGAGATAGACCTTGTGGTCGTGACTTGGATGATGAGCATGTAGACCAAGTATCAAATGATCTTAGGCGTCGTATGACCTTTGATTCCTTATTTGAGCAAGTAGATTGTGCTATTTGGGATTATTGTGATGAAGTTGGTATTGATCTGAAGGAAAGTCAAGGTTTGGGATTTGGGTTTCAAATTACAGAGGAAAAGTAAAGGATGAATCAAATTCTACAAGGTAAAGTCAAGTCAGTCTATCAACACGAATATGGCGAAGTGATGATCGAGTACATCGATAAAGTCACTGCTGGCAATGGCGAGAAAGAAGAATATCCAGAGGGTAAAGGAGCTCTATGTTGCACCATCTCTGCCATTCTCTTCCAAAAGTTAGAGGATGCAGGTATCGATACCCACTATCTCTATGCAGTAGGTGAGCATAGGATGTGCTGCAAGGAAGTGAACATCGTTCCTATTGAAGTAGTAGTGAGGAACGTAGCAGCAGGTGGTATAGTAAGGGAAACTTGCATACAAGAAGGTATTAAGTTTCCACATCCACTGGTAGAGTTCTATCTAAAAGATGATGAGAAAAATGATCCTCTACTAACTCCAGATAGACTGAATGCAATGGGTTACACACCCGTACTGACAGACTTGATGACAGACAAAGCACTCAGGGTTAATGATATTCTTGTTGAACTCTTTAATAAACTGGACATCACTCTTGTAGATTTCAAACTAGAATTTGGACATGAGAAAACCTCAGGTCATCTTCTACTTGCTGATGAAATTAGCCCTGATAGTATGAGGTTATGGAAGAAAGGAACCCAAGAAAGATTTGATAAGGATTTGTTTAGAAAGAATGAAGGTGATATTGTGACAGCATATAAGTACATTTTACAACAACTAAAACAATTTGCTTAATATATAAGAGGTATTATGATTGAAAACTCGGAAATGAAGATCTTTTTAGATACTGCTGAGACGGATGTTATTCGTAAACATTTTTCAACAGGATTGATTGATGGCGTAACAACCAACCCAACTCTTATTAGAAAGAGTGGTAGAACTCCTGAGGAAGTATACCAGGAGATTAAGGATATTGGCGTCCAAGATATTAGTATGGAAGTCATTGGAGACAAACTTAATATGATCTCTGAAGGTAAGAGATTGTTTAAGAAGTTTGGTAAGGTTGCCACAATTAAAGTTCCTTGTACAAGAGATGGTCTTGCTGCATGTAGAGAACTTAATAAGGAACATATTAATGTTAATGTAACTCTTATTTTTAATGCAGCACAAGCAATTCTTGCTGCCAAAGCAGGAGCAAAATATGTTTCTCCTTTTGTTGGACGGCTTGACGATAATTCGATTGCTGGATTAGAAGTTGTTCGTTCTATTGCTGATCTTTATTGTAGGCAAGGAGTAAAGGAGACTCAAATTCTTGCTGCTTCTATTAGGGATGTTCATAGGGTAACAAGATCATTTTATAATGGAGCAAATCTTGTAACAATGCCACCGGATGTATTTGCAAAAATGTATAACCATGTTCTTACTGATAAAGGACTGGATATTTTTGACAAAGATTGGGATCAGGTAATCAAATGATAGGAAATTTAGAACCAGAAGAAAAAGTAATGACCACTTCAAATAAGAATTTTGCAGTTTATTCAAGACAAGGTTGTCCTTATTGTGTTAAAGTTATTCAGGTTTTGCAATTAGCAGAGCTTAAGCATGTAATTTATGAACTCAATAGAGATTTTAATCGTAATAGTTTCTATGAACAATTTGGGGAAGGTTCTACTTTCCCTCAGGTGGTCATGAATGACCAGAATCTAGGTGGATGTACTGAAACAGTTCAATACTTAAAGGAGAATAATTTGGTCTAATGAAAGACGATTTTGATACCGTTTATGATATGATTGAACATGCTATTGAGTATGCTTTTGAAGGAAAAATGCAACTTAAGTTTTATGCGTATTTAAAATACCGTAAGACTACTAAGGCAGAAGTAGATTCTTTTATTGAGAGTTCTACTGCTCATGAATTAAGTGATGTTGTATTGGAACTTGAGGAGTATATTAAAGGTGGGAAAGATAATGAACACCAACAATTGCGTGAAGCATATCATCATATTCCTAAACCACAAGCAAGGAAAATAAAAAATTATTTGTATAGTATCCTTGAAGATGCTTGGAGATACAGTCGTGATAGAAAACCTGGAAGAAGAAAAAAGCAATCTAAATAATGACGAACCCCAAATTAATAGAGGGGTTGAGTTATTATTAAGAAACAGGAGAAAAAGTCTAGACCAGCCTAAGACCTTCCAGATAAAATTTGGGAATATGATTGCCTTCTTTAGAAGAGAAATTGTTTTTCACTTTAATTTCTATTTGGACATAAGAAAAAAATAATCTCCAGGAGAATGCAATGGAAACTTTAGCAGTAACTTTGACTCTTACAACAGTAATGACATTTCTTGCACTTTTGATAGGAGGTATGGTAGGATGGTTAGCAAGACAGCATCATTTGGAACAGCAATATGTTGCTTACACGCATCCTGAGATGTTTGATGAAAATGGAAATGTAATTCCAGATGAAATTTTAGCAGTACGATTTGAAAACGATTATGACAGCAGCGAAGACGACGAAGACTAAGCTTCCACCCAACCCATTTATTCATGAGGTTCTTGAGTTAGTAAGTAAGCAGAGATCAAAAGCAAAGAGGGTAGAAATTCTTAAAGAATATCAAAGTGATGCTCTAAAGGCTATTCTTATTTGGAACTTTGATGAGACAGTTATTTCTATTGTTCCTGAAGGAGTTGTTCCTTATAATCCCAATGAAGTTCCTATTGGTACAGACCATACTTCTTTGAGGAGAGAGTGGAAAAATCTATATCATTTTGTTCATGGAGGTAATCCTAAACTGACTCCTCTCCGTAGGGAAACGATGTTTATTCAGATGTTGGAAGGGCTTCATCCAGATGAAGCAGAAGTTTTATGTCTAGTAAAGGATAAGAACTTGGGATCTAAGTATAAAGTTACCCGCGAGATTGTTAGTGAAGCATTTCCAGATATTCAATGGGGTGGTCGTTCATGAGTGAAGAAGTTGAAACCGTAGAGGAAACGAAAGAAGAGTCACGGTTTGATTGTTATTCTTATTCCTCACAAGTATTGCTAGAAAATACTACACTTGAAAAAGCAAATGATAAAAGTTTTCCTAGTGATACCTTTCTTGTCTGGTATAATGTAGAAGGAAAAGAATGTTTAGATGTAGCAAGGTCTTCTAAGCAAGTAAATCTTTTTGATATGTATTATGATAAGTATAAGAAAGATTTAAAGAGGATTGAATGGGGATATGGTACAGTTAATCCTACAATGTGGGGATATAAACAACCTGATAGAAAGAAGAAAAGAAAATGAATGATGACCTTAAGGATAAAATAAATGATATCATAAGAGATGAAATTCAGGATGTTATTAATGATTATGTTGATACTGTAGAGGATCTAGAGAAAGAAAATGGTGGAGGGTTTGGTAAAGATGAGTTGAAGATTAACATTCCCAAAGATGAGGTGGATAAACTTATCAAAGAGTATAAGAAGATTAAGAAGCGTGAGAAGTCTAACCTCCATCAAGTAAAGAAGATGGGGTTGGTTGATAAGTTTGGAAATCCATTGAAATGACTAAGAAAAATCCAGCAAAAAAAGTTAAAGCAATTAATGGTATTAGCGTTATTTTATTGGGTGGTGCATTAGGGGAATGGTATAGGAGGGATTGGTCAGAAGAACCTTTAAAGGAATGGGATGATTATCTTAAGGAGGGGAAATGAGAATCGGAGTCATGTGTTCTGGCAATGGAACCAACTTTGAAAACATAGTTCGTACTTGTAGAGATGATGAAGTTGTGTTGATGGTACACAACAAAAGAGAATGTGGTGCTAAAAAAAGAGCAATTAAATTGGGTATTCCTCATGTGCATATTAAAAGCGCAGATGAGAATGAGATTATTAAATTGTTCCAGGCATGGCGGGTAGATCTTATTGTTCTTGCAGGATGGATGAGGATTGTATCACCAAAGTTGATTGATGCATTTCCTAATAGGATTATAAATATTCATCCATCATTACTCCCAAAACATAAAGGATTGAATGCTGTTCAACAGGCACTTGATGCTGGAGATGTAGTTAGTGGGTGTACTGTTCATTATGTGACAGAGGAACTTGATTCTGGTGATATTATATGTCAAGGAGAAGTTCCAATCCTTCCAGATGATACTGTAGAAACATTAACCAAAGAGATTCAAAGAAAAGAATACTCTATTTTACCTTTAGCAATAGAAAATGTTAAGCACAAATCAAAGATTAAAGTTAACTAATATTTGTTGTCGGATTAAACTTGGTCGTGATGTAAGTTTAACGGAAAGAATTTGGGTATATAAAATAACCAGAGCCAATAAACATGCAGCAGGTATAGCAGAGAGGTTGCAATGAGAATGTCTGAGGAAGAAAAGATTGAAGACAGACTTAAAGAAAAGCAAAAAAGGAAAGCCTTTAAAGAAGAATGTGCTGCTATTCGATATGATACCAGGATAAATGGTGTAATGTTTTGGGATGCAAAAGGCACTGGAAGAATAGTCAAGGGAAAGAAAATATATAAAGATAGAATTTAATACTTTTTTTAGGATCTATTTGACTAAATAGAGTTATCTGTGTTATAATTAACACATACGTTCAACCCCATTGAGGGGTCGCAAGTAAGTCGCGGAACGGAGCGTTCATCCCATGCTAAATTTGATTCTGGCATCTGTCCTCACCTGTAGTGCTTCTCAAGAACTCGTAGGGAACTTGAGAAACAATACCAATGAAGAACTATCTTCTGATTATAAGTCAGAAATTATGGAAGTTCTTAAGGACTATACAGAGAAAGATTGCTGGGACGCAAACGACTAAAGGAACGGACCTTAAAATCCAATTACTTTAGGAGTAAAATCATGGCAAAAGTCAACTATCGTGGTGTCGAGTATGACACTGAAGAGTATCGCAAGATGCTTATTGAGGAGCACAGCAACAAAAGAAATCGTGATTTAATTTATCGCGGTCTTAAGGTTACTAAAAAGGTTCCTGCTGCTGCTTAGTAGACAATCTTACTTTGCATATACGCTTAAGAGGGGATCTGCTTGACAGGTCCTCTTTTTTTGTACTATAATTATAGGGAAAGAGGATTGTATGGACAAGGAAAAACTAAAACTTATTGTTAAAAATCTTAAGTCATTAGTTGATTGCTTAGAATCTGAAGTGTATTCTGATGTTGATTCTTATAAGTATGAGAATTATAAGCAGTTAGTTCCAGAGATGGATGACTATGATGAAGTATTTGTATCAGATGACGACGGATATCCAGATTAACTATGAAACCAGAAATTAAATTAGTAAGTGCTACTCCTGATGCTGAGAAGCACATGGGATATGTTGCTCGCGTTAGCAACCCTAGCAACCAGGACAATGATAAGTTTGCGGGTCTACTGAAGTATTGTATTAAACACGGGCACTGGAGCGTCTTTGAGCAGGCATTCATGACCGTTGAGATCAATACTACCAGAGGGCTTGCCGCACAGATTTTAAGGCATCGTTCATTTACCTTCCAGGAGTTTTCCCAGAGGTATGCTGATAGTACTATTCTCTCTGAGAGTATTCCTATTCCTGAACTTCGTCGTCAGGATGAAAAGAATCGTCAGAATAGTATTGATGATGTTGATCCATATATTCAACAGAAGTATCAGATTTTAATGCAGAGTCATTTTGATAAGTCTGTTGAATTATATAAGGAGATGCTTGAGAATGGTATTGCAAAGGAGTGTGCTAGGTTTGTGCTTCCTCTTGCTACACCTACAAGACTTTATATGACTGGTAGTGTGAGATCCTGGATTCATTATATTGATTTGAGGTCTGCTCATGGGACACAGAAAGAGCATATGGATGTTGCAGAAGAAATTCGCTGTATCTTTGGATGTCAGTTCCCTACAGTTGCTGAAGCACTGGGTTGGGAACGTCATAAGGATTGTTATGATTGTGACGACGCACCTTCAATCACTATTGAATAAATATAACTACCTATTATAGATAAAATGCCTACATATCCAGTGAAACATAAAGAGAGTGGAGAGACTAAAGAACTTTCCATGACTATGAGAGAATATTGTGTTTGGAAAGATGAGAATCCTGATTGGGATAAAGATTGGATGGCAGGAGTTGCTGGCATCGGAGAAGTTGGGGAAGTGTACGATAAGTTAATCAAATCACATCCAGGATGGAATGATGTTCTCCATAAAGCATCTAAAGCTCCAGGATCTAGAGTAAAACCAATCTAATTTTATGCCAAGAAAGAAAAAGACAGATCAACCAATAGGTGTTGGGTTAACAGTTAAGCAGATGAAGAGGAAAAAACCAATTAATTCTGATATGTTGAGAGATATTGAACCTCTCACAGAAAATCAGCAAGTTTTATTTAATGCTTATGCAGAAGATAAGAACTTGGTTGCCTACGGGTGTGCAGGTACGGGTAAGACATTTATTACACTTTATAATGCACTTAAAGATGTATTGGATGAAACAACTCCTTACGAAAAGATTTATATTGTTAGGTCTCTTGTTGCTACCAGGGAAATTGGCTTTCTTCCTGGTGATCATGAAGATAAGTCCACACTTTATCAATTACCTTACAAGGCTATGGTAAAGTATATGTTCCAAATGCCTACTGAGGCAGACTTTGGAATGTTGTATGGTAATCTAAAAGCACAGGATACTATTGACTTTTGGAGCACCTCATTTATCAGAGGAACAACCTTTGATAAGGCAATTATTATAGTTGATGAATTTCAAAACTTGAATTATCATGAACTTGATAGTATAATGACAAGAGTTGGTCAGGAATCTAAGATTATGTTCTGTGGAGATGCTTCTCAGTCTGATCTTGTCAAAACCAATGAAAGAAATGGTATCATGGATTTTATGAGGATTTTGCGTCTTATGCCATCCGTTGATATTATTGAATTTGGAGTGGAAGATATTGTACGCTCTGGATTAGTCAAAGAATATCTTATTTCTAAATTGGAACTTGGTTTATGACCCTTATTCATCATAATTTCTTAGGTGATATTGAACTTAAAAATAAAGACACACCCGGTTGCCGACTATATGAACTCCCTGATGGCAATTGGGTTCCTTCGATCACTTCAGTTACTAGCTTTTATAATAGGGATATTTTCATTAAGTGGAGAAAGAGAATTGGTATTGATGAGGCAAACCGCATTACGAAGAAAGCAACCTCGCGTGGTACTGATTTCCATGAAGCGACGGAAGCATATTTAAAGGGTAAAGACATTGATTGGGATGAGTTTAAACCTCTTACCAAAATTATGTTTTATCATGCTAAACCATATTTGGATAAAATAGACAATATTCATGCTATTGAAAGAACTTTGTATTCTGAATATTTGGGTCTTGCAGGCAGAGTTGACTGTATAGCAGAATATGAGGGAGAGTTGGCAGTAATAGACTTTAAGACATCTGAAAAAATTAAGCCTGAAGCGTGGTTGGAGAACTATTTTGTTCAGGAGACTTTTTATGCTGCTGCTTATTATGAACTGACCAAAATTCCCGTTAAGAAACTTATTACTATCATGGTAACACCTGGTGGTGAGGTAAAGGTATTTGACAAAAGGAACAAAGGGGATTATATTAAGTTATTAGTAAGATATATTAAAGAATTTGTATCTAACCACACTGGGTCAGAAAGTAATGTCTAAAGATGAACTAGAAAAGGTAATGGCGAGCAAGTTCTTTTGTCCTGCTCGTTTTGCACAAGAAATAGAATCTCTTGTTCAAATAAATGCCGAAATGAATTATATTGATGCTATTATCCACTTTTGTGATAAGAATAGTATTGATGTCGAGTCTGTTCCTAAACTTATATCCAAACCATTGAAGGAGAAGATTAAGTATGAGGCACAAGAGTTAAACTTTTTAAAGCGCACATCCCGTGCAAAACTTCCTATCTGAGGGGAAATTCGACTTTTTATTCCAAAATAAGTCGAAAAATAACTCAGCAATTTTTTCGTCCTATTACTTTTTTTGAAATGATGGCACCTGATGCCTATAGAACTTATCTTGCTCTAAAGAACCATTTTACCAAGGAAAAATATGATTACCATAAGTATCGGGGTAAGGTTAGAGCAACTAATGCAGCCTTTTATAAGAGAAAAGACCGATTTTGGTTTGAGAAGTTTGCAAGACAAAAAAATGATAAAGAGGTAGAAGAGTTTTTTGTCTCTAATTTTGTATATACCACTGATCCGGGAACTATGTGGATTGGTGAAATGATCAAAGAAGGTGAAGATCGCTATATTGACTGGAAAAAGAAAATTCAGTCACTTTCTTATGTTTTTAAGGAAGAGGTAACTACTCTATTTGATGCTCAATATTTGGATGGTGTATTTGATTGCTCTAAAGGGCATCCTCCTATCTTAAAGAGTTATTTGGGGGGGAATACCTCACTTGAAACTATGGTAATATGCGATAAGATATTGGGGTATAGGGAGAACTTTGATAAGAAACTGAATGACCCTGTGTGGGAAACCGTCAGTATAAAAATCAAAAAGTATTCACCCTTTCTAAATATAGACGTACCGAATTATAAAAAGATTCTACAAAAAGTTATTCTATGAGCGAATTTTTTCAATCAGAAGTTGTCCGTGCAGAGATGGCTGAAATTAGTGAACTTCAAGATGAAGTCTATAATAATGTATTTAAATTTCCATCAATGGCAAAGGGTGATCAGCAGTATCATGTTGATCTTCTTGAGAGACTTATTGAAAAACAAAGGGTTCTTTATACTCGTTTGAGTTTATCTGATGACCCTGAAGCAAAAAAATTGAAGGAAACCATCACTCAGTCTGCTGTAGAGATGGGTCTTCCTAGAGATGTTGATATGAATGTTATCTTTGGAAATATGTCTCAAGCCATAGATCTCATGAAACAGCATATTGACAAAGATTGATCTGAAGTGTAGAATAACAAGGTACACACAAGCCAAATCTCAAAAAATCCGAGGTAATCTAATGTCTTTTTCAGACTTAAAGAAGCAATCTTCTCTTGGTTCGCTGACCCAGAAACTGGTTAAGGAAGTAGAGAAGATGAGTTCAAATACCAATGCCGATGAGCGTCTATGGAAACCAGAAGTAGACAAAGTTGGTAATGGTTATGCCGTAATTCGATTTCTACCTGCACCTGATGGGGAGGATATTCCCTGGGCAAAAATGTATTCACATGCATTCCAAGGTCCTGGTGGATGGTATATCGAAAACTCACTTACTACAACTGGTGGTAAGGATCCTGTATCAGAGCACAATCGTGAACTCTGGAATAGTGGTAATGAATCCGATAAGGATGTTGTTCGTAAGCAGAAGCGTAAGCTTTCCTATTATG
>Ga0181408_1000706_pt1 | contig 10567 bp, 11 predicted proteins | sample 31SPOviralmetaG_FD_130137 | JGI IMG/M metagenome (GOLD analysis project Ga0181408, IMG submission 130137) | Marine viral communities from the oligotrophic San Pedro Time Series (SPOT) site, San Pedro Channel, CA, USA - 31 SPOT_SRF_2012-02-16 | ecosystem: Environmental > Aquatic > Marine > Strait...
TATTTATATATGTATATGTCAATTTAATCTTTAAATAATTATATAAATATATCTAATATATATTAAAATAAGCATATAAAGATTATCTAAGTATAATATATATACATAATGCCAGCTTGCAAATTTAAACCACAACCCAAAGAGAAAAATCGTGAATATAGCAATAAATCATATGCAAAACACAGTTTTGAAAAGCAAAGAAGTGATCTAATCCGTCGCCTTAAGTGTGGCATAAACGTTCGCCTTGAAACTATATTTAAATACCAACTAGTCGAATTTGTCTATAGTAAAATGAAGATTGAAGGTAAACCAAATAAAGAATACCTCAAAAGAAAAAGTGATGGTAAACCTTATAAAGACATTTTTACTCAAGCAAAAATTAATAGTTATTTAGATAAATTGAAACTAGAGCAACAAATAGCAAATGCTGAATTTCTCCAACCTTTAATTGAAGATGAAATAGATGATAGGTATGAAAATAATGAAGAAATTGATGCCGGGGCAATAGTTCAAGATGCTGAAGAAGCACTAGGCGATGTTGAAGCACCACCAGGTATAATACCAAATGTTGAAGCCGTTCAAGCACCACCAATAAGTTTGCCAAAAGCAAAAGTATCAATCAAACCTCTTGACCCCTTAGCTATAATGAAAACTAAAGCAACTTTTGCAGAAGCAATCAAACAGTTGCAAAAAGCGGTTGTGCCACCGGGAACCAATACAAGAATAGCAAAAATTATTAAGACACCCGATGGGCGAGAACTTGCTTATAATCGTTATGGAATAATGCAAGATACCGCTACAAAATATATTAAGCAATTAAAAAGAATTTTAAGAGAATTGGAGTGCCCATTAGATGATCTTGTGAGTTGCTTCAAAGAGCCTAGTCGGTACATTACTTGGATAGCAGAAAATATTAGTGAAAAATCTAGAAGAGATTACATTAGTATAATTAGAAGTTTACTTAAATATTTCCCTAAGTTTGAATACCAATTAAGCCAAGAAACAAAAGATAAATATTTAGATGAATTAAAAGATGGTATTAAAGCGGCTGAAAATCGAGCATATACCAAAACTAAAACTCGAGAAAACATATCACAACTTGAATTTATGGCACTTCAAAAAGCTCTTGAACAAGAAGAGAAATATGGAGATGCACACTTGCTATCTAAATTGTATCTTGAGTTGCCTTTAAGAAGTGATTTTTACGAGCTTAAACTAGTAAAAGGTAACACAACTAAAACACAATTGAAAAATGATTACAATGATAGCAATAATTATTACCTTGTAAACGATGGTATTATAATACTAAATCAATACAAAACCAAGGATAGTTATAAGCAACAACAAATTAAAGTGTCAATTATTCTAAAAACTTTTATAAAAGACTTTTTAAAGCAACCAGCAAACAAAGACAATAAGTACTTAATTTCTAATGAATTTAATGATAAATATAAATCACCCGATGAAAGCTACAAAAGCTTCAAAGCTGCTTGGGCAAGATATGGCTTGAAAGGTGACATTAAAGATGTGAGGCGTGCAGCAATTACTTATTGGTCGGTGGTTAGAGGCAAAGATAAGGAATTTTTAGAAGCTCTAGCAGATAAAATGTTGCATAGTTGGGATGTTCAACAAAATGTATATAAAAGGCAGCCAAAATTAACTGTGAGCAAAAAATTAGAGAAATATTTACCCAAAGAAGAGTTAGCACCGTATATAAATTTCGCAAAAAAAATTAAAACAACTTTTAAATATAAATCTTAGCAATTTAAAAATAAAATGTTATTATAAATTGAGGTGTTGGATTTTTTATGTCACATCTCCGGTTTTCATATATTACCACCGACGGCATTTATAATTGACCATTTATATACGTTTTTTAAAGGTGCTCCACAAATCGTATTTGTTAATTTGTGGTGTTTCCTCCTGTTTTGATTTCCACTTATTGAAACGTGTATCTCCGTAATTGGCATTAATATTATGATTGGAATTCCTTTGATAAGAATTTTTTTTTGTATGGCTCCTTAATAGTTTGCCTTGTAACTTAGCATTCTTGCTCTTTTCGTGTTTTATCATGTAATCGGCAATTAACAAATTAGTAATCAAATCTTCTTTGGTTAAAAGTTTTAAGCTTGCTTTAAGTGCTTGAGCATCGACCGTTTGAAGAAACTCTTGTTGCTTGCTATTTATGTATAACATGCTTTTGTAATATTCCACCATCTTTTATTTATATTATTAAATTTGTTTTATATCAAGAAATATTAACATAAAAAAAATATTGATTTTTTTTACGAATGTATAGTTGACATAACCATACACAAAACCCTACATTACCATTTCCTCATCTCTCTTTCTACTATTCTCTATAAAATGTAGGGTGTGTAGGGTATGTAGGGTTATTATTTTAATTACAAATTACAAAAATCAAAGTTTATGTTTTAACACCAACCACATTCAAAAAATATAAAGTAATATTTTTGAACCCTACACCCTACATCAATTTACAATTTACCGAAGTTGAAGGTAAATGAGATGAGGCGATGGTAATGTAGGGTATTTTTGTGTAAATAATTTGATTAAAATCTGTTAAAATTTGTCAATGCTCTGTAAATTTCATGCACCGGTTTTTTTACTTTGTGTTTAACGCCTTTTGACCGATTTAAATCCGGAACAATAGGCTCAAGTAAATGAGGTGCTTTGCTTCTTCGGTTGTTGCCTTGCTTTTGCTTCATTATAATTTAAACAAACATTTTTTTTTTGTTAAGGGTTCATCATGTTATCAAAAAGCATGTTGACAGCGTCTTGCCCTAGTGCTTGTGCTTGTTCCCGCATCCACGGTTGAATAATTTGCCCTGTAAATATGTCGTCATAAGCACGCCCCGGACGCATTTCATTTCTATTTCGCAAGTTGTAGCGGTCAGGTTGAACATTTGGCTCTTCAGGCACAATTGGAGCAGCAACTTGCCCCGGATCTAAATTAATGTCAACATCACCAGCTTGCCCACCAGGTTGCCCTTCTGGTCCCATTAGTGCATTTTGAATAACATTTGGGTTAGGCACAATGTTAGCAGCCGACATCAGTAGCTGAATAGGTATGTTTGCCCTAGGGCCGTATCTTTGTTGCAAAAGAGCCGCAAAGCCTTGCCTTGCAGCCAGCCCAGCCGCTGCCAAAACTGCTTGTCGCACATCTTCGTTAAACCTATCACTAACTAAACCCCCACGCATAGGGTGATAACCTTCCATCCTATTACCACCAGGTCGAACTGCAACGATAGCACCACCAAAACGATCACCGCCAGCACCACCACCAACATTTGGATCATCATCAACATCTTCACCAGCACCGCCACCACCAGCACCACCAGCACCAGCACCACCAACATCTGGGTCATCATCATCATCATCTCCACCACCACCTTCAGCACCCCCGGCACCACCATATTCAATTGCAAGTAAATCACCAGCACCAGCAGCACCACCAGCACCACCAGCACCAGCACCACCAACATCTGGGCCATCATCACCATCATCATCATCTCCACCACCACCACCACCAACATCTGGGTCTGGGTCATCACCAGCATCACCAGCATCACCACCAGCACCTCTACGCTGAGCTCTCCACCTTTGAAACCAATTAAACAATCTTTGCCCCAAAGCTGACACACGTAGCAAGTCAGCCTGTGTTTTTAGCAAGACACCACCTACTATTAACATGTCTAATAAATCATCATAACTTTTAATTTTATCACTAACCCATTTTGACCAACTTTCAGTTGTGTTTAAGTGTTTCTTTACCTTTTCTGCTATTTTACTAGCACCTTCAACCATGTCTTCCACTTTATCCCCAACTCTAGTGCCTTTAATACTATTTATCAAATCTAGCAACGATTTTTGTAATTCAGGAGTAATGCCAAGTTTTAATAAACCACCTGCTGCACCTCTTGCTAAAAAATCTTTTAAGCTATTCATCGGTGCTAACCTGCCTTTTTGCATGCTATTTTGATTAGCTATGTTAGACCGAAGTAATTTCATTAATAAATCCAATTTTGATTTTTTATTTTTACCTTTAATTTTTTTCATCAAGATTTTCTTTTGCTCGGGGGTTATTTTCTTTCCTATTTTAGCTAAATTTCTTCTATACTTTAGCACATTAATATTTAAACTATCTTGTACATTACTTGACTTTTGCAATCGCTGCCTTAATTGCTTGCATTTTGTGAAGCATTTTTTCCTTGATGCTTTTGTTTTACCTTTACATTTGCTTTTGCAAGTCCTCTTTGGTTGAACCATTATATTATAATATATAATATTATAATATATTATATGAGTAAAAATTCTAAAATATGTGTAAAAATAATTCAAAACCAAGTGGATATAGTCCCACCAAAATTAGAAACTAGCACTAGACCACAAGGGTTGGCACCATTTTTGAATGATTACGGTTTAACGACAATTATTGGATTGCCTGCTAGTGGAAAAACTAGTTTAATTTACAATTTAGTAATGGGAACCAAAGACCATAAATTGTACAATAAAATGTTTAACTCGGTTTACTACATTTCTCCTTCTCAAACTATTAATATTCCGCTTGATGAAGAAAAAGTTTTAGATGTTTCTTCCGGAGAAGAATTAAATATGCAATTAAACAATGTGATTAATACCGAAAAAGATATTGGTGAAAAAGATGATCCACACCATGTACTAGTAATTTTGGATGATTGTGTTTCGTATTTAAGCAAGGATAAACATTCATTAAAATTATTTAGAAAACTAGTGTTTAATGCTAGGCACACTTTGGGTAGATATAGTGCTTTAAGTTTATGGTTAGTGTCTCAAAAAATTAAATCTGTACCACTTGAAATTAGATCTAATGCTTTGCAATATATTATGTTTGAGAGTAATAGGAAAGAAATGGATGTCTTTGTAGATGAGGCATTTCCAATCAGTGAGAAAGAGGGTGCTAGTAAAATATTAGAGTATTGCTACAAAAAGCCACACTCATTTATATTTATTAATGTGAAGTTGCCTAGGTTAGAACGTGTGTTTTGTAATTTTAATCAATTGTTAATTGAAAGAAATTGCAAATAATTTCAAATAAATATTACGATTTTAACCTTACATTAGGGTTGCCTCATCTCATTTACTTTCAACTTCGGTAAACCGTAAAACTGTGTAGGGTGTAGGGTTGAAAATATTAATTCATATATTTTGAATGTGGTTGGTAACAAAACATAACTTTTTTATTTTGTAATTTGTAATTAATATAATAACCCTACATACCCTACACACCCTACATTTTATAAGGAATAGTAGAAAAAGAGATGAGGAAATGGTAATGTAGGGTTTTGTGTATGGTTGTGTTAACTATACATTAATTGAAATATTCAACTTTTAAAACTAAAATATATTTACTATTAGTCAAGGTTGCTAATGCATTTTGGTCATTAGTAATGCTTAATTGTATTTCATTTGTTATTACATTGCCTATTTCAATTGGTATTTTACTTTGGTAAGATAATGAATTAGGTCTTATTCCGGCACTAGCTGCTTGAGTGCTTTGTAGTTGAGGTGAAATAGCAAATAACATTTTAGTGCTACCAGCAACAGCTTCCGCAGTTGCTTTAAAACTATCCCTAGATGCCGGTTGAGATGATGAAATTAAATTACACACAAGTATTTGCTCTTGCCCGACTTCATTCAGGTCATTTATTGCCATAACAAAGTTCTCAATGTAAACTCTACACTTTTTATAATTTAGAAAATCGTTTTGAATGTTAAGCATAAAGGTTGCGTTGTTGTTAGTGCCGGAACTTTTATATTCACTACGCAACACTAATCTTAATGATTTAGTATCTTTGTGATCACACATTATATTATATTATTTCATATTAATTTTTATTATTATTATCTTAAATAGAATTATATAAAATGAGTTTCTTTTCGAATTTATTTAGCAAAGTTGGCAAAGGTTTAAAATCGGTTGGTTCAGGTTTATATAAAGGCATTAAACAAGTAGGTAAATCGGCGATTAAAGGGGTTAAGGACACAAGTCGAATGCTAGCAAGTGCACCCGGTGAAATTTATAAAAACACATTAGGTAGAGCTTTAAAGAAAATACCTAAGGTTGGGAAATATTTAGATGCAGCTGGTAAGTTTGCTACCGATGTCATTGCTTCTCCGGTCACGGCTGTTGGGACAATAGGCAAGGCGATTAGTGATAAACAATTTCAAAAGAAATTAGGAGCGGGAAATTTTGATGCAATAGCAGATTTGGCAACAGCACCTCTATCATTTATCCCCGGTTTAGGTTCAGCCAAAAGATTTGGTAAGCAAGCATTAAAAACTGCTAAAAAATTAATTCCATAAAATTTTGATGTATGGTTCAAGCAACTATACACTAAACCCTACATTACCATCCCCTCATCTCTCTTTCTACTATTCCTTATAAAATGTAGGGTATGTAGGGTATGTAGGGTTATATATTGAAAATATAATTTAGAAAAACAAAAGTTAATGTTTTAACACCAACCACATTCAAAATATATAAGTTGATATTTTTCAACCCTACACCCTACATCATTTCACGTTTTACCGAAGTTGAAAGTAAATGAGATGAGGGAATGGTAATGTAGGGGTCAAATTAAGATTTTGGTGTAGCATTTTCATTTTTTAATTCTAATAATTTTTTAATAGTTTCTTTATTAACATCAGCAATAAGTTTACTCCTTGCTTTGGATTTATCCTCAATTTGTTTAAGCTTATTAATTAATAGTTCCCTTTGAGTGTCGGTTAAATTGCTAGCACTAATTGTATGGTGTGGATCTCTAGTTTTTTTTATGAACTTTATGTGTAATTGTAGTGTGTAATTACAAGCATTAAAATCTACAATTTTACCATATTTTGTTTCAAGGGAGATATCAATTTCATTTATTACATCATTTGGTATAATGCTCATAAAAGGTTCTCGAGGTGAATAATGAATAATAGAATTTGGTGATTTATCTATTGGAATTATGTCAATCATAGAACTGAGTTGCCCCCCATTAGATAAAATATTTTTGCAAGATAAATTCTTGACATTCACATGTATTTCACTAACCCCACCTGTTAAGTTCACTACTCGGTCGCTTGTAGCACTACTAGAAGTGCTAAATGAAATGTCATCACTTGAAAACCCTAATTCTTTAAAGCAATTATCGCTAGCACTAAAATTAAATGTGGTTGAAATTGCGTTAGTGCCACTAGTTAATAGGAAGGTGCATTTATTTGTGTCTTCATTATAGCTTAAATTATATACAAAATTTCTGGAGGCTGTTGATGACTTGGTTTCAAGGTTAGATTTAATAAATGCTAGCAAAGTGAGAATAGTGTAATTACCATCATCGATTGTGATGCTATCATTAAAGCTACCACTTGAAGTAATTTCGGTGTAATTTAATTTATTGTTGCCTAGTGTTGAACTTAAACAATAGAATGAAAAAGGTATAATGCAACTTGATAAATGAATGCCTATGGAGTATTTATTAGTGTCGGGGTTAATAATTGAATTTTTAAGTATGTATTTTTTAAAACCATCATTTGAGCCACTAAAGCTAATACCATCAATTGATGAAAGGCTAACTAATATAGGATTGTGTTCATCCATAATAATATATGTCAATATTATATAATGAAATTAGTAATAAAATCCATTAGAAATAATAAAGCGTCTAAACATAAAATAGATGGAACTATAGAAAGAGCACATAAGCCAAAGAAGCCACTTGAAAATTGTATAATATGTAAAGGTAGAGACGAGTTCCACACGTTTAAGTATCCAGTAGATAAAGATTGCTTCTAGTCACTTTCTTCATCACTGTCTTGGTTCTGCTCCAATTTTTCAAGTTTGTGAGATGGAGATGGGTGTTGGTTGTACCCTGTTGTAGAAATTATCCAAGTGCCTAATTTTGTCGTCTAACTCTTCAAGCTCTTCCTCACTCACGCAAATTCGACAAAGCCCAAAATCACTTGGGTCTTTTGATGCAAAAAATTCACCAGCAATCCATAGACCATACTGCCCAACCTCGCCATATTCACATGCATATTTGGCATTTTCCATGTGCCACTCAGTAAGGATTTGGCAATCATAACTCGAATCCCATATTTCAAATCCATCTGCCTTACAACAATACACAAATACACCTGCGTCTAAATACACTGCGTCTTCAGCAGGTGCGTCTTCAGCAATTTCATATTTTGAAAGCACCCTGAGTTCCATGGCATCTGCCTCCTCATCACTACTAGGGTATCCATCAGGAAATATAAACCCCTTCTCCCACCCATTTTTAACCATCTTTTTTTTTGTCGCGCCATCCAAGAAATAAAGAAAACCGCTCCAACCAATGCAGTCCGTGATTGCGTCATCTAATGCGCCTCCCTTGACCCTGGCTGCCTCCTCCTCCCTTTTCAACTCATCAATCTGCTGCTCATACTTTTTAATTTCCATAGCAATGTTGAAAGCTTCCCTCATCCTGTTATAGTCTGGTGCATCACCTTCAGCAGGTGCGGCTAATTCAGCATCAGCACCTGTCGCACAAAATTGTCAGTAAATAGTATCATAAATATCAGGGCAATACCTTCACTTTCTTCATCTCCCTCTTCTTCATTCTCACTATCTTCAGCTTCGTAGTGTGGGTGAGCATCACCGAAATATTGTAGTGACTGATTGTAACATTGTTCACACTGTGTACAACTGTAGCAGTTGTACAATGTGCCGAACGATTTCCCCTCGGGGATTTTTGCACCACAATCATCGCATTCTTCACCTTCACTTTCATCCTTGACCTGATCCGCATCACGAACGAACAGCTCTTGCTCCATATCCGCAATTGCAGCAAGAGTGTCAGCAGAGACCACACTTTTTGATGACGAAGTCCGTGCCAAGCTGACAGACGAAGACTTGGACTGATGCTTGCTGCTGTCAAGGTTATCAATAGCCTGGTCAACACGCTCGGCGAGCTCTTTTGCCAAAGCATTCGACCAACCAGGGTGAGGCAGAGACCAAGGGCGAGGGTCTTGGAGCCACTTGTGGAACTGATCGTGTTGCCCGAGTTCAACAATAAACTCGACCAACAGCTCTTTCTGTAGATACTTCTTGTCGAGTGCTGCCTTGAGCTCAGCGTTCTCCGCCCTTAAACTTTCCATCGTGGTTGCTGCCGCCGCCATCACTGTCAACTATCGTGTCATGACGACTGCTGTGATAATTGATCACATCACTGTCAACTATCGTGTCATGACGACTGCTGTGATAATTGATCACTAGTCCGGTGTCCGGAAAAGCTCAGGAGCTAGTCCGGTGTCCAGAAAAGCTCAGGAGCTAGTCCGGTGTCCAGAAAAGCTCAGGAGCTGCTCCGGCGTTCTATGGGGAAGCGGTCTCGCGGTGCCGATGCCCCCGCTCCAGCAGAAGCGGAGGATGCGGAGTTGCTTGTGGCTTGTTGGCTTGGACCAAATCACTTCATCCTCCGTGATGGGACCATACATCCAACTACAAGCTTCGACCCGCAGAAGCACATTTCTCAGTTTACACACGTAAACATCGGCGACACCGCTGACAAATACAAATCACAGGTTCCCAGTGTCAGTGTCGATTATCCTAAGTTGTATTGTGGTGTGTTCGATTACAACTGGAAACGGGATGGGAAACCAACAGGCATAGAAACGGCAAAGTTTATTCTTTACATTGACGAACACGAAAAGATGCCTTGTTACCTGCATTGCTTGCTTCAGGACGAAGATGCGGTCGCTCGTGCAGTACACAATATAAGGCTCACATTTGGCTGCAATTTCAAACTTACTCTATATATGTACAAAATACTTTCACATCAAAAGTGGGACGTTCAGCCAGCGACGGCAGAAGAATTCGTTGAAATTATTGATTTATCCGAGTTGCAGTCTCTTTGGGAAGAAGCAGGACCACTTTCTGTTGCAAATTATGATTACGGTGGTAACAGTGCAAAAGTGCGTGCTTTTATCAGGAAAGCACAGCGTGCATGCCAGCAAAATGACAAGCAGATAGGTTTGGCAGCTTTGAATGAAACGAAGGCTAAAATAACAGATGAAATGATCGAAACGGCAGCATCACAAGTTGAGGTTGTGTCAGTAGAGCCGGCATTAAAGAAACAGAAGACGCAAAAGAAAGAAAAGAAAAAATGGCTATGCATGGCTTGCGACCTGGAATTCAATGGTAAAGAGCAATACCAGTTGCACTGCCAAGAGTGCCCCCGTATGAAGAGCATGTGTGATGCTATAACTAACAAGAAACTGACACCGGAGAAGCTGTTATACTACGGTGACCCGAATAGCAGACCCAAAAAGCAGAATGAATGGGCCACTTGCGTATCTCCAAAGAGGCAAAAACCAAGTCGCAAGAAGAAGAAGTAAATTGTGTGTATATAATAAATAGATAATGAATTTAAGGTGCGGATTTTACAAAGCATTCTAGTAAGAACACAATGTAGCCTTGTTTTCTTTAAATTTTTACTTTTTTTTTAATTAAACCTGATAAAAAGCTATTATTAAGACCCACAAA
>Ga0181408_1000711_pt1 | contig 10528 bp, 8 predicted proteins | sample 31SPOviralmetaG_FD_130137 | JGI IMG/M metagenome (GOLD analysis project Ga0181408, IMG submission 130137) | Marine viral communities from the oligotrophic San Pedro Time Series (SPOT) site, San Pedro Channel, CA, USA - 31 SPOT_SRF_2012-02-16 | ecosystem: Environmental > Aquatic > Marine > Strait...
AACGCATTATTTGAATCAGCTTTATTCGGCACCGGAATCGTTAAAGGGCCGTTCAATTTTAACAAGACCCTCCACCGATGGGATGAAGGAGAGGACGGTGATAGAGTTTACTCTCCTGTTGATGTTAGGGTGCCTCGCTTGGAGTTTGTCAGCATCTGGGACTTTTTCCCAGACCCCAACGCAACAAATGTTGACGAATCAGAGTATGTATTCCACCGCCATAGAATGAACCGTACACAGCTTCGTAGTCTTGGTAAGATGCCTTACTTTGACAAAGAAGCTATTCGTACATGCCTCCAGATGGGGCCTAACTACGTAGAAGAAGATTACGAGCACGAGTTAAAAGATGACAATCGTAATGATGAGTATGGTGCGTCTCAGTATGAAGTACTAGAGTACTGGGGTGTTATGGATGCAGAGTACTGCCGTCAGGTAGGTATGGAGATTCCTGATGAAGTAGATGACCTAGATGAAGTACAGATCAACGCTTGGGTCTGTAATGGTCAAATGCTTCGCAGTGTTGTAAATCCTTTTACACCTTTCCGTATTCCTTATCATGCGTTCAGCTACGAAAAGAATCCCTACAGCTTCTTTGGTATTGGCGTAGCAGAGAACATGGATGATAGTCAAAAGATTATGAATGGTCATGCACGTATGGCTATTGATAATCTGGCTCTATCAGGATCTGTAATCTTTGATGTAGATGAAACTGCCCTTGTAGGTGGTCAGAGCATGGAGATTTATCCGGGTAAAGTATTTAGGCGACAAGCTGGTGTTCCCGGAACAGCTATTAATGGCTTAAAGTTTCCTAATACTACTATAGAAAATATGCAGATGTTCGACAAGTTCCGACAGCTTGCAGATGAACAAACAGGTATTCCTTCTTACAGTCATGGTCAAACAGGCGTACAAAGCATGACACGTACCGCATCAGGTATGTCTATGTTGCTTGGTGCAGCCTCATTAAACATTAAGACTGTTATTAAGAATCTTGATGACTTCCTGTTAAAGCCTATGGGTGAAGCATACTTCCAATGGAACATGCAGTTTTCAGACTATAAGCTTGGTATTGACGGTGATTTAGAAGTTAAGGCTACAGGCACAAACAGCTTGATGCAGAAGGAAGTACGCTCTCAAAGGCTTACAATGTTCCTTCAGACCGCAGCTAATCCTGCTGTAGCTCCGTTTATTAAAATGAACAAGCTTATTAGTGAACTGGCGTACAGCTTAGACCTAGACCCAGATGAACTGATGAACGACCCTGAAGAAGCTGCGATGATGGCTCAGATTATAGGAATGCAAAATAATGTTGGACAAAGCCCTAGCCCGGAAGCTGGCCCCGATGGTCAAGGACAAGCACCAATGGGAGGCCCTGAAGGAGTACCTCAACAGCCTCAAGACCTTGGAGCTACAGGTACTGGTGGCGGCAACATCGGAACTGGAATTGTTCCGCAGTCAGGGGAAGCTGAGTTCTCTGGCTAGGTTAGAAACTTTACCTGAGCAAGTAGACGAAGCACTTAATAGGAAAGATTATGAGTAAGAGCATGTTAAATCCTCCAGAGCGTGAGCAATATGTAGTCGGTGCTTTAGCTAAAGCCGTAGGTAAGGCTGTTAAGCCAAAAAGAAAATATAGAACCCGTGAGCAAATAGCTGCGGATAAACTAGAGCATGATCGAAGACATGGTATTTCTAGATATAAAGGAGATATGTTTGAATCTTTAGAAAGAGAATATTTAACAAAAAAAGAAATACCTGACGGTACTAATTCTTTTAAACAGGCTTGGCGTCGTGCTTGGGAAAATAAAAAAGATACTTTTAAACATAAAGGTGATGAATACAGTACGGATTTAAATATGGGAAATACTCAAAAAACTTTATTAGTTTCTCCAGAACGTGAACAATATTTTGCAGGTGCTATAGCTAAACTTATAAAAGCCGGAGTTAAAAAAGGCACACAAGCTTATAAAAAGTTAGACAGGCAAACTAAAGAAGCTTTAGATAAAGCTCAGGGAATCACAAAAGATACTCCCGGAGCTACTGCAAAAAATAGAGGTGCAGTTATTGGTAAAGACCGAACAGCAGCTTTTGAAAAAAGTGCTCAGAATGCAGGTAGAATAGAAGGTGCTTTGGGTACTTTAGGTTTAACGGGATTAGCTGAAGGTGTAAGTTCTTTATTTGATAATGATGAAGATTCAAAAGTTTCTTACTCTATTAAAGATTTACCAATGGAAGGTGCTATTGTAACAAAAGAAACAAAATCAGGCACAACAACTTATAACAACTCTGCATTTAAACGTGCCGCACAAAAAGCTGCTAAAGCTGGAGAATCTAATTTTTCTTTTGATGGCGATAGTTATAATGTAATGGGTTCTTTAGAAGCTTTAGATAGGTTTAAAATGCAAGATGGTGGTGAAGTATACGATCAAGAATTATCCTATGTACCGCCTTCATCGGCTTATGAGCAACGTCAGCAAGCTGAAAGAGACTTTCAAGAACGCCTTCGTAAGAATGAAGAACAAGCTCAAATGCGTCAACTTATTCGTGAAAATAAAGGAATGACAGTTGAACAAGCTTATGCAGAAGTAAGACGTAAAGATGATGAAGCTCGTAAAAAATACGACGAAGATGAAAATCGCTTAGGTAGAGCAGAAGGCGGTAAGTTTCCAGATCTTACAGGCGATGGAGAGGTTACTCAGGCAGATGTCTTGAAAGGACGTGGAGTATTTAACGAAGGTGGCTCTATGATGATGCCCCCTGAAGGTATGCCAGTAGATACCTATCCAAACATACCAGAAGATGAAATGGATGAAGCACTGGCTTCGCAGCTTCCAGACGATGAAATGGAAGACGATTATATTAGTTACGTCATGGATGAATCCCTTGACGATGATGAACAAGATTACCTAGCAGGTGTATTACAAAATGATCCAAGACTATCAGATATCTTGGACAAAGTAATTACAGTTGCTAGTGAGTTTTCGGGTGCTGGAGAAGTCGAAGGCCCCGGAACTGGTGTATCAGATTCTATCCCCGCTCGTTTGAGTGATGGAGAGTTTGTATTTACCAGAAAAGCAACCGACCAGATTGGTGCGGATCAGCTTCAAACAATTATGGATGATGCTGAACGTGCTTATGATGGCGGTTATCAAATGAAGGCTATTGGCGGTTATATGCAAGAAGACCCTGAAGAGCAAGATCTACCCCTCAGCAAAACTGATGAGGAAATCAAGAAGCTCATGATGGGTGCAAATAAGATGCCTAGTCTTCGATAATTTTACGGCTACCTTGGTAAGACAAGCCCCATAAACTCGACGGAGTTAATATGGCTACCTTGCAAGACACAAGCCCCGTGAAGGAGATTGAGAATGTCAGAAGTACAAGAAGAAGTTAGTAATCCATACAATGCTCGTAAGCCTTGGCACGAAGCTGATAAGCCCAGTGGAGGCAGTGCAGATGGATTATTTTTTGAGCCGTCTCAGGCTACCCTTGAAGAAGAGGCCCCTGAAGAAGAAGCTCAACCCCGAAAGAGGACTAACTATAAGAAACGATACGATGATCTAAAGAAACATTATGATCAGAAACTTGGAGAGTTTAAACAAAAGGAACAAGAACTCCTTGCGATGGCTCAACAAGCACAACCCCGCTATGAACCGCCTAAGTCTGAAGAAGAGTTAGAAAGTTTTAAAGAGGAGTATCCTGATCTGTACAACACTGTTGAATCTGTAGCACATATGCAGAGTCAACGGCAGGTAGCAGAACTTGAATCGCAACTACAGGCTATGCGGCAACGTGAGTCTGAAGTATTACGTAGAGAGGCTGAAACCACTTTGCAACAGCGCCATCCAGACTTTGAGGACATCAGAGGGGATGAGCAGTTTCATGCGTGGGCTAAAGAGCAACCTGAGCAGATTCAAGATTGGGTTTATAATAACCCGGATAATGTTGCTTTAGCTTCAAAAGCTATTGATCTTTACAAATTGGAAACTGGTGTTACTCAAAAACAACAGCCCAGAAAGAAACCTCAAGGTTCGGCAGCAGATATGGTATCAACTAAAACAACTAACGTAGATGCTGGTCAACCTAAGATCTGGACTGAACGGGAAATCGCTGCTATGTCCCTAGATCAGTTTGATAAATATGAAGAAGATATTAAGCAAGCAATGATGGAGGGTCGCGTAGTAGCATAATTAATTGTGTTATTAGGAGAATATTAACATGGCTTATAATGTAAGTGACCAATTCTTTGAACCGTCTACAGATACCAATGCTAACTTTGGTAACTCTGTAGCAGGACAAACCAACTCGTTCTTCCTGCCTAAAGTTTACTCTAAGCAGGTACTGAACTTTTTCCGTAAGGCTTCTGTGATTGAAGGTATTACGAACACTGACTATGCGGGTGAAATCGCAGCATTCGGTGATAGTGTACGAATCATCAAAGAGCCTGAAATTACTGTTTATCAGTATGAGCGTGGTCAAGATGTGACCGCTACTAAGTTGACTGACCAAGAAGTAACTCTGGTTGTTGACACGGCTAACGCATTTAAGTTTATCGTAGATGACATTGAAACTAACATGTCTCACGTTAACTTCCGTGACGTTGCTACGTCTTCAGCAGCTTACTCTTTGCGTGATGCTTTTGACCAAGGTGTACTGGCTTCTATGTTTGCTGGTGTGTCTGCTTCTAGCCCTGACCATATCCTTGGTACAGACGCTACTGCTGACCTTGCTGCTGGAACCTTTGACGGTACTGGTAACCTAGACCTTGGTTTTGCTGCAAATGAGCACGATCCTCTGGATATCATGGCACGTATGGCACGTTTGCTAGACGAGCAGAACATTCCAGAAGAAGGACGATGGTTCGTAGCTTCACCACAGTTCTACGAAGTACTGTCTCAGTCTAGCTCTAAGCTGTTGAACGTAGACTTCAACGCTGGTCAAGGCTCCATCCGTAATGGTTTGGTAAGCTCTGGCAAGCTGCGTGGTTTTGATATGTACAAGTCAAACAACATTCCTGCGGTAACTAATGCTGCTGGTCAATGTCTGGCTGGTCACATGTCTTCTACGGCAACGGCTCAAACGATCACCAGCACTGAGGTCATCCGTGACCCAGAAAGCTTCGGTGACATTGTACGTGGTCTACACGTTTACGGTGCTAAGGTACTGCGACCAGAAGCTCTGGTTTCAGCCTTCTACGGTATCGACTAGACCTTTTAGGTGGGGGCTGCTTCGGTGGCCCCTTTCCTTTTTTACTGGAGATTATAATGCCACAACTTGGATCTGATGCGAAGCCATTAATGATGAGACAAACTATTGCTGGTAAAGGCAGTAGAATCCGCAAAGGAACTAATTACGCACGTTACAAAGATAACTTTGATAAAATTTTTAATAAAGACTCTGATCCTGAATGCGCTACAGAGTTTGAAGGCGCTAGAGCAATTAGTAAAACTTTTTCAATGGAGCAAGACTAATGATGTATGGTAAAGATAAAAAGCAAGGCATGATGTACGGCAGTATGGTACGCGAAGGTAAGATGGGCGGTGGACGCTCTATGTATAATAAAGGCGGCTATGCTTCTATACAAGAAATGGAAAAGCTGTGCGGTAGTAAAACCGTAACGCAGAAAGTAAAATGAAAGTAGCTGCTCCTAAAGGTTACCACTGGATGAAGTCTGGAAAGACTTTTAAGCTTATGAAAGATCCTAAAGACGGTTATAAACCTCATAAGGGTGCAAGTAAATCAGCAACCTTTGAGGTTCAAAAGGCGCATAAATAATGGCAGCAACATATCTAGATTTAGCAAATGAACTCCTACGGGAGATGAATGAAGTAGAGCTTACAAGTTCTAGCTTTGCTTCTGCTGTGGGTATTCAACAACACGTTAAAGACTCTATTAACAGAGCTTATCTAGATATTGTTAATGAAGAACCTCAGTGGCCTTTCCTTGCTGCTAATTTAAGTGGTGAGACAGATCCTATGTATGGTAATGTATACGTAGAAACTGTAGCAGGACAACGCTGGTATAACTTAAAGCCTGCTAGTTCTTCTTTAACTACTGACTACGGCTACATTGATTGGGACAACTTTTATTTGACTACAGTAGGCGTAGCAGGCGAATCAGTACCATATACTGCACGTAACTTACGTTTTACTACAACAGAAGCTTGGAAAGACTATAGACGTATTCCAGAAAACTTAGACGATGCAGATACCCAACAATACGGTGTACCTGATCGTGTAATTAAAAGTCCTGACAATCGTAAGTTTGGCCTTAGCTCTATTCCAGATAAAGTATATCGTATCTGGTTTTACGCTTATGTATTACCTACAGAGCTTGCAGCCTTTGGTGATGAAACAGTTTTCCCAAATACTTACAAGCCTGTATTGCTTAATAGAGCTAGATATTATATCTATCAGTTTAAAGAAAGCCCACAGTTTTCTGCTTTTGCTCTTGAAGACTACAAGCGTGGCTTACGTTTAATGAAACTTAATTTGATGAATCCTAATCCCGGTGAGTTTAAAGATGACCGTATGAGGTTTGTATAATGTCTCAGCCGTTTGGTTTATCAACTAAAGGCGGTCTATTTACTAGCCTTAACCAGCTTGAGATGCTGGGACAGCCGGGAGTTGCTTCTAAGCTTACAAACTTTGAAGTAGACACTGACGGTGGCTATCGTCGTATTAATGGCTTTACTATCTTTGGAGGCAGTTCAGCGGTACGTCCTAATGGTGCTAACAAAGTATTAGGGATTAGAGGTTATGCTGATGGTGTAATAGTTTGTTCAGGCACTGGAATATTTTTTAGTCAAGACGGAACCTCATGGATTTCTATATCTAAGTCTAGTGTTCATAGCAGTGGTGATAACTACACAACTTTTACAGGCCGTTCAGACTTAGCTCGCACTGGTCAAAAACAAACTAACTTTTCATTCTTTGAAGGTTTGTCAGACTACGGTGAGATACTTATATGTGACGGCGTTAACAAGCCTTACTTTTTTAGGATGGAAGGTACTGGTGCTTTAAATTCACGTACTTTTTTTGCTGGTGAAGTAACTGTAAGTGGTACTGTTGCTCCAGCAGTAGGTACTATCCATGACAAGCACTTTGTAGTTGCTGGTGCAGGCGCTGCATCTAATACAATTTATTACAGCCACACAAATGATCCTGATAACTTTACAGGAACTGGGTCAGGCTCTATTGTACTTGAAGACCAAGTAGTGGGTCTAGCTAGTTTCCGAAGTGATCTTATTATCTTTTGTAAAAACAGTATTTTTAAACTTCTTAACATTAATGATTCTAATGCTATTACAGTACAACCAGTAACAAAGAACGTGGGTTGTATGGATGCACAGAGCATTCAGGAAATTGCAGGTGACTTGTTATTCTTGAGTCCTGACGGACTTAGAACCGTTGCAGGTACAGTACGGATTGGTGACGTTGAGTTAGGAACTGTAAGTAGACCTATTCAGCCTACAATTAAAAGTATTGCAGCCAACATTGATAATTTAGATCTTACAAGTGCTGTACTTAGAAGTAAATCACAATACAGATTATTTTATAACACAGACGGTACAGCTAATGCTGCCGCTAAAGGTGTTATTGCTACATTAACAAATGAAGGTTTTCAGTATTCAGAAACTGAAGGCATCAAAGCTACTGCGCTAACATCAGATCTAGATGTAGACGGTATTGAGCAAACGTGGCATGGAGATAGTGACGGTTATATCTATAATCATGATGACGGTATTTCTTTTGATTATGGTGGTAGCCCTGCTGACATTAGAGCGTCTTATCAGACACCTAATTTAGACTTTGGTGATGTAGGTACTAAAAAGACTTTACGTTATGTACGGTTGTCTATAAGTCCTGAAGGGGCTGTTCAGCCTACATTACGTGTACGTTATGATTATGAAGATCCTGCAATAGCACAACCTTTAGATTATATATTAGATAGTATTCCTCTGCCTAGTATTCTTGGATCAGGTATATTTGGAGCCAATGTATTCGGTGCTCCAGCAGATCCTTTAGTACGTCAAACAGTACAAGGCAGTGGACATACTGTAAGTTTTATTGTAACAAGTTCAGATCAAAAATCGCCATATACAGTGAATGGTCTTTATATAGACTACACTCCATCAGGAAGGAGATAATAGATGGCTCAGAGCTATACCAGACAAAGTACATTCGCTGATGGAGATACTATATCAGCATCGTTATTTAATAACGAGTATAACCAATTAGTAAACTCTTTTGCTTACTCTTCTAGCAGTGCAGTAAGCACAGGCCACAGGCACGATGGTACTGCTGGTCAGGGTGGTAATATTTTTAAAATTGGTGATCTTGATTTTCTTAACAAGATTGAAGTAGACGGAACAAACAACCGTCTTGGTTTTTATGTAGAAGTTTCTAGTGCTGCTGTAGAGCAGATTCGTATTCAAGATGGTGTTATTGTACCTGTTACAGATAATGATATTGATCTAGGTACTTCTTCTTTACAGTTTAAAGATTTGTATATTAACGGTACTGCTAATATTGACAGTCTTGTATTAAGTAGCGGATCTACAGTTACTGCTATCCTTGATGAAGATGATTTAACTTCTAATAGTGCTACATCATTAGCTACGCAGCAGTCTATTAAAGCTTACGTAGATGCACAAGTAACTGCTCAAGACTTTGACTTCAGTGCAGACTCTGGTGGTGCTTTGAGCATTGACCTTGATAGTGAGGCTATGACCTTTACAGGCGGCACAGGTATTGACACGTCTGGTTCAGGCAATGCAGTAACCTTTGCAATTGACAGTACTGTAGCAACTCTTGCAGGTTCTCAAACCCTTACTAATAAGACTCTTACAAGCCCGGATATCAACGGTGGTACTGTAGACGGTGCAACTATTGCTACGTCTGATATTACTGTAGGGTCTGGAAAGACTTTAAATGTCTCAGGAGGCACTCTAACACTTGCAGATAATCAAATCTCTGGTGATAAAGTAGAAGGCGGTACTATTGCTGCTACTACTATTACAGACTTAACATTTGGAAGTCTTAACGATGGCTCAATCAATGTAACTGCATTTGTAGATGAAGATACTATGTCTTCTAATAGTGCAACGCTTGTACCTACTCAACAGTCTGTTAAAGCTTATGTAGACTCTCAAGTTACTGGTTCTATCGTATCAAGAGATTATGGTAGTGCTGCAAGCCCCGTAACATTTGCAGTTACAGTAGCTTCAAAAACTTCATCACATCCTTATAGTGGTGACGGTTCTAGCAATGCATATTTTTTAAATGGTGAACAGTCTCCAGCATTATCTTTACTGGGTGTAGATAGCGTCACAAGTTCTAGTGAATACTATTATAAGTTTGATCAATCTGATTCTTCAAACACTGGGCATCCATTACGTTTCTACTATGACGCAGCTAAAACTACAGCATACACAACTGGTGTAACAACTTCAGGAACTCCCGGAAGCTCTGGTGCTCATACTACAATAGCTGTCACGTCTGATACGCCTAATATTTTATATTATCAGTGTAGCTTACATGCTTATATGGGTAATCACGCTACAGCAATTACTACTACAATGGGCACGACAGGAGCATTAAAACTCCCTGTTGGTACTACAGCACAGCGTCCTACAGCTTCGGCAGGTCAGTTTAGATATAACAGTACAACTGGAAAGTTTGAAGGTTACACTACTTCTTGGGGAGACATTGGAGGCGGTGAAGCTCAGTTCACGCTAGACACCATGACAGGCGATGGAAGCGACACAACGCTCACCATGTCTGTTACACCTGCTTCTGAAAACTCTATTCAAGTTTATTTTGATGGTGTATATCAGCATAAAGATACTTTTAGCTTTAGCGGAACTACACTTACTTTTAGCACTGCTCCAGCTTTAGGCGTTGCTGTTGAAGTTATTATTATTTCTACTGTTGCTGCTTCAACAACTCCGGGCGATGGTACGGTTACTACAGCTAAATTAGCAGGCGATGCAGTTACAAGTGATAAACTAGCCCACTCTTTAGATATTGTAACAGATTTAAGTGTAGGCGGAGTGAGTAATGGTGTAGAAATAAGCAACGGATCTATTGCGTTAAAAAACTCAGGTGCTCAATCAAAGATTGATTTTTACTGTGAGGTTTCTAACGCACATTACACACGAGTACAAGCAGCACCGCACAGCAGTTACTCTGGAAATATTGTTCTTACTTTACCTGCAAGCGACGGTAACGCAGGACAGTTTTTACAAAGTAATGGATCTGGAGTCATGTCATGGGCTTCAGTATTAACAACCGTAGTTACAAGCTCAAGTATTACAGCAGCGGTAGATACTCATGTATATGTTGATACTGCTGGTCAAACCATTACATTACCTGCGTCACCTACAATTGGTCAAAGAGTTTTGATCACAGTTGGAAACTTTACAAACACAGTAGTTGGACGTAACGGAAGTAACATTATGTCTAGTGGTACTGATATGACACTAGATAAAGAATATCTTTCAATTCAATTTATTTATACAAACTCTACA
>Ga0181408_1000718_pt1 | contig 10473 bp, 2 predicted proteins | sample 31SPOviralmetaG_FD_130137 | JGI IMG/M metagenome (GOLD analysis project Ga0181408, IMG submission 130137) | Marine viral communities from the oligotrophic San Pedro Time Series (SPOT) site, San Pedro Channel, CA, USA - 31 SPOT_SRF_2012-02-16 | ecosystem: Environmental > Aquatic > Marine > Strait...
AAGTTATTAAAGCTCAAACTGATGAAATAAAAACTCAAAAAGCTGTTTTTAAAAGCTATGCTAATGATATGAAAACATCAGGAGCAGGAGAGGGTGTTTCTAGATTCTTAGCTGCTGGAGGGGATGTAGCAGCCGCTCAACTTGATATTGATAATAATGAAGGAGGAGCTCCTGCAACAGACGAGCAAAAAGCAACTTTATCTGCGGCCAAACTCTCACAAGCACAGGAAGGTTTAAGAGGGGTAGCAGCTGATATGGCTAAACTAGGGCCTGAAGGTGCTTTCATGTCTGCAGCTATTGAAGGCGCTACAAATATGCAATTAGCCTTTACTACTGCTTTTGAAATTATGGGAGATGCTTCCGCCTCAATGTCTGACAAAGTTCAAGCAGGACTAGGTGCTGTATCCGCAATGATAAGTGCGGTAGCACAAATGTCTAAAGCTAGCTCTGATGATAAAGTAAGAGCAATCGATCAAGAAATTGCCGCAGAAAAGAAAAGAGATGGAAGTTCGGAAGCAAGTCTATCAAAAATATCAGGACTAGAAAAGAAAAAAGAAAAAGAACAAAAGAAAGCTTTCGAAACAAACAAAAAGATGAAAATGGCTCAAACAGCGATTGCCACTGCAAGCGGAGCATTAGCAGCTTATACCTCGGCCTTAGAGAGTGGTATACCTGCTCCTTATAATGCAATACTGGGTGCAACAATGGCCGCTGCTGTTGTTGCTATGGGTGCAAAGCAAATGGCCATGATTTCTGCAACTTCTTTCCAAGGAGGAGGAAGTGCAGGAGGAAGCGCCCCAACAGGTATATCAGTAGGAGGTCGTAGCAACTCTGTAGACATGGCAAGAGGTAGAAGTCCTTCAGGCGAGCTCGCGTATGCTCGTGGAGAGAGTGGTACAGGACAAGGAATGACAAACTTCAGACCTACAGGTGCATTCGCAGGATATAAACATAGAGCAGGTGGCGGATATATTGTTGGAGAGCAAGGACCAGAAGTATTTATGCCAGAAACACCGGGCGAAATTATACCTTCAGGACAAGGTACTGGAGGAACTACAAATGTAAACTTCTCCATCAATGCAGTAGATGCCGCAGGTATCGAAGACTTACTAATGAATCAAAGAGGAAATATAATCGGAATGATAAGAGAATCCGCAAACGCACATGGAGAAACATTTCTAGAAGGTATAAATACTATGTCTGGAAATGAGGGAGAACTTTACTAATGCCTATTCAAAACACATTACCAGATCCAAGTAATCAAATAACGGATGCAGGGCAGAGCGGTTCAGGATCTTTTGGTCCTGGTTTTCAATCTGTAAAGCTAACTTCTGTTCAACCGATTATGAGAGACAGAACAAACTCAGGAAGAATTATATCTCGTTCTCACGCCTATCATAAATGGGAAGTACAGATTAGTTATAACCCTCTTACAAAAGACGAGTTTGATCCTATTTATACTTTTTTAATGGATAAAAGAGGTTCTCTACAACCTTTCTTTGTATCCTTACCTCAATATAAAAATTCTGGTATTACATCAAGAACAATATCGGTTACGGCAGACGCAGGAAAAACTACAGTGTCTGTGAATACCTCAGCAAGTATGAAACCTGGAATGCTTTTTACTGTGACAGATTCTCAAGATAGTTCTCATACAAAAGCTTATATGGTTACTCAAGTACTGTCTTCAACTTCTCTTAAAATTAGCCCTGCTCTTGCTAAAAAGGTAACAGGAGGGGCTACTATTAATTTTACAGATCCTCAATTAAAAGTAATACAAACCTCGGACACTCGAGAATACACACTTAATACAAATAATTTATATAGCTTTTCGCTAAAACTCGAGGAGGTTAGTAATTAAATCATGGCAGAGAGAAATTTACCCTCAGCATTAAAATCATCATTACTGGCAAATGATCCCTATAGCTATTTTCATTTAATAAAGTTTGAAAGACCAAATGGAGTAGCATCTTCTAATTTTGTTGCTGGAAAAGCAACAGACTATGCTTATATTACTGATTCTTCTATTAATATTGATTTTGATGATGGTTCAAAAAGTTCAAAAGGTGTTGCAAATGGGTCACAAACTTATGTTGCAAATAAAGTCTTAAAAGTTGGAACTGTAAACGAAACAACAGAAGCAAAAGCTTCAAACATGAATTTAGTGCTTTCAGGAACTGCTTTAGGGACTATAGTTACAACTAGTGCTGCTTTTGCTTCTTCGAGTATGACAACAACTATTGATTTACTCGAAGCAGGTTTTCAAGAAGGAGATATTCTACTACTTGAAAGTGCAGGAAATACAAATAATAATAAGTATGCGAGAATTGATAAGTTTACAAATGCTAATAAAACTGTTGCTCTTACAGGTATTGACTGTACTATAGATAATGCTGTTTCTCAAACTTATAACCTATCTTATGCATCTGAAGAAATAAGCGCTTTACTTAATAACAAAGAAGCTACTAACTATACTAATTATGTAAATAGAGAAGTTTTTATATATAGAGGACACTTTGAACCAGAGACAGGAACAATTATAGGAGAACCTTTTGTAATATTTAAAGGAATTATTTCAAAGGGTTCTGTACAGGAAGATGTTTTAAAAGATTCAAAAGTTTCTTGGAACTTAACTTCTCACTGGGGTGATTTTGTAAGAGTACAAGGAAGATTAACATCAGACTACTCTCATAGAGCCCTAAGTATAACAGGGGGTTCAGACGTAGGGGCTTTAGTTCGCCCTGAGTATCAATATGACTTAGGTTTTGCACATGCAGAAAGAGCTGTAAATCTTATAGCAACATATCAAACTCAAGAAACTCGTTATAAAATGAAAAAACGAGGAGGTTTTGCAGGTTTTATTGGTTTAAAGAAAATGGTAGAATATCAAGTAGAAGTTGACAGAGAGGTTGATTTACAATTTAACTTAACTGCTCGTTCTTTACCTGTAGTTTATGGTGTTCAAAAAGTAGACAGTATTCCTGTTTTTGCCGATATTCTTGAAAGCAACGCCAAAGAAGTATATGTAGCACATGCTTTTGCAGAAGGTGAGATAGGTGGAATCTTTGATGTGCATATTGAAGATACAAGCAGTGTATGTTTAGATCAAAATGATAAAAATAATAGAACGGCTTCAGACGGAGTTAATATAGCATGTTATGGTAGAGCAGATCAAGGATTTGTACTCGCAGGTGAAACTGGAAGAACCAATACAGAAGTGCCTTTTGCTTTGGCAAATACTGATTTAAGTGTAAAAAATCAAGACACTAACCAAGGAGGCTATGAATCTGTATATAGAAATCCAACCTCAGGTCCTAGCAGAAATATTGATAATAGTCGAACAGGCTTACAGCATGAAACCACTTTTAGTCTTCATCATGCTCCTACACCTACTACTATATTTGTTCATACAGGTAAAGCAGATCAAGACGCAGACGATACTTTAGTAAAAAAAGCTTCAAACTCAGACTTTAAATTACAAAATCAATTGTCAGATATTGATCCAAATAACTACTGGAGCCCTAATCACAAGTTACTTGATACTGCTTATGTAGTTGCAAAGTATGTTATTGGAGAGGGTGAAACAACAATTAGCAAGCTTGAGTTTGTAGTAAGTGGAAAAAAAGTTAGAAGCTATAACTATGACCACAGCTATGATCAAGATAGCGCTGAAGCAAGTGCCGGACAAGAGTTCTTTAATATAGGAGATGTAGTAACTATACATAGAACAAATGCAGAAGGAAGTAATGCTGCGGATAGTCAAATTGGTTCTTCAGCCGTTACAATTATTGATAAATGGTCTTTTTATAGAGATAGTACTACATTACTTTACAGATTCAGACTATCTGCAAACCCACAGGCAGATATAAACAGTACTGCATTTTATATCAAAAGAACTGTTGATGGTGTTGAGAAAAAATGGCATATGGTTTCTCACGACCATAAAGTAGAGGCTACTACACTAACTGCAAGTACTCCCATGACAGCAACTGTAACAAATATACCTGCTTACAGTTCTTCAGGAGGTAATCATGCTAAAAGAGTAATTACTCTTTCTAATCTAACAAACTTGTTGTTTTATGGATTATGTCAGCCAGGTCATTTTGTATCCTTTAACTTTTCTGGAGAAACTCCTACTGCTGCATTTAGAATATTATCAGTAGACACTACCAATAAAAAAATAACTGTTGTAGACAACGATACTCCTAGTATGCGACAAGTACGAAATGCCTTTAATAATTTATCAGGTTCCGAAACTTGTACATTAAGAAACCATAATCTTGTAAACCTAAGTAGTAGTGGAAGTACTACAAACGATGCCTATAATAACAGATCCATAACTTTTACTAGGTTTGATTCCGAAGGTAATATAACTCACGAAGAAGAAAGAGAGATTGTAGACTATGCTGTAAATACTCCTACCAATACTTATATAGCCATAGTTAGTCGTCCACTGCCTTTCGAGTTTAGTCCTGGAACAGTATCGGATGATAGTTATACTATACAAGCAGGTCAAGCGGAACAAGATATACGAGTATCTATAAACCCCGCAATACAACTACTAGACTACTTAAAAAATAAAAGATACGGCAAAGGTTTAGATGATAAAGATATAAATCTTCCTACTTTTTTACAAGCAGCTCGTGATTGTGATACTCGCTCAGATGTTACTCTTCAGATACCTACAAATCTAGCATCAAGTATTGTAGTAGGAGATGTTTATAAATATCCTGTAGGGGCTCACGCTACCAATCCTACTAAATGGCAAGGAACTGTAAAGAGCGCTACTCATCATATAGTAAATATTGTTGGTTCTGATGGTACTACTATAACACCTACCGACTTTACAGAAATAGTTTTTACAAATATAATCGGAAAGTTTGGACGTAAATGGAATAACTGGGAAACATTTGAAGCTAATGAACTATTTTGGCATCTCGGAAAAGTTTATTATAAACCTAGTTCGGGAGTACAAACTGCTGTTCCTACCACTGCTTCGGTATCTTTTTATAATTCTAATCTTACTATTAGTAAAGTTAGCGGCACAGGACCTTCTACTCTAGCTATATCAATTACCGATGGATTTACTTCTTCAGGAAACCCTATCGTTAAAAGTTTTACGAGTGCCGCTGAAGGTTTTAACTCTCCTGGATACTCTCTTTATGATTCTGATGATGTTAAGTATTGGAAATATTTAGGTTGGGACGAGCAATCACAAAGATTTGTAACAAGGCATCAAACTAATCAAATAATTGATACTTCAGTTCCTTTATTTGATAATATTAATAGTATGCTTAAACAGTTTAATGGAATTCTACGTTATTCCGGAGGTAAGTACGAACTCGCAATAAAAAGTGCTTCTCCTAGCTCTTTTGAGACTTTTCAAACAATTAATGATACCGATATTATTGGCAAAATAAAATTACAAGATAAAGGACAAAAAGGAATATTTAATAGTATGTCCGCAAATGTTGTTGATCCTCAAAATAATTATAATGCAAGATCAATAACTTACTTTAACTCAGACTACCTGAAAGAAGATAAAGGAATTCGTAGATCTGGGCAGTTTGCTATGCCAGGAATCTCTAACTACTTTAACTCAAGAATTAATATAAAACAATTTTTGGATGAGTCTCGTTATGGTTTAGATATTGCTTTTACTTTGGATTCTAAAGCATATCTTCTTTTAACAGGAGAAATAATACGAATAACTAACGAAAGATTTGGTTGGTCTAATAAGCTTTTTCGTATTGATAACTTAAACTTCCAAGCTAATGGTTTGGTACAAGTAACGGCAACAGAGCACAATGATGCAGCTTATTTAATAGGCGCTATAAAAACTCCTTTCAGTATGAAAGACTCAGAAGATGCCGGAGCAGGTTCTGTCGCTCAGACTCCTATTTCTACTCCTGCAGGTCTTACAGGTTTAACAGCTACTTCGGGAGCTAAAGGAGCTATTGACCTAGCATGGACTAATTCAACTTCATTTAACACTGCTACGCATACAACAGAGGTTTGGGCTTCTTCGACAAATGATCGAACAAATGCAACTTTAATATATACTACTCAATCTGCAAAAATGTCAGACATAGTTGCAGAACAAACTCTTGTAACTAAATTCTATTGGGTACGACATACAGTTGTTACAGAAAACGGACTTGTAGTTCCTTCTGCATATTTCCCTACTAGTAGCACTGCCGGTGTTCAAGGAACCGCAACAGGAGCTATAGATGGTAGTGATGGAAGTGATGGAGCACGAGGTGCAGGAAGATGGCACATTCAAGTATCTTCTCTACCTACTACTTCTGCTCTTGCAAATACTCGCTGGGGAGACGGCTCCGGAAGTCAACCAAGTGCAGCAGTTGTGGGAGATCAAGCATTCTTTTATACAGGTACACTTAGCAGTCCAACGGCACAGAAAGTTTGGATCTATGCGGGCTCAAGTAATTGGACAGAACAAGTAGAAGTTATAGATGGTGATTTACTTGTGCAAGGCACTATCACTGCTGACAGAATGGTTACAAACACACTTACAGCAAATGAGATTGCAGCAAATACACTTACAGCAAATGAGATTGCCGCAAACGCAATCACAGCAAGCGAAATTGCAGCAAACGCAATTACATCAGACGCAATTGCAGCAAACGCAATAACAGCAAGTAAGATTACCACAGATGCCATTACAGCAAGTAAAATTGCCGCAGATGCAGTTACAGCAGGAAAAATCGCAGCCGATGCAGTTACAGCAACAGAAATAGATGTAAGTAATCTAGCGGCTTTAAACGCTAATCTAGGTGCAGTTACTGCTGGTACTCTAAAAGGTGGTAGTATTCCTGATGCAAATGCAGCTCCTTCAGGTTCTGAGGCCGGTGCTTTTATGGATCTGACCGGTGGAAAAATGGTGTTTGGAAAAGCAAGCAAACATATTCTTTTTGATGGAACTGACTTAATTCTTTCCGGTGTTACAATTGATGCAAATTCTATAGTTAATTCAACAGCAGGAGTAATTGTTCAAGAAGATGGAAGCTCTGAAGCAACTACCGCAACTACATTGAACTTTACTACAGGTTTAAATGTTGCTGTAACTGGAAGTGCTCCCACTCAAACAGCAACTATTAGCTTAGATTCAGGGTTCGCAACTCAATCTTTTGTAACTACTGCTATAGATAATTTAATAGATGGTGCACCAGGAACTTTAAATACTTTAAATGAAATTGCAGAAGCTATTGCCGACAATGATAATTTTTCGGGAGCAATGACAACTTCTTTAGCAGGCAAACTTTCACTTACTGGAGGAGCTTTAACAGGGGCCGTAACAACTAATTCCACTTTTGACGGAAGAAATGTATCAGTAGATGGTGCAAAGTTGGATGGTATATCACCAAGTGCTAATAATTATAGTCACCCCAACCACTCAGGAGATGTCACTTCTAGTGGTGATGGTGCTACTACAATTGCAAGTAATGCGGTAACTTTTGCAAAGATGCAAGATATAGCTACAGATACGTTTATGGGCAGAACTGCTTCCGGTACTGGAGATGCTAAAGCACTTTCTGTTTCTGAAGCAAGAACAATGTTAAATATTGAAAATGGGGCTACTGCAGATCAGACTGCTTCAGAAATACTAACCTTATTAAAAACAGTAGACAGTAATACATCTGGTCTTAATGCTGCCACTTTAGATGGTCAAGAAGGCGCGCATTATTTAAACTATACTAATTTTACTAATAAGCCTACTACAATTACAACATCTCAAGCAAATGCTATAACTGCGAATACTGCTAAAGTAGGTATTACAACATCTCAAGCAAATGCTATAACTGCGAATACTGCTAAGGTTGGAATTAGCACTAATAATGTTACCAATGCTTCTGTAAGTGGTAATACTTTGACTCTTAATAGACAAGGTGCATCTAATGTAAGTTTTACAGGTAGAGAGTACACAGCAGGAGATGGTTTAAGTTTAAGTTCAGATGAATTTACTGTAGATAGTACAGTAGTACGTACTTCAGGAAATCAAACAATAGGAGGAGTAAAAACTTTTAGTGGAAATGCTACTTTTAATGGTACCTTACAAACCGCTGATAATAAAATACTTATAAATAGTGATTTAACAGGAACTCCTGCATCTAGTGTAACTGCAGGTATTGAAATAGAGAGAGGAAATCAATCAAATAAAAGTTTTGTATATGCAGAGAATGGAGTAGGACCTAGTAATAACTTAGCTGGTTGGACTTTTGGAAGTGAATCAGTAGAGGCAGGAACTTTCTTTGGTACTTTTGTAGGAGATATTACAGGTACTCCTTCTTCTTTAGCCGGCCTCACTACTGATAATTTAGGAGAGGGCTCTAGTAATTTATACTTTACTAATGCTCGAGCAGTAGCGGCAATAACAGCAGGAAATGGTATTTCAAAAACTGGAAGCACTTTAGATTTAGATTTATCAGAACTTACTGATATGACAGCTACTATGTCTGGTACAGATGAATTTATTGTAATGGATAATTCTGCAGAAAGAAGAAAAGCAGCAAATGAAATTGATCTAAGTATCTTTAGTAATTCAACATCTGGATTCGTGACTTCTTCAGGAGTAACAAGCGTATCAGGTACTGCACCAGTTGTAAGTAGCGGAGGAAATACTCCTGCAATTTCTGTAACAACTGCCGCTGTAGCAAACAACGGAACCTCTTTAGCCACAGGGGATCAAATATATGATCATGTAACAACTCGTATTAGTGGTTTAACGGGCAACACGGGTACTGTAACAAGCGTAGCAATTTCCCATGGAGGAAATGCGTTTAATACAGGAAGCGCCATTACAACTTCAGGAACTCTTGCAATTACAATGGCAGGTTCAAGTTCTCAGTATGTAAATGGAGCAGGTAATCTAGCTAATTTCCCAAGTATACCCAGTGCAGCAAATAATGGAACTATTACTATCAATCAAGCGGGTGTTCAAAAAGGACAGTTTACTGTAGATCAAAGTGGTAATACAATTATTAATTTAACGGACAACAATACAGATACAAATACTAATCAACTAACAGTTTTCCAAGTAGAAAACAGTTCAAATGTTGATCAATTTAGTATTGGTCATGGAGATGGACTCGAGTTTGTAGGTAGTGGAGCAACAAGTGTATCATTTGATTCATCAAATAAAAGAGTCACTATTAGTTCAACAGATACAAATACAAATACAAATACACAAAACCAGTATGCGATCTCTTGCGCAGACGGAGATAATACTGATGAAGAAAAAATAGTACTCTCTGGCTCAGGTCATAATGGCAATACTACAGATAATGTTGTACTTGAAGCAGGAACAGGATTAACTATTGCTCGAAGTGGAGATAAGATTACATTTACAAATAGTAATCCTACTGATAGTGGGAACAGCGGCGGTACAGTAACAAGCGTAGGTATTACTCATGGAGGAAATGCATTTACTGCAGGAAGCGCAGTTACAACTTCTGGAAATCTTGCAATTACAATGGCAGGCTCTTCTTCTGAGTATATTACAGGTGAAGGTAATCTTGTAGCTTTTCCTACTATTCCTACAAATAACAATCAGTTAACAAATGGGTCTTCGTTTATCTCTAGTATTGCACAAGATACTAGTCCTCAGCTTGGAGGTAATCTAGATGTTCAGACCAGCGAAATTAATACAAGCACGAGTAATCGTAGTATAAACTTAAACCCACATGGTTCAGGAACAGTTGTATTTAAAGGTAATTCTACAAGAGGAGCTGGACAGTTTAAGCTTAATTGTGAAAATAACTCTCACGGTATTACGATCAAAGGGCCTCCACACAGTGCAGCAGCTAGCTATACTTTAACACTTCCAAACAATGATGGAAACGCGAATCAAGTATTAAAAACTGATGGAAGTGGAGTAACAAGCTGGGTTGATCAAGCTAGTGGAGGAGTATCTTCTATCTCCGCAGTTGGTAATTCTGGAATCAGTGTTACAGATGGAGCTACTAGTACTCCTGAAATAGGTACCACGGGGAACTTAAATACAATTGCGACAGCTAGCACAATACCCTCTTTATCCGTGGATTTCTTGGAAGCAGGAACGATAAATGCAAACCATATAGCAGCAGATACTATAGTTGCAAGCCATATTGATGCAGATGCAGTCACAGCAGATGCTATTGATGCAAATGCGGTTACTGCTGAACAATTACAAATTTCAAATAATAGTAGTGGAAGCGCCGGTATTTTTATGGACTATAATAGTGGCAATCCAAGAATAGATATACGAGACAGCTCAGCCTTACGTGTTCGTATTGGGTACTTAGGATAATACACCATGGAAAAAATATATCTTGACATAACACCCCAACTTAGCTATAATTCTGTAATGGAGGAAATCAAATGACAGCAGCCCGTTACGACCTAGTCATCGACCAAGGATCCGACTTTGCGATAGAGTTTACAGTAGCCGAATCAGGATCAGCTAAAAATCTGAGT
>Ga0181408_1000723_pt1 | contig 10441 bp, 13 predicted proteins | sample 31SPOviralmetaG_FD_130137 | JGI IMG/M metagenome (GOLD analysis project Ga0181408, IMG submission 130137) | Marine viral communities from the oligotrophic San Pedro Time Series (SPOT) site, San Pedro Channel, CA, USA - 31 SPOT_SRF_2012-02-16 | ecosystem: Environmental > Aquatic > Marine > Strait...
ATGACTATACGGATGGCACAGTTAGAATAACTATACCTTCAACGTCACCTTAATAGGAGAAAAAAATTATGGCAATATCATCAGCAATATGTTCAAGTTTTAAATCAGAGCTTTTATCTGGGAAACACGATTTTGATTCTTCAGGTGGAGATACTTTTAAAATAGCATTATTTACAAGTTCAGCATCTTTAGGTGCAGCAACAACTGACTATTCAACTTCAAACGAAATTGCAAACACGTCAGGATCTGCATACACTGCAGGTGGTAAAGCATTAACAAATACTGGAGTTGGTTTAACTTCGACAACTGCATTCACAGATTTTTCTGATGTTTCTTTTACATCAGCTTCATTCACAGCTAACGGTGCAATGATTTACAACACAACAACAGATGGTGGTTCAAACACTACTGATGCTGTTTGTATAATTGCTTTTGGCTCTGATAAAACTGCAACTAACGGAACTTTCACAATTCAATTTCCTGCGAACGATTCCTCAAACGCAATCATAAGATTAGCATAGGAGTAAAAGATGGCTGGATGGGGTAGGTTTACCTGGGGCCAAGCTTACTGGGGTGAGGATCAAACTCTCGCTACAGGTTGGGGAGCTAAATCTTGGAATTCTGGAGAATGGGGAAATCTTGCAGATGAAACCGTATCGCTTTCTGGTTTATCAATTACATCTAATATTGGTTCAGTTACTATTTCTGGTGATGCATTAGTATTACCAACAGGAGTAGAATCTGGATTTACATTAGGATCTATTACAAATGTTGTTGATGTAACTGTTGAACCAAATGGATTATTAATAAATGATTTACAAGGAACAGCATTAGTTGATGTATCTGTTACACCAGCTTTTACAGGGAATTCTATTACATCAGCTATTGGTGTTATAGATCCAGCAGATCAAGTTGTTGGATTAACAAGTCAATCTATTACATCACAACAAGGTACAGCTGTATCAACAAACGAAGACGTTTCTGTAACAGGTCAATCTATTACATCGACATTAGGTGACCCTGTATTTATAAATGAAGTTGTTGTTCAACCAACAGGATTCTCTATTACTTCAGCACAAGGATCTGTAGTTGTTCCAAATGATGCAGTTGCTCCAACAGGTTTTCAAATAGATTCTTCTTTAGGAGTTGTAGCAGGAACAGGTTCAGTAGCCGTCTCTGTAACAGGTGTATCTTTTAATGCTAATATAGGAACAGTAGTAGATGTACCTGATCAAGTTATGGGATTAACAGGTGTATCATTTAATGCTTCTGTTGGAACAATAGATCCTAAAGATCAAGTAGTTGGATTAACTGGTTTATCTATAACTTCTACATTAGGAGCACCTTTTATTATTCATTATCAAGATGTTGACACCGGCAGTAATACGAATTATAGTAATGTTTCAACGGGCTCAAATACTAGCTATTCGAGTGTTGCAACTGGATCAAATACAAGTTATAACGACGTAGAGGCAGCATAGGAAAATTATGGCATCAACATATACACCACTTGGTATAGAAAAAATGGCTACTGGCGAAAATGCCGGTACTTGGGGAACAAAAACAAACGCTAACTTAGATCTTATTGAACAGGTTCTTGGTGGATATAAGGCAGTATCAATTGCAGGCGGAGCACAAACCACAGCTTTAACAGTTGCTGATGGTGCATTAACTGGAACAGCTCAAGCTAGAATGATTGAGTTCACAGGTTCTATTACAGGAAATCAAATTGTTACAATACCTTTAGACGTAGAAAATTTTTACATTATTAAAAACACGACATCAGGAGCTTACACAGTTCAATTTAAATACGCATCAGGATCTGGTGATACATTTACTTTTGCAACAACAAATAAAGGAACAGCGATTCTTTTTGCATCACATAATGATAATACTAACCCTGATATTATAGAAATTCAAACAGGTGGAGATGTTGTAGACGATACATCACCTCAACTTGGCGGTAACTTAGATGTTAACGGAAATGCAATCGTATCAGTATCTAATGGTAATATACCTTTATCTCCAAATGGTTCAGGTGTTGTTCAAGTTACAGGTAACTCAACACAATCAGGAACATTAAGAATTACAGAAGACACAGATGTAGGTTCTAATTATATTGATATTAAAGTTCCCACATTAGCTGCAAACGTGACTTTAACATTACCTAACAGTGATGGTAATGCAGACGAATTTATTAAAACAGATGGCTCAGGAAATTTATCTTTTGCTGAAGTATCTGGTGGTACATCATACCAAGCTGTTAAAACTTCAGGATTTACTGCAGCAGCAGGAGAAGGATATTTTTGTAATACAACATCAGCGGCTTTTACAGCGACATTACCAGCAGGAACTTTAGGTGATGAAATTACGTTAATTGATTATGCTGGAACATTTGATACAAACAATTTAACAATTGCACCAAATGGATCAGAAAAGATTCAAGGTGTAGCAGCGAGCTTAACTGTAAGCATAGAAAGAGCTGGTTTAACTTTAGTATATACTGATGGTACACAAGGTTGGCTGCTAAAGGATAAATAATCCAATGGCTACTTTTAAAGGTATAAAAGGTTTCACAGTTCAAACTTTATCATCTGACCCAACTACAGCAGCTTCAGTTGGACAATTTTATTATAACTCTACAAGCACTACTTTTAAATACGTACAACCTGGTACAGTTGGTGCATGGGCATCTGGTGGTGCATTAAATACAGCAAGAAATGGTTTAGGTGGATCACAAGCTGGAACACAAACAGCAGCATTAGCTTTTGGGGGAGAGGGTAGTCTTAAAAATGAAAGTGAATCATACAATGGCACATCTTGGACAGAGGGAAATAATTTAACCAATGCAAGACAAAGTATAGCTGGAGCAGGAACTCAAACAGCAGCATTAGCAGCTGGTGGTGGTACACCTGCACCTCTCAGGGCTTTAACAGAAGAATATGATGGCACAAGTTGGTCAGAACAGAACGATTTAAATACAGGTAGGTATGGTCTCAAAGCAGGAGGAATACAAACAGCAGCATTAGTTTTTGCTGGAACAACTGGAGGTTCAGATAGACAAGCAACAACAGAAAAATATGACGGAACTTCTTGGACTGAAGTTAATGATTTAAACACAGCTAGAACTGATCCAGGAAATTTAGGTACACTTCAAACTAATTCATTATGTGCTGGTGGTAATACTTCTCCAGGTGCTAATTATATATCAAATGTAGAAATTTTTGATGGCACAAGTTGGACAGAAGTAGCTAATACAAACGCAAACAAACACTCGGCAGCAGGTTCAGGCACATCAACAGATGGTATAATTTTTGGTGGTAACATTCCTAGTGTTACAGCTGCTACAGAAGCATGGAATGGAACAAGTTGGACTGAAGTTGCTGATTTAGCAACAGCAAGAACGGCTTTAGCTGGCTCAGGAACAGGTTCATTAGGTTTAGCATTCGGAGGAGCGCAACCTGCAAACAGTGCTTTGACAGAAGAATGGACATTACCAGACGTAGTAATAAAGACAGTGACAACAAGTTAAAAGTAATTTATAACAATAACAAAGGAGAAAACTATGGCAAATAAATATTGTACAGCGAATAACTGGGGAAAAGATTTTTTTACTCACGAAGAGAGAAGAAATTTTTATCTATCTGGTCAACCTGGAAATGTTTGGGTTGTAGGCGATAATACTCATGGTGATGCATGGATAGCTAAAGTTTCAGGTGTTTCTAAAACACAAGCTGAAGCACAAGCTATTGTTGATGCAGAAGTTGCAACAGCGCAAGCTGCTTGGGATGCTGAATCAGATGAATATAAAGCTACACATTCAAGACCTACAGATATCACATTACCGTAGTAAATTTTTATGGCAACTTATAAAGGCATAAAAGGTTTTACAGTTCAAAGTTTAGCTACTGATCCATTGGCAACAGGAGTTGCTGGTGCTACTTGGTCTAGTGGTGGTGCTTTAAATACTGGAAGAAATAATTTAGGTGCTGCAGGTACAAGTCAAAATGCTGGTTTAGCTTTTGGAGGAAATGGTGCTGCGGCAGTAACTGAATCATATAACGGAACAGCTTGGACAGAAGTTAATGATTTAAATACAGGTAGAGCAGAAGCAAGTAAAGGTGTTGGTGGAACACAAACATCCGCTATATATGTAGGAGGAGATCCAGGAGCAAATCTTGCAGAAACTTGGAATGGTACAAATTGGACTGAAGTTGCAGAAATTAACACAGCTAGAAAAAATAATATGATTGCCGCAACAGCTAATACAAGTGGTTTAATTGCTGGAGGTGAACCACCAGGTACTCCTGTTTCAGCAGATACAGAAGTTTGGAATGGTTCAGCTTGGACAGAAGTAAACAACTTAAACACAGCTAGAAATAATGGTGGTGGTGTAGGATCTGTTACCGATGCTCTTGTATGTGGTGGACAAATTGCACCAACTAATGGTCCATCAACTGTTACAGAACTTTGGAATGGAACTTCATGGACTGAAGTGGCTGATACAAATGCAGGAACTAGAGGACAAGGCACAGCAGGTGCAGGTAGCACTGCCGCATTAATTTTTGGAACAACTCCAACAAGTGCTAAAACAGAATCTTGGAATGGCACAGCTTGGACTGAAGTTGCAGATTTAGCAACTGCTAGAGCACAAATTGGTGGATGGGGTAGTACGACTGGAGCAGGAGCAGCAGGTGGAACTCCAGTATCTCCAACTGGTGCGACAGAAGAATTTACAGCGGCAACTATAGACGACACAATTCAAAACGAAGGACAAGTTTATTACAACACAACAACAAATTTATTAAAATTAACTGCCACAGTTTATGGTACTGGTGCTTGGGCATCAGGTAATGTTACAAATACAAAAATTGGAAATAGAGCATTTGGTGGTTCACAAACAGCAGGATTGTTAGCAGGTGGTAATCCCACAGCTAATAATATGGAATTATATGATGGAACATCTTGGACAAACTCTACAGTTATTAATAATGGAAGACGAGGATTATCAGGTGCAGGAACAGTAAATACATCTGTAATAGTAGCGGCTGGATTAACTACAGCTTCTTCTGCACTTACAGAAATTTGGAATGGTTCAGGTTGGACGGAAGTTGGAGATTTAAACACAGCAAGATATTACGGTGGAACTTCATCACAAGGATCAGTAACTGCAATAATATATGCTGGTGGTACACCTCCTCATGGAGCTTTAACAGAATCGTGGAACGGCTCTAGTTGGACAGAGGTTAATGATTTAAATACAGCTAGAACAGCAATTAATGGAGCAGGAACTTCAACAGCTATGATAATAGCTGGTGGAGAAACACCAGCACCTCCTTTTAGGAGAGCAGAAACTGAACTATGGGACGGCACAAGTTGGACAGAAGTAAACAATTTAAACCAATTAGGTATTCATAGAGGAATGGCAGGTGTTTCAAGTTCTTCAGCATTATGTTTCGCAGGAGAAGTACCACCTATGTTAGCAACTACTGAATCTTGGGACGGAACATCATGGACGGAAGTTGCAGATTTAGCAACAGCAAGAGATTTACAGCAACAAGGAGGAGGAACATCTACTGCCGCAATAGCAGCTGGTTCAAGAACAGCACCATTTAGTGGTGCTACAGAAGAATGGACAGTTCCTGAATCAATAAGTAACGTAACGGTGGCAAGCTCATAATGGCAACATATAAAAATATAAAAGGATTTGAAATACAATATTTAGATAGCGATCCAACTACTTCTAACGTAGGACAAGTTTGGTATAACAGTACAACTAAAACTTTAAAAGGTACTACAGCGGGTGGTGTTACATTAGGAACATGGGCATCTGGAGGAAATTTAACTATAGCAAGAGTTAGATTAGCAGGTGCTGGAACACAAACTGCTGGTTTAGCTTTTGGTGGTGGATCTTCAACGCCTAATAATGCAACACAAAACGCTACAGAAGAATACGACGGTAGCTCTTGGACAAATGGTGGAAACTTAAATACTGGAAGAAGATCATTAGCAGGAGCAGGAACACAAACAGCAGGACTTGGGTTTGGTGGTTATACACCACCTGCAACTTATAGAAATGAAAGTGAAGAATATGACGGATCTTCATGGACAGAAGGTAATAATTTAAATACAGGTAGAGGTTATTTAGCTGGTTTTGGAATTCAAACTGCAGCACTAGCTGTTGGAGGAGCTAAATCTCCTAGCTTTGCTCTTTCAAATGATGTTGAACAATACAATGGCACTTCATGGTCTGAAATTGCAGAAATTAATACAGCAAGGTATTCTTTACAAGGTGCAGGCACAACTACAGCAGGTTTAGCTTTCGGTGGAAGAACTCCATCCCCTACTTTTAACAATGAAAGCGAAGAATGGAATGGCTCTTCATGGACGGAGGGAAATAATTTAAATACAGCTAGAGGTTATTTTGCTGGTTTTGGAATTCAAACAGCTGCTTTAGCGGCAGGCGGTAACGTACCGGGTTCACCAGCTATAACAGCAAACACAGAAGGATATGATGGCACATCTTGGACAGAAGTAAATAATTTAGCAACTGCAAGACGGCAACTAAAAGGTAATGGAACACAGACAGCTGGATTAGTTTATGGTGGAACTACAGGAAGTAATACTGCTGCTACTGAAGAATTTACAGTACCAGAATTTGTTACTAAAACATTTACAGTTTCGTAAGACTTGACTAAAGACTAAAGAACACTTATATACAGAGTAACAAAGGATACAGAAATGAATAAAGAAAAACGTAATATAGCAACTAAATTAGAAACTGAGTCTAAGTATTTAACTAATATATTAGACAAAGATGATGTTAAGAATTTTAAAAAATTAATACCAGAGCTTCAAGATACTTGGCATAAAAAACAAATGTTTAGAACAGAAACAGAAATGAGATTCTCTGTTTTATCTGATAACAAATATCCAACCTCAGCTGCTAAGTATTGGCAATCGGTTAGAGAACAAAATACTCACTTTGAAAATTTAGTTCATTTATCATTTGATGCTAGAAAAAACGAAGTTGAAATTAAAAAATTACAAAGAGATATTAAAAAAGAAAAAGATCCATTAGAAGTTGAACTTAAACAAATAGAACTTGAAGAAAAATTATATGGTAAAGCATCTATGGAACTTGTTGCAAAACACAGAATGAGAGAAGTAGCTACTTGGTCTAAACTTAAAAAAGAATTTCATAGTGATAAATTTGATGACAAAGATGTTAATTCTCATCAAGCTGAATCTTATAGATTACAATTAAAACATAGAGCAGATACGATAACGCCAGGTACTTCACAAGCTGAAGTGTTTAATATTGTAGGTCAAGTTGATACCTTAAATAGAGTTATAGCTTCAGGAGAACTTTTACCTAAAGGTAATGAAAATAAAAAAATATCAAAAAAATAAAGAGGTATTTTTTTTAGCTGGATTTCCAAGGTCGGGTAATACTATTCTTACATCTATATTAAATCAAAACCCAGATATTGGTTGTACCCCTAATTCAATAACTTTAGAGGTAATGAAAGATCTTTTTTTATTAAAAAATACAGATGTTTTTATGAATTATCCTGATCACAAATCGTTGGATAATATTTTAAGATCTGTATATGATAACTATTACAAAGATTGGAATTATAAATATATTATAGATCGTGGACCCGTTGGAACAACTGGAAATTTAGATTTAATTAAAAAATATTTAAACCCTAACATAAAAATTATTTTTTTAGTTAGACCTATTTTAGAGGTCTTAGCTTCTTGGATTGATTGGGCAAATAAAACACCTAATTCTTATTTAAGAAAGATGAAAAATTCTACAGAGGCTTGTCATAAACTTATGGACTCTAAAGGACAAATTGTAAAAGAATTAATTTGTATGCATAATTTATTAAAACCTGAAAACAAACATCACGTGCATTTTATTAATTATGATGAAATTGTAAATAAACCAAAAGAAACAATAGACAGTATATATAAATTTTTAGGTATACCTAAATTTAAACATAGATTTAAAAACCTTGAACAAATAAAAATAAATGGTTTAAAATACAATGATACTATATTTGGTAAAGGTATGCATACTATTAAAACCAAGGGATTGACAAAAACAAAAAGAAATATTAAAAAGATACTACCGAAAGAAATTATAGATACTTATGGAAAAATACAGTTCGTGTAACATATTAGTTTTTGGATTACCTGGATCAGGTAAATCTACATTTGCTAAAAAATTAGCTGAAGACAAATTAGCTTATTTTAATGCTGATGAAATTAGAACAATGTTTAATGATTGGGATTTTACTGAAGAAGGTAGAACTAGACAGGCAGAACGTATGTTTGCTTTAACAGGTTTGGCTAATGGAGATTGTGTTGTAGATTTTGTTTGTCCATATGATGATTTTAGATCTGATTACAATATTACAGTTTGGATGAATACAATTAAAGAAGGAAGATTTGAAGACACAAATAAATTATTTCAAAAACCCATTACAGTTGATTATGAAATAAAAAATTATAATTATGAAAGTATTATAGATGAAATTAAAAATAGATTATAAAAAACCAACAGCACAGATGCTAGGTAGATTCCAACCTTTTCACGATGGTCATTTTGAATTATTTAAAAAAACATTAGAAAAAACAGGTCAGGTTGTAATTATGATTAGAGATTGTGACGGAGAAAATAATCCGTATACCTATGGCGCTGTAAGAAGAAAAATTATAAAAAGATTAAGAGAGTATAGAGGTATGTTTCAAATTATGCGTGTGCCTAACATTACTAATATTTGTTACGGCAGAGGTGTTGGTTATAAAATAGAAGAGATTGTATTACCAAAAGAAATACAAAAAATATCAGCAACTAAAATTAGAGAAGAAATGAATGAAATTTGATTTTGTATATTTGGGTCAGACAGTTTTAAAGTATCAAGTACCATTAGAGGTATTTGTTGGTCTTAATGAGATCTATGAGAAACAAAAGAAACAGTTGCCCTCAGCTACTAAACAACTTGTTGGTAAAATAGAAGATGAAGTATCTTTATATTATTCTGGTCCTAACAACGATAAGATGCATCAACATTGTTTCTTACCACAAGATATATTAAAATGGTTTCATAGCGTATTCGATCATTACACAGATTGGAATAAGATAGGTTCGACACAAAAGAATATAAATTCTGTTTGGGTCAATGAAATGAAAGCTCATGAATATAATCCAGTGCATATCCATCAAGGTAAAATCTATACAGGTTTATCTTCTGTGATGGTTTTAAAAATACCTAAAGAAACAGGTGTAGAATATTCAGCACCTGATAAACCTATGAACGGTAGATTACAAATTATAGGTGCAGCTAACGGACAGTTTGCTAAAACAGATTATTCACCTAATATGAAGATAGGAGATTTTTATGTTTTTCCATATGACATGAGACACTGCGTATATCCATTTAACGGAACCAAAGAAAAAAGAAGAACCTTAGTTTGTAATTGTGATGTAGATTATAATCCAGTATCATCAAGAACGGCAGCAGGACAATTAGAATGATTATAAAAATGCCTAGGTGGCAATCTTATATGGCCACAACTACACAACCTATCTTTACACCACAACAATGTGAGATGGTTATACAAGCAGGACACAAACAAAAACCTGAAGTAGCGCAAGTGGGTATGAATAAACCAGGTGGTGGAGTAGATACTAAAAAAAGAACTACGACAATATCTTGGATTCCTTTTAAAGAAATGCCTGAGATGTATTCACAAATAGAAGCTACTATGCAAGCAACCAATTTAAATCATTTTGGTTTTGAGAATATGAAAATAACAGAACCAGCTCAATTTACAGAATACCCTAAAGGCGGATTTTATGATTGGCATATGGATCTAGATGTTAATGGTCAACATGAACCACCGATTAGAAAAATATCAATGACAATATTATTATCAGACCCCTCTACTTTTAAAGGTGGAAACCTAGAGTTTATGGAAAAAAATAAAATACCTGAGTTAAAACAAGGTCAAGCTATATTCTTTGCAAGCTTTATTAGACATAGAGTTGCACCAGTAACTAAAGGTATCAGAAGATCCTTAGTCATGTGGTTTGGTGGAACACCTTTTAAATGAACCGAAAAATATTATTTCCAACTCCTGTATATTTTAAAGATTTACCTAACGCAAAAGAAGTAAATAAATATTTATTTAAAAATATTAAAGCTTGGCGTAAAGCTGACCCTGAAGGTGAAAATAAAACTAACTCAGGTTTTGGTTGGCACAGTAAAACAGACATGAATAAAAAAAAAGAGTTTAATCTTCTTACAGAAGAATTATTTAAAATGGCAGAAGAATGTAATAAAGATTATTTTATTCAACCTAAATTAGGATTAGGTAATATGTGGGCTAACATTAACCCTACTTATAGTTATAACAAAACACATAC
>Ga0181408_1000724_pt1 | contig 10433 bp, 11 predicted proteins | sample 31SPOviralmetaG_FD_130137 | JGI IMG/M metagenome (GOLD analysis project Ga0181408, IMG submission 130137) | Marine viral communities from the oligotrophic San Pedro Time Series (SPOT) site, San Pedro Channel, CA, USA - 31 SPOT_SRF_2012-02-16 | ecosystem: Environmental > Aquatic > Marine > Strait...
ATAAAATCTTTATATTTTAAAAATCCAAAAATACTTGCGATAATTCCACCAAGTAAAACTAGAACTCTCAACCCACCCAAACCTTTATTTGATAATCCAAACAATTTGTTAATTGCCTCACTATTAGCTTTCATAGTTTTTTCTATCCGTTCTAAAGTTTGTATTTGCGCTTTATATCTTTCGCCACATATAGCGTGATGTTTTGCAAATTCTAATTCGACCTTTGTAACTCTTTCAGTTAGGTCGTTTTTTTTTAAAATTTTCTTTTTCATTAGCCAAGAGGATTAGAGTTTTTAGTTTCAATCTCTTGTATTTGTAATTCCAAAAGCTTTATTGTTTTCTTTAAAATTTCTATTTCTTTTTTAGCGTTTTGGTCAACAGTATTAATATCTTGCTTTAATTCAGAATTAACTTTGATAATTTCAGTAACATTATCGCTAACGCCTAACCCGTTTGTTTGTATGTTTTCTTCTATTTTAGATAGATCAGGTGCAGTTTGATTTGAAACTGCGTCTAATCTAGTTGTTAGTTCGCCATACTTAGTAAATCCCGCCCCTATTGAACCTATAAGTCCAATTAAAACTACGATGTTTGTTAAATTCTTTTTAATGTCCATTTTGTAACGCCCCTATTTCAATTAATAATTTTTGTTTTTGTAAATTAATATTTCTTAATGTTTGCTCTTTTTTAAATATTGGGTCATTGACCGTATATGTAGCAAGATTTATATTTTCGTAAATTTTTCTGTTATCAACAAATAACATTTGATTTAAGTAAATATCTTTTGGTTTATAAAAAGGTTTTTCTTCATAAACCACTAAAGATATTGAATTGTTAATTAAAGCGTCTGAAATTATAATATTTTTTACTTCTATATTCTTTAAATTATCTTTTACTTTTAAATCAACTTTATCTATTTTTTTGTCTAAGCTAGATTTAACTTCTTTTGTTTTTTTAACTACTTTTTTTGTTTCTTTTTTTTCTTCTTTAATTTCTTCTTTTTTAGCAGTTTTAGTTTCTTCTTTTTCTTCTTTAGGTTCTACTGTTTTTTCTTCCAAAATTTCTTCTTCTAATTCTTCCTTAATTACTTCTTCTATAATTTCTTTAGCAAAAACCTCAGGTGCTTTTTCTTTTTCTATTGCAATAATAACTTCTTCTTTAATTACATTTACAATTTCTGTGTTTTGCACTTCCTCAATAATTTCTTTAACCTCAGGTTCTTTAGATGTTGTTAATATTTCTATTTGTAGATTTTCTTTAATAACAACTTCAAATTTTTCTTCAATTACTGTTTCTATAATTTGGTTTTCTATTTTACTAATTACATTCGATATTTGGTTTTCGCTAAAATTAGTCGTTTCAAGTACATTATTAATTTCTTCAATTTGTGTTAATGTTAATGGTTCGTATTCTTCGGTCGCAAACTCAAGATTGAGTTCTGCGCCCAATAAATTACTAGCTTTAGTTCCATTATTAGTACCTGAGCCGTCAATTGTTGACCAAGACCAATCAAACATATTAGACCCTGTTTCGTTATATGACAATGTATCAGTATGTTTTAAAGAGTTAGCGTTATATCCGCTATCGTCAACTCTAGTTATTGTAGTTTCTGATAAAACATTACCGTCATTATCTTTAATTTTCATAGATAACGTATAACTGTCAACTGCACCGTCTGATTGACCGCAACGATAAGAACTGCTTGAGTGTTCGCAGTTTTGCACGCTAAAATTATTAATTAATGATACTCCACCGTCTAATTTTTTTTGATTAGATGTGTGAGTATTACCGCTTTCATCTGTTCCTGTAACATTAAGCAAAGACCCTGAGTAGCTTACGGTCATGTCTGCTGAACCCTCTAATTCGCCATTAAAAGCTTTACCGCACTCATTATTGACCTGCGTAATACAAGTAATAGTAAAACCATTATGAGTAGAATTATTAGTTAAAGACCCTGCTGACCCTGTTTGTACGCCGTCTAGGTCAAAATTATCTAAGCTTGAACTTGTTGTGTCTTTATTTGGCAATATATTAACGCTAGTTGCCCTGTCGTTTACTTCTGCTTTAGCAGTATCTAAACCAACGCTATTAGCAAACCAACTTAATAATAACCAAATAAAAGCACCAAGTATTATCCAACCTGTTATAGTTTTCATTTTGTATGCAACTCAACATTTTTAATTGGTTTTTTCTTAGGTAAAATTGTTTCTTTTTTTAATTTTGTTCGTTTTTTTCTTAATTCTACCCATTTTTCGTAAGTAGGTTGTTCAAAATTATAAACTTCCTCTAATAACTTTAAAGCTTCATCGCCTATTTGTGCTTTACCTTTTAAATCTAAAACAGGACAAGGCGTAGCACTTAAAATCATTGATTTAAAAATTCTGTCATCTGAACATAAAACTTGAATACTTGCGATCTTCATTCCACGATTGCTAAGAGCATTTGATAAAGCAATTAGCTGACAAGTTTTATCTACATAAGATTTACCGCCTGATATACCAACACTAAAAGTTTGTACGCCACCTGATAAAGCAAACGCGCAATTTGACGTAGAATTAATCATTGGTGCAGAACTTGTATTTGGCGCAGACTTCATATTTGAGTGTGAGGTATTAGTTGTCGTTGTATTGTTAGAACTTCCACTTTGATAAGTATTCGTGTTAGCACTTTCATAACCACCCTCAATAGCAGTAACCGAGCCTGAGCCTGTTGTAATCGTTGAACCTGCATTTGCATTTTTTGTAAATCCAAAAAATACAACTACCGTTAATAAAGTTAAAACTATTCCTGTTGATATTAAATATTTCATGTTGTTGTTTCTGTTATTTCTTGACAAGTAAATTTTGTGTAAGCTTTATATTGGTTTACAAATTCTGAACTAAAATTATTAAATAAATCTAAAGAGTGTTCGTAACCATGAATTGAACAACTGTAAAAATCTTTAAACTCTACTATTGGTGTTTCAATAACTTTACAATCGTTGCCCTCTATTGCAGAACATAAAAACATTACTAAAATTATTTTCATTTATTCATTAATCTATCCATGTGTGCGTAGATACGACCTATTACTTTGTCTAAGCTTAATAATTCTTGTTGTAACATCGCAATTGTTGTTTGTAGTTCAACAACAGTAATTAAAAACCAAGTTGATAAACCCATAAGGATTGTTGCCATTATTGGTAATATCCACTTATAATTTTTCATATTCCTAATTGTTTTCTTTTGCTTTTATTAAGACTAGATTTTTTAAATCTTTTTTTATTGCCACCTATTGTTGTTTTTTTAAATCTTGCATTAGTTTCGTGAAGTTCTTTTCCTAATAAATTATTTTTTTTCTTTGCCATAATGCGCTTACCCTATGCAATTTTTTTGTACTAGAAGTGTTGATTTTATTGTATTTTTCGATTGGTTGGACCAAAAAAACTAACTTACTCTATGCACTTTTGCATAGCTTAATTATCTTGCGTTACAAGGTACTCCATTAGAATTTACAAATGGTGCTTCTGCAAAAGCCATGAAGATATATGTTGAACCACTTGTATTTTGTTTTGTGTTACTGTTTTGTATATGAAAACCATTACTTAATATATTTAAACCTTGTTCTGAGGTTGTTGAGTTTTCTGCTTGAGGGTCATCTGCATAAAGACCCGTATTAGAAACATTAAAACTATCTCTTTTATTATCTATTATTACCCATCTATCAGTAGTACCCGCGCTAGTCCTTTTAATCATAATCCAAGATGGTTTAAATCCTGTGTAAATAAATTGAAAATTAGAACCCCCACCTGTATAGGTTCCAAATTTTGAGTAGCCTTTTTTTTCTGCGAAGCAGTAGGCTATTGTTTTAGCATCATTTACATTTGTTGTACCAGAGTTTCCTACAGTAAATACAGAAGATGTTGGTGTAGTATTGTTCCAAGCTGTACTATCTGAATCTGTAGGGTCAGTTTCATTTAAAGAAAATCTTTCAGTAGCGCCTGCTGAACCATGATAAGTATGCCAATTAGAAACGCCATCTATTCTTTTAACAAGTATAAATTTAGGAACTGCACCTAAATGATGAGGTATAGTATGACCTGCTGTTTGATTGCCAAGATAATTAACTATTGAAAAACCTGCTGTTGTATTTACTGAATAAGAATATGCCTTGCCTGTACCTGAACCTGTGGTAGTTCCTGAACCTGTTGTTCCTGCCTTCCAACCCCAAATTACATAATTACCACTACCATTATTAAAACCATCATTATTAGTAAAAGTTACACCATTACTATCAAAACTTCCTAATGCAACAGTTCTTTCTGCAATATTGTCATCTGATTTTAAAAAATTTTTTGCAGGCGAAGTTCTAACACTATCGTAAATTGTATGTGAGTGTCCTACATCACGACATTTTACCCATACAAAATCTGGTTGCATATTTTCAGAACCATCAAAAGTTATTGCTTGTCCACTACCAGAATTATTTCCTGCGTAAGTCTTAACTTGAAAATATAATTCTGGATTATCTAAATCATTTGTATAACTCATTATCCATACTCCGCTAAGTTTTTTGTACACAACGAATAATAATTTGTTGGTACTGTATGTTCAAAATTTCCGTAGCCGTTACCGTCTGCGTTACCTGATGTAATTGCGTAAGGTGGACTTCCAAAATTATATTCTAAAGTTGCATTATCGTTTGTTTGTGAATTACAAAAAAACCAATAAACTCCTTGTGTTGTAGATGAGGCAGAAGTTATACTTCCACCATTTGTATTAGTAGATGGATTGCTTGAATTTCCCCAAGTACCATCAACTCCCCAATATAATTTGTTGTTATCAAGATCTACTGCCATCATTATAATAGCATTATTATCCCAACCACCCCAAGAACCAAATCCGCCACCATTTCCATAAGCAGATCCATTTCCTGCAACTCCGTAACCTACTATTGAACCAGATTGATTATAAGCTTCATAATTAGAAGCTGTTGGTAAGTTTGATGTAATTCCCATAAACCCTGTTCCTGCCGATATGTCTGTTGATCTCATTTCTGCATACCATTTACCTTGACTTACAGCTATTGTAGAAACTATTGAAGCGTATGTTTGACTTACAATTTTTAAATTACCCTCTGAAAAAGTTGCACTTGAATATGGAACTAAAGGATTTAATGTTGCAAAATTATTTGTGCAAGTATCTAAACTTTGATTAACTGCTGTAATATTATTTTCTGTAAAAGTATTTGAGTTTCCAGATACATCCGTTCCTAATTCCGCTGAATTTTCAAAATCTAAATAAAAAGAATTTCCAGAATATGTTAAACCAGATACATCAATAGGTTTCCATATTGTAGGACTATCTTCGTCAAACTCTCCAAATGATGTTGGTGTTAATGCTTGTCCATATAAAACACAAAATTCTGCTAAATATCCATTATAACCCCAACCTGATTGACTAGGATAATCTCCTATTGCATAATTTAAAGTTGAACTTATTGCAGGTAAATTAGAATCTTGAGACATTCCTGTGGTGCTTGTGCTAAAAGATGTTACTTGTGTTCCTGAAATATAAAGTTTTATTCTATCACTTGCTGAACTTTGTGTTGTATCAAAAGTAATCACTACATGATACCATGCAGATTGGTCTGAATATACAGCATTTGTAATTCTTCTGTTAGCTGTTCCACCAATTTGAATATCTATTTTAGGATTTCCAAAAGATATAGAAAGATAATTACTTGTATTATTTTCAGATTGGAAAACAAGGTAATTATCGCCTGTACCTGCAGGTGCAGTTCTTTTTGTCCAAAAACTTATTGTCAACTTTGTAGTGTTTGTTCCAGATATACTTTTGCTTAAATGACTATTACTAGAATCATCTAATCTTAATGAGTTGGCTACATCATAGCCTGTATCTTTTATAGAGTTAGTTCCAAGAATTAATGGCATAAATTATAACTCCAATTTTGGAAATTCGCCAAGCGGTCTAGTGTATGAACCGTCCTCTTGTTCTGTATAAGCATATAAAGTTATTAAAGCTTCAACGTTAGCGCAACCGTCTATTGCAGTTTGCATTTCATTACACTTTGTTCGAACATTTGTTCTATGCGTTGTAACTGAACTTGGTACTGTATAACTTGTAACCTCAGTTGCTTTTGTAACGTACCAATCGGTTTGTGCTAATATTCCACTTGCTTGATCGTTTATAATTCTTTTTTTAATTGTTTTAAGTCCCTTAGCTTTAACATCGCCGACGGATTTATCACTAGGTAATAAACCGTCGTCGCTATCTTGTTGCGTATATTGACTATCTGCTATTGCTTTTGCAGTTGCAGAACCAAAACTAGAAGTTACTTTGTCTGCCGAACTATCATAAGCAATTGTTTCGTTCGTGTTATTATAATAGCTTTCATCTTTTTTATTTGTGTGATTAAATTCTATTACATAAATTCCAATTGCTTTTAATTCTGCTTCACTCCATAAACTAAATATTCTACTTGGATATTGAACATCGCCAATCGTCAACGCTTTCGGATTTGTTATTACTTTTGTTACCGTGTTACTCTCTACTATTGCATACATATTGTGTTATCCTATTAAGTTGCTGATAAGTTTAATGTTCTACCGACCTCTTGCCAAACGGCGTTATTGTATCTAAAGACCAAAATGTCCGTTTTACCTGAGGTTGATGTAAATGTTGGTGCTGTGCTAGAGGCAAACTCAAAAACTGTATTAAAAGCAATTGTATGAGAACCACCGTATTGAATTTCAACACATATAAAAGCACCCTCAACAGCGTTACTTGGTGCTGAAAAAGTCGTATTTTCAGTTGTTAAATGATATGCGTTTGATTTTGCTTGTGCGTCCCACGTGGTCGCGTTTGATGATGATGTTAAAGCTTGTTGTGGTATGTAAGCTAAATCATTAAATTTTATTGCCCCTGTTCCTTTTGTTGTAAATTCTAAGCCAACATTTGTGTCGCCACCTGTTGCAGATAAAGACGGGTTGTTGCTTGTAGCACTATTAGTTACTTCTAAATAATTAACTGCTGAGGCAGTTGTTTGAAAAATTAATTGTTCATTATTGTTTTCATCTAAAATTCCGTGCGCGTCATCTAATCCAATGTTATGAGAATTAGTGTCTAAGTTACCCGCTAATTGTGGACTTGTATCAGTTGAAAGTTCAGTTGTAACCGTAACTGTGCTATCAAGCCAATTAACCGTGTCTGCTGAATAATCTAATTGTGCTAAAGATATGTCGCCTGAACCATCATAAAATTTTAATGTTGGACTTGTAGCAGAAGTAGTATCTAACCAAATTGTCCCCGCTACTGCACCACTTGGTCTTGATGAACCTGAGTTAGACGAGTTAATTGCCGAAAGTACGTTATTTATGTCAGAACGTGTGTTCGGAAAAGATTGATTGCTTATAACGTAATCGTGTTGAGCCATGTTGTTATTTTCCTTTTGTTATTAAAATCCTCTAGCAATAAAATCAAATTGACGATCTATTGCAGAGTTTGAACTGTTAAAAAAATTTACTTGAAAGCCTGAGGCGGTCTTATTTGTTATTGTATAATAATCGCCACTAGCCATATTATCTATTGCTAAACCTAAAGCATAATCTGTTGTTTTCATTACGGGACTAAAGCTAATAGCTTTAACTCCCGACGATGTATCTTGGTCGTTTGCACTAATAACTCTATCGGGCATATCAACTTGAACTTTTAATTGTGAAATTAAAGGTGTTGCCGACCCATTATCTGAGGTTAATTTTGCTCTAAACTTTAAATATCTTGAATAAACCTGAGTTGACGTAAATACTTGATAGCTTGTAAACGTAGAATTATCTGTTGAACTTGCATATAAAATTTGTGTTTCACATTTACTAGGCGCGTCCCCGTCAAAATTATTAGGTTCATCGTCCATAAATCCCGTTGCATTATTTGTTGATGTTCCAATATTATCAAATAATCTATCTCTATCGCCTACACTTTGAGTTATTTGTGCAGTAATTTGAGCCGTTTGTAACGAACCTAAATCATAAGTATTTTCAAAATCGTAAGTTCCATTAGATACTACATTTGCAGTAGTCGTACCGCCGTCAAAATTTTTTGCAGTTGCGTCATCTACATTACCTGAAGCACTATCAAATAATTCTGAGGTTGCTAACATTAAAACATTTTCTGCAACCGCAGTTGATGAAACTGTACCGCCATAATTAGTATGTTCGTTTATAGTTTCTAAAAAATTTAAGTTATTTATGTTTGCCGTACTATTATAAATAATAGCAGGATTAGTTGACATATTTCCAATTTTATCAACTGCATAACATAAAAAAGCACCATTAATATTTTGTATTGTAACACTTGTTGCAGGTCGCCCAACTTTTTTAACTAAAACTGTTGAGTTTTGAAAGTCTGCATTACTTAAAGTATTCGCATAATTAATTGTAATATGACTTAAATCTAAATCTGTCGGTGCGTCCCAAGACAAAACTAATTGATTGCCGTTTGGTTCTGCTCTAAAGTTTTCTATATCACTTGGCGGTGTTGTTTTACCAATTACCAAATGATTAGCAGTTACATAAGAACTTGAAACCCCAATAGTATTTATAATTTTACCACGCAAATTATAAGTTATTCCATCTTCAACGTTACCTATAACAAAAGTATTATTACTTGATCGTCCTGCAAAAATAAAGGTACTGTCCGTAGATTTTTTGTATTCTAATTCGTATTGACCAATAAAAGCTTCCGTTGGTTCTGTTATAGTTGCAGTTAATTCAACTGATACAATTCCGTCATTTGAAGCAACCATATTATCGCTAGTTGTTATTGAACTAGGCGCAGTTACCGAGTTAGGACTTGGTAAACTTATTGCGCTTGCGGTTGCTAACGTTACTTGTTCACTACCTGCGCTAAAATCAAATACTGTGTCTGCGTATTCTTGCGCTATAATACTTACGGTTAAATCTGCATTTAAAGTATAAGTTAAAATATAAAATTTTTTTGCAGTAAAGCCTAATTTAGAGCTAGTTAAAGCAAAAACGTCGCCTACTCCTAAATCTAAATGTTCAGGTTTAAGTAATAAATCTAAAGTCATCATTTGTCGTGATTGTTTAAGAACAATCAACGCCAAACGTTGAGCCTCAACTGAGTTAGTTGTAAATGGTAATTCTATTTCATTAACAATTGTTTCGCCGTCGCTAGTTTGAAAAGCTGAACTTTCCTGAGTATTAAATTCTTTAACACTAAAATTAGTATCAGCGTCAACAAAAGTACCTTTAACTTTATTATAAAGTTGTGATCTTTTTGGACGTGTAGCAATTCTTAAATCCCCTGCTAAATCATTGTCTGTTAAAGTTCTTGTTGAACTTGTTGCTTTACCAACTTTTAATTTAAACTTACCTTGTTGATAAGTTAAAGTTCCCGCGCAACTACTGACTAAATCCTCAATAACTTCAACAGGTTTTTTATTTAATAAAATTAATCCATTACAAGTATAACGGCTTTGTGTTCCGCCTGTTATTGAAATACTGTCGTTGCAATCTGCGTAAGCTTGTTGAAAACTTGCTAAATCTATTTCACTTGTACTTGCGCCTAAACCCTCGCTTGAAATTAAATAATTATAAATAACATTTGCAGGATTATTAGAATAAGCCGTAGCACTTGTTGAAACATTTAATATTTTTTTACCCTCAATAACTGCACTAATATTTGGTATTCCGTTTGGGTAAACATCAACATCATAAGTTAATTTTACCATTAAATATGCAACGCCTCTTAATCTATGGTTGCTTGTCCAAACAGAACTTGCGCTATCAAGTGTACTATCAACCGTTTGGTCTGTTGCGCCTAAGTGTTTTATAATTTGTGCTTTACCGTTAAACGTTCCTGTATTTACGTTGCCTGAGCCGTCTAAATGTCCACTTTGTATTTCTGTATCATTAAAAAAAACTGAACCAATACTATTTACTTCGTGTCCACATAAAGCAATTACTAAATATAAATCTTTATTGTTGTTTAATGTTTCAGCGTGTACTATTGCGCCACTTTTTCTTACTGAACCATAAATAATTGATCTATCAGCAACAGGACTTCTTATAAGACTTTTTCTACCAAGAGCCTCGTTTGTAAAACTATTAATATCAGGTTGTTTTGGTTTACCTGCAAGTTTTTTATATGCAAAACCTAAAACAGCACTTGCAATAAATGAAAAAGCAAATTGTTTAAGACCGCCTGTTAATAAACCTTTCCAACCACCTTTTTTTGCAACGTTTTTTGAAACAAGTTCAACTGCGCTACTTATAATACTTGAAAATCCACTAAAGAAGCCCATTAATTATCTACTCCCCAAAATAACTCTTTTTCTGCAACGCTATCAACGAACTCTAAACCTTTGTCGCCTGAGTATAAATTTTGTTGTTCCTCGTTTGTAAATCTTGAAAT
>Ga0181408_1000727_pt1 | contig 10406 bp, 11 predicted proteins | sample 31SPOviralmetaG_FD_130137 | JGI IMG/M metagenome (GOLD analysis project Ga0181408, IMG submission 130137) | Marine viral communities from the oligotrophic San Pedro Time Series (SPOT) site, San Pedro Channel, CA, USA - 31 SPOT_SRF_2012-02-16 | ecosystem: Environmental > Aquatic > Marine > Strait...
AAATAATTACAATTCTTTAAGTTTAATAATATCTATTAGAATTTTAATATCAGAAATCATGAAACCTATGCGGGGTATTAGATATATTTCGGCTACTCGCAAAATTAAAAAAGGCAGCGAACCAGCAAAACGACTAATACCAGATATTATAAGGATAATATCTAAACCAAGAACTTCACATTATATAACAAAATTAGAACATTATAAAAATAGATTAATTACCTTAGGTGAAGAACCTGAGGTATATATGGAATGTATGGAAGATATGATTTCAGATATTAAAATTCTAGAAGATAGACTTAAAAATAAATTAAGAAATGATATTGATGAGATAGAACAATATATCTTTCGAAGATATTATATCTTGCTGAGAACTGAACAAGAATACGATAGAACTAGAACACGTATATATCAAGAGGATGCTGCAAACAACGAGGGAATATATTCACAGTATCGCATATCTCGATCCGAAAGTGATATTCGACACATCTTGTTAAAGAATTTAGATTAAATTTAGAGAAGTATATTTATTAAAAAAATTATTTTTTGTTTTAAACAATATTTATTCAATATAAAAATAAAAAACAAGAATGGGGAAAACGCTCTTTTTGATTGAATCTCCGGGAAAATTGCGAAAAATCCAAAAGTTTTTAGGCCCGCAGTTTCTTGTTTTAGCCTCTATCGGTCATATACTTGACATCCATAAATCCGGGTATGGTTTCGATTATAAATTACTTAATTCTGATTTTGAAATAGAGTATTTCCCATCTATAGGGAAGCAAAAAGTCATATCAAAAATTAAAGCAGCATATCGAAAATGTGATGACATCATCATAGCAACGGACGATGATGCCGAAGGATGTGCGATCGGTCACCACATTTTGAAAATTCTAAATTTAAACTATAAAAATATAAAAAGAGCTATTTACCATGAAATTTCAGAGAAAGCGATTAAGAGATCCATTGAAAACCCATCAAGACTATCTCTAAATACGTATAGGAAACAGCAAGCCCGTAGGATAACAGATAGAATTGTTGGCTATAAACTCTCACCGTTAGTTCGAAAGCACGTTGTAAACGGAACATCGGCCGGTCGCTGCCAATCGTGTTGTTTATCGATGATCTGCGCTCGGTATAAAGAGGTTTCAAAATTCACATCATCAATTAATTCGAAAATTAATTTGAATCTCAAAAATAAGTTTGATGGATTGAAGGCTGTAGGACAACCTAATACAGAAATAGATGATAACACGTGTTCGAGTTGGGCAAATTCTGAATTCACAATATTGTCCGTGTCTGAGCCGAAAAAAATAATTCGCAAGCCACCGCCAGCCTTCACCACGGCAAAAATTCTCCAAGTTGCGGGTATGAACGCAAAGAAACTAATGGGTATTCTCCAGAAACTCTATCAAGACGGTAAAATCACGTACCACAGAACGGATTCTATTTCGTTGTCTGGAAAATTCATTGGAGCAGCAGGGAAATTCGTAGAAAAAAAATACGGAAAACAGATGGTTCAGAAGCGATTTTACAAAAATAGTAAGAAATCTAACGTTCAAGCAGCTCACGAAGCGATTCGTCCTGTAAATATTAATCTTAATCTTGAAAACATTAATAACTCTGTATATACTATGATCAGAAAGCGAGCTCTTGCAACGCAGATGAAAGATGCTGAAATTATGTCTATAACTCTCAAAATAAAAGTTGGAGAACTTGGAACTGCATCAATCTCGTTCCAACGAATTATTGAACCCGGATTCTTAAAGCTATATGGAGAAACAGCTGGAGATAACGGACTTTTCGACTTCGTTCGACAATTACAACCGGATAGTAAGTTCAATGACGTAAAATCAGTAGAAATCGTCCAAAATTTGTCGAAACCATCTAAAACCAATTTTAGCGAATCGTCTATTATTGCTGAATTAGAAAGAGTTGGTGTTGGACGACCATCAACATACGCGAATATCCTCGAGACCTTATTGAAACGAAATTACGTAAATGTTAAATCTTCATCTGGAGAAGATGTGGAACTTGTAGATCAAACATGTAAAGTTGGATCAGATAAAGTAAAATTAAAAAAGAAAATTGTAAAATCAAATTCATACAAAAATAAATTAATACCTACAAAAATAGGTATAGATGTGGATGAATACTTAAAAGATAAATTTCAAGAAATCACTAATCCAGATTTTACAGCTACAATGGAAGAAAATCTCGATAAAATTGGCGAAGGCGAATTACATTGGAGAGATGAAATTCGTTCGATTTGGAATTTACTGGAAGATCGTGTATCCATTGAAAAAAAGAAGAAGAAACGAGAAACTATTAAAAAAGAACCCTTCGAGCATGAACCTGGAACGAATCTCCCTATATACAAATACCTCGGTCGATTCGGTAATGTTATACGACTCGGAGATGGGAAACAAGCTAAATATGCTTCGATACCAACAGATTTAGAATTAGAGAATGTTAAATTAGAAGATGCTATGTTTTTGTTATCTTTACCTAAACTCATCAAGTCATCTACTCCCAAAATATATCTTAAGCACGGGCGATACGGTTTTTATATTCAACAAGATCCTCTCACTATTGTTGGGAAACCATCTACAAGAAGTATAAGCACTTACTCACAAGCAAAGAATTTGACCGTGAAATCATGTCTCGATATACTAGCTAAACCACCTCCTTATCGAAAGAAATTCAAAAAATATAAGAAGAAAAAATAATTAATATACAGATTACTCTCTCGTCTTACATGTGCGCCTTTATTGCGTCTTACCCTCGTTTGCGTTTTTCTCTCTGCGTCTCTCTCACGTCTTACCTCTCTCGTGCGTCTCTCGCGTCTTACTTTCATTTTGCGCGTTAATTTTTTAGAACATAGTCATATTTTATATTTATACATATTCAGTTATAATTTCCAACCGCTTAACTGATAGCGTCCCTCGTTCTTAAAATGGAAACTCTTCTTTCCATGAATATATATATAAATTAAAGTATTAAAAAATAATTTTTTTCCCGAAATTTTTTTTATTGATAAAAAAAAGGTTTATAACCATCGCGACTATACTGTTAGTTCCAACACCTAATATCATAATTTTTTCCCGTAAAAAAATTATTTTCTTTTAAGCCTTATTAATTTATAATATTAAAAATGGCTGAACTTGTATTCTATATTCTACCAACCAAAACCGAAGAAGAACAGGGATTTGTACCGACCAAGAAAGACGGAGATGCGGGCTATGATTTAAAAGCCGCTTATAGTGCTTTAATTAAACCGGGAGATCATAAATTAATCAAAACAAATATTACATTAAAGATGCCTAAGGGATATTATGGACGTATTGCTCCAAGATCTGGACTGGCTTACAAGTGCGCTATTGATGTGCTAGCTGGTGTAATTGATGTATCATATACAGGAAATGTCGGAGTAATTCTTATGAATCACGGTAAAAAGGATTTTGTTGTAGAAAGAGGAGATCGCATCGCGCAGTTAATAGTAACTAAAATTCTTACAGGAGAAAAAACTCGAGTTGTATGGGGAAATCCAGACGATGAGACGGAGAGAGGAACAAAAGGATTTGGATCGAGCGGTGGTTCAGCGATGTTGAATAATACGACTAATTAAAATGAATAATATTGTGAAACACTTACTAAAATTATTTTTTTATAATAAATGAATCAATATCAAAAATCTTTAATTGGGATTATAATAATTGCTTTTGTATTATTATTTAATACTTATGAAACAGACAAATTGATATTTTACTCGAAAAAAATGGGTATTGCATACACTGTTTCATGGCTTGTTTTTATTATTATGTATAGTTATATATAAATACAAAATATGGTTGAAGAAATAATTAAGTGGGTACAAAATTTATGCTTCCCAGCCCAAATTAATTTAGGTTTTATTGCTATTGCGAGTATTATTCGTTTTTTAAGACGAAAAGAAGTTAAATACATGACGAAAAAAGATTATAATATTTCTTTGTTACAAGGAATACTTTACGGGGTTTTTTCAACTTGGATTTTAGGTAAATTATGTGAAAATGGATATAATAACACTGCCTGGTTCATTTTATTACTACCTGCATTGCTTGTTTTTGTCGTTGTGTTTACAATTTTCTCCGCTCTAGGTAAACCGACGTGATGCTGTTTTTGATGTTTCTTCTACAAGTAGAAAATGTAATTCCATGCAATGTGAGTCATTGAAAAAAAAAATAAATAACTTTCTTGGGTTCTATTTTAGAAAGTCGTGTTCAATTAACAAGGGCGTCCCTTTTAAGAGGTCACCTTTTCTCGCTAACATCGCCCTTATTACGCAAAGATCTAATCGAATATTCTTACATAATAACCGGTACATCAATCAAGCGTTTTAAAACGCACAATATCGCCTATTTATTCCGAAATAATTGTTGACGAATAGATAGATAAATCACCTGATTTATCTGATTTTCACGGACAAATCAACTGATTTATCATAATATTCATCTAACAATATTTACGACCAGACTAAATGTTTCACAACCTATTAGTCTAATTTTTTTCCTGGTAGGAATTGCGCAATTTCCTGTCGATAAAAAAAATGTGAAATCATCGTCTTTCATCATTTAATTTTCCTCCATAGTTCTCTATTCCTTCATCAGTCTCAATAGCAGTCCGTCATACCTCATCTTCGTAGGCCTTAACTACTGTTTTATATTTGCTGGTTCTGGTTTTTTCCTAACTATTCTGTTGTTCCTGAATATTCCCTCAAGAACTCTCCCACTGGCAAAGGTTATCTTCCCTTCGCCGTAAAGCTTGTCGTCCACGAAGTTTCCCTCTAAAACGATCCCATTGGCAAAAGTTATCTTCCCATCGCCGTTGAGATAGTCGTTCACGAAGTTTCCCTTGAAAACTGTTCCATCGAAAGCTGACCCATCGGCAACGGTTACGTTCCCTTCGCCATTGAGTTTGCCGTCCACGAAGTTTCCCTCGAAAACTAACCCATTAGCAATGGTCATCTTCTTACCCTCTCCAGTGATTTTGTTGTTCTTGAAATCACCTACGTAAGTATCACCGTTCTTCCAGGTCTTAGTTCCCTTGCCCCACAACTTGTTCTTTACAATATCTCCTTTGTAAACAGAGCCGTCGGGAAATGTATACCATCCCTTCCGTACTAACTTGTTTTCAATGAAGTTTCCTTCCTCCAAAACAGCCCCGTCAGCCGATGTAATACGTCCCGGCCCATGCAGCATACCGAAAACAAAATTGCCTTCGTATACTTTTCCATTAGACAAAGTCTTTTTCCCCGTTCCGTGCAGCATTCCGTTCACAAAGTTCCCTTCTTGAACTGTGCCATCAATCCACAAAATTTTACCAGCCCCATTCAGGACCCCGTCCACAAACTCTCCGTCGTGAATATCTCCATTGGCTCTAGTAATCTTTTCTCTGGTCGGCGACACCTTCTTTCCACTGTGGTTTCCCATTGTTTCGTTCGTTCGCTTGTTTATGCTTTTTCAATTTTGAATAAAGCATTAACCATCCTAAATATTCCACTATCCATTCGTAGAATTTTTTTCCCTAAATTTTGATAGGGAAACCCCGTTAGAAGATTGCGCAATTTCCTGTCGATAAAAAAAAATGTGAAATCATCGTCTTCCATCATTCTCCACCCTCTTCTCTAGGGTGCTTTAGTGCCGCACGAGCGGTGGCATTGGTGGGAAGCCCGGGTAGCGCAAGCGGAAGTACACCCGCTTCTTCGTCCCCCGAACCATCACACTATCAAGCCTCATCAGCCGGTGCAGTCGCATCCGCCTCTGCTCTCGCTGAACAGCACACACGACCGGGTGGTACCCATGTCCTTGCCGTGCCGCGTGCATAAGCACGAGCACCACTGCATCCTTGTCCATCTCGTTCGTTCGCTTGTTTATGCCTTTTGAAATTCAATTTTGAATAAAAGCATTACCTCCTAGATATATTCCACTCGTTATCATTAGAATTTTTTTCCTAATATTTTTAAGAAGAAAAACCCGTTAGAAGATTGCGCAATTTTTTTTGGGAAAAAAATTCTGCTATTAGATATTGAAACCTATTAGTTAAGTCGGGACACTAGAGCCTAAGAAGTATCGTTACGTTGAAAAAATAACACACCTTTCGAGTTTAGGTGGTAGCGACACCTGAAAAACCGCAAACGACTTCAGCTATCTCTATTATGGACCAAATCGAGCTTGACCCAACCAGGGCAAGTTCTTTTTTTCCTAATCAATTATCATGGTCCCGTTAGAAGAAGACTGTGCTATCTTCTCCTTCTCCTTTTCTAACAGATTTTTATAAAAATTATTTGCTTCGGATGTCATCTTCTTCGTAAATCGCTCTAGTTTATCGTCTTCATCAACGATTTGCCCCAATGTTCGGCTTTCATCATGAGATATAGCTGGGTTATCTGCAAATTCTAAACTATGCATCGTATCTATCAGTGCTCCTTTATAACAACTTAGGCCCTTCTCAAATCCCAAATCTAATTCTGGCCGACCAGCTTTATTCTTATATACGAATTTCTGCCGAGCAGGATCTGTGCAAATAAGCTTCGGATCTTCGGGATCAAGACAATAATCTCTATACCCTTTTTCTAAATTTGCAGCGATTTGTGCTGCTTTATTAGATGGCGGCGGTTCGGTCATAAAGCTTAGTTTTGGTTCGCCAATTCCAATTTTGCCCTTTGTTTCCAGAATTATTTCTCTGAATAATTTCCTAATCATTTTCTGAAAATCAGAGTTGGGGGACAGATCTATAGCAGTCATTTTCCCAATTATGAAATTGAAATTTACAATGTTATTGGTAATGTTATTGATAATTGGTTTTTTAGCTAATTCTTTTTCTTGTTTGTTTAATTTAGTTAAGGCTGAGATTAATTTTGTATTGCTCTTTATCAATTCTTTTTGTAAAATTATGACTTTATCTTTTTTAGCCTTACACGATCGAAGGTGACGATTTAGGTGATCTGAACGGAATTCCTTACCACAGTAATCGCATTGACACCGTCCATTGATTATGATCTTTCCTTTACAAATTCTTTTATGTCTAGCATAATTTGTAGATCGTATTTCCTTATTACATTTGCCGCATCTTTTCATAATGATTTTCCTTCTAGAAGACATTTCGATTTTATTATTAATAAAATTTAAGCCTTAAATGATAAACATCATTATTACCCAAAGATGTCATAACAAAAACAAGACGATATTTTATCGGTCAATATTAATCGATAAATACTCTTAAATTTAAAATATTATATAATTTTATAAAAAAAAATGGCGAAAATTGGGGGATAAAGATGTAAAAATGGGGAATTTTGAGGTTGTGTAAAATTTAAAAAATATCTATATAGTTTTTTTTTTAAGAAACTAAGTCTTTTTACTTCAATGCGCAGATGAAATCCCGTTCGAAATTGCGCATTTTTTGTCGAAAAAAAATATTTACTATTATTATATTTTTTTATTGCCTTTTTTTTTGGTTTTATTTCTTAATTCCAAAAGCGTTATCACGATGTTCTCCAGTATTCTTCAAATACTTCTCTTCGTGAGACTCTCTCAAGAGAGCCATACGCCATAGTTGTTCGCCAGCAAAAGCGACACCTCTCCTCGCAATTAATCTATTACCACCCTTTCTGAAATGCAAATAATTCCAGGACTCCTGGAACGGAACGTGAATACAATCTTCGCCCCCCCTCCACATATTAGAGTCGGCGATTCGCCTTCTCCTACAATCATTTTCCAGCATGTGGAAGATAAACGGGTCTCGTTCCCTCCATTTGAGAAAGCGTCTCATTTCTTGAAATACATCACTGCGTTCTGCACGCATATCTGGTGTGACACGAAGCCACCCAACTGTATAACTACCTTCAGTAGTGTATGTCGGGTCAATTCTGGTTGTCGCATTTCCTTTGTTCTCAGTCACTGAAGTCTCCTCCAGAATCGTCATAGAACTAGTACTCAGTTTATCAGTAAATCCCGCACCAAATTCCATATTTTCATTTGTGGAATTCATCGTCAACTATACTGTTAGTTTTAACTCTTATTAGAATAATTTTTTGCCGAAAAAAAAATATTTACTATTATTAGTAAAAGAATTCTCGTTCGAAATTGCGCATTTTTGGTCGAAAAACACACATTATTGTCGAAATCCTTAAAAAATTTTTTTGTTTAAAGCAAGAATTATTATAATTTATTAAAGATGGAAAAACTATTTGAGCTATTAAACATATCGAAAGATGCTATTGACGAACAAAATCTAATTAAGGATACATATAATTTATTCAAATTCTTTAAAAAGTATCCGATCATTTATAAAAATCCTGAATTGGGTGGGAAGTTAGAAGACGGACGCTATTATTACATTGGGAGGAATGACGACAAGGATTGTATTTACTATAAAAACAAAATATTCGAAATTTGTGTAGAAAACAAACGACTTATTATTAAACAGAAGAAAAATAAATTTATTAAGAAACACGATACGAAATTTTACGGAAGTATTTTAGATCTTTCCACAAGTAAAAAGAATCCACAAAACAGTTATCAATTACTATTAAGAGGTGAAGTATTCAAACAAAAAATGACCGAAAAACCTAAATCTACATCTTTCAATTTCAAGAAATACGGAAGTAAAAAGAAAGCATATAAAGCGGCCGTCAAATACAGACGGAAAATGAACTATATATACAAAACGATAAAAAATAGAGTTAGATGGATGGGCGACCATTACGAAGGAGAATTGTGGTATGGGGTGAAAAAAAATGGTGGAAAGGATATGAAACGATTATACTGTAAATTTAATAAGGAACATTTGGAATTATTCACGAACTATATTTGGTGTGCTATTAAAAATGGAAATGTATATTATGTCGTGTGCAAGGAATTACAATATAAGGAAGGCGAATCCCAATATTTCCATCAGCACGTCTGTAAAGAGGAGCCTTGGAAAAAAAGCATCGATCACATAAATGGGAATGGATTGGATAACCGTAAGTCGAATTTACGGGACGGTTCAAAAGTAAATCCTACTAATAAGACAATGCAGAAGAATAATAAAAGCGGATACAACGGCGTGAAAAAAAAGAAGAACAAAGACGGCATACTAATTGGCTATCAATCGCAATATCCCGGAGAAAAAAATGATAAAAGGGGAGGACACTATTTCAGCATCAAACAATATGGAAAAGATGAGGCGTATAATTTAGCCGTAGAAGATAGAAGAGCGTATGACACGCGAACTGGATGTAAGAACGGACTTCGTAAATAAAATTTAAACAATTATTTATTAAAAAAATATATTTTTTTATCGAAAACACTACTTTTTTGTCGAAAACACTGTTTTTTCGTCGAAAATCGTCTTTTTTTATCGAAAACCACGGTTTTTCAGCCAGATTACAGATGAAAAGATATAGTTTATACTTATTCTTATTTTAATTTTTTTAAAAAAAAAAGTTTCTAGAGTGCTGTCAAGTGATGTCAAGTGTTTTGTTAAAAAGTACTTGATGTGTAGATGGAATCCCGTTCGAAATTGCGCAATTTTTGTAGAAAAAAATATATTTACTATTATTAGTAAAAGGAATCCCGTTCGAAATTGCGCAAATTTTGTAATTTTTCATCTATCCATCTACCCATCGATAAATCTCGCCTTCTTTTACGGGCAACAGAACTTTAAAGTCTTCTTTTATTTCATATATATATTTTTCGGGGTTCTTACCATAGAGAAATTGATCTCTGCATCCAGCCCGATGTACTTCTTTCCATTTTCCATCCTCTCTAATACTTCCAGTTTTCCCCCTTGTCGCTAGACGACCGTCAAATGCGATTAACTGAGGCCACAAATCACGGTCTCCATCGATCTCATTAAGCCAGATATATAAAATTGTATATCCATATTTTGAGATCTCATTAAATCTAGATTCTGTCTCTCTAAATAAATCGTAGAATCGCCGACCGTAAATCTTTCCTTCCCCATACGATGGATGCCCGTGGTACATCGGGCCTAAAACTTCGATGATTATATTTCTTGAAGGTATATATCCATCTACTCTGATCCTTGATTTAGGAATAGGAGCAAACTCTCTATTTTCCTTAGTTTTTTTGTGACAATAGTTATAAAATATTATTTTTTCGTTAATTTCTTCCATCAAAGCACCTAGTATCTTTGAACAAGAAGAGCTACACCCTCTTTTAAACTTGGTTTCGATATAATTTTCGCCTGTATAGAGGTTCAAATTCAATGTTCGTATCATTTATTCTTAATAATATAGATGAAATCTTAAATAATTAACACAATTTTAAAAAAAAGACCAAATATGTCGTAATAATTGTCTAAAAAATACCATTTAATCATAAAAAACACTAAAATGTCGTAATTTTTTACTAAAAAACACC
>Ga0181408_1000730_pt1 | contig 10378 bp, 12 predicted proteins | sample 31SPOviralmetaG_FD_130137 | JGI IMG/M metagenome (GOLD analysis project Ga0181408, IMG submission 130137) | Marine viral communities from the oligotrophic San Pedro Time Series (SPOT) site, San Pedro Channel, CA, USA - 31 SPOT_SRF_2012-02-16 | ecosystem: Environmental > Aquatic > Marine > Strait...
AGAATCATATCACTTGAATCCATTATGGTTTAGTGAGCAATTTGGAACACAACAAGAATTATTGGAAGAAACTATGAGATTGATAAATGGCAAAAGTAAGGATTAACAAAAGAAAAGAATACAAAGAGCAACTAAGATTATTTATTACTCTGAGCAATAATGTCAGGAGAAAAATAAGAAAGCACTTCAAAGATTATGGTGATTTAGCTGAGAGCCTATTTGATGACATAGGAGAAGTTCCTAACGAATACTATGATGATTACTACAACGATATGCTCACTATCCTTAGTGCTAGTGCAAGAGAAGTCATTATCACGATGGGTAACAGGCTACATAGAAATAGAATATCTAAAAAGTCAGATGAAATTGACCCTGTTGTTGTAGATTACATAGGTACTAAAACAGCACAAAATGTAAGAAACATTACAGAAACTACTCGTAAAAAGATACAAGCTGAAATTTCATTAGGTGTTGAAACAGGGTTGTCAAACCCACAGATATCTAAAAACATACGAAAATCGACTGCTTTTGCTCCATACAGAGCAACTATGATAGCAAGGACAGAAACACATCAAGCAATGAACTATGGAAACCAAGAAGTTGCTAAAAGATTAGGATTAACAAGACCACTAAAAGAATGGGCATCTGCTATGGATGAACGAGCAAGACAATGGCATAAAGATGTTAATGGGCAAAGAGTTGGCATCGATAAACCATTTAAAATAATGACACCGATATCAGGTGGTGGTGTAGCTGAGAAAGAACTGCAATATGCAGGAGACCCACAAGGTGGAGCATCTAACACTATAAACTGTAGGTGTTTCGTAATATACTATGATGAAGGAGATATTATTGACTAAAAAAGAAGAAGGTAAATCTAAAGGTCAAGATTACGAGAACTTTTATACAGAAGGCATAGATAAAGGGCTTTCTAATGCCCAAGCATCTTTATATGCCCATGACTTACTAGCCAAGAAATACAATTATAAAAATCCTTTTACTATCAAACCTAAATCTATTTGACTCTTAGGATGCTCTCGGTTGTTTTTAGTTTAGCCTTGTGAAGTAATTCTTCTCCAATGTTTACTTCTCATTTCCATATCTAACCCATTTTCATTTCGAAACCAAGGTTTATAGTTTTTGTATTTACATAATGTATCATGTATTTTTTTCCAACTAGTTCCTTTAGGAAAGTCATGTGGAAAATCTAAATCTAAGATTTGATTATGCTTGTCGGTCATAACACAGATTGCAATTTCTATCCATGCTGTACCATCTACATAGGCAGAACATATTTCAGGAATGTCATCGTATCGGTCATAACACCAAACCTCTCCATTTCTATCCATATGTTGTAATCTTACATGACCATAAAGTGGGTCTAAGATTTCTTGACACATATTTTTCCAATTTTTTCTTTCACTTTTTTTTGTCATAAAATTTCTCCTATAAAAGTGAGAGCATCCTAATTGTCATCAGAGCATTTACCATAAGTTACTTTAACTTATACCTATAGTATATACTATAAGTATACAACTGTCAAGTATTAATTTTATAAAAAAAGTATAAAAAAGCTTTGACAGTATACTTTAGGTATGTAATACTGTAATCATAGTCAATAAAGAATTAATTACTCTTAATTGATTATGACTTGCTTAGAATCTAGATGGTGAAAATCCCTATGATTCTAATGTAAGAATCAGGTGGAAGTCGTGAGTGGATGGAAGAAGTATCGGTCAATGAGACTTAAAAATGATATTTGAAGAAGTCATAACTGTAAAGCACTCATAATATACTGATAGAAAAGGTGGTATATCGATAATGCCACCTTTTTTTTGTTTTTTTTAATAAAAAACCTTTACAAGACTATATACTTTTAGTATACTGTAAATATAAATTAACTAGGAGAAAATTATGACAAACTTAAACTTAAATAAATCTGATATTTTAGATATAGCAGATGGACTTAGACTAAAAAAAGCTAACCTTATGGGTCAAATTAGTGTAGCTTCTAATTCTGACAAACAATGGTTACTTGGACAAGTAAAAGATGTAAATGCTATTCTTATAAATCTTAATAAGAGTGCAGACTTTTATGTAAGTGTAGGATTATATTCTCACATAGTATAAAAGTAATCACAATTACATAAATGAGAGCAGACTTAGTTCTGCTCTTTTTTTATTGTTATTATAAGTAGTTTGTTGTTACAATAACCACAATACACTTGACAGGGATTTCGAGTTATGGCTATTGACCAAGAGGACAACATGGAAGTTGAACAAAACATTCTTGATTTAGAATGTGAATATAAAGAAATGGAAACAGAAGATGATGGCTCGTTTGAAGGCTATGCTTCAGTATTCAACAACAAAGACTTAGGCAACGATGTAATCCGACAAGGTGCATTTACTAAATCCATAACAGGAAGAAAAGCAAGTAGTGTAAAATTACTTTACCAACACAAAACCGATGAACCTATCGGTGTAATAGATTCCCTAGAAGAAGATAAACGAGGACTAAAGATTAGTGGTCGTTTAGCTATGGGTACTCAAAAAGGTAGAGAAGTATTTGAATTAATGAAAATGGGAGCATTAGATTCCATGTCAATCGGCTATAGACTTCAACCTGATGGCTATAAGTACGATGATAAAAACAAACGTAGAGTAATCAAAGAAGTAGACCTAATGGAAGTCTCAATGGTTACATTCCCAATGAATCCAAAAGCAAAAGTAACGAAAGTTAAATTAGCAGAAATGGATGCTAGAGAAATAGAAGCATACTTGCGAGATGTTGGTGTGATGTCTACTACTGTAGCGAAGCAAACTGCAAACATACTTTATAAATCATATCAAAGTGAAGATTCACTTGAAGTGGTTGATAGTATTAAGCAGTTAATCAATAAACTTTAACTAAGAGGACAATTATGTCAGAAGAAGTCAAAACAGTCTTAGATGAGTTGGGTTCTAAATTTGAAACTTTCAAATCAGAAAACAAAACTCGTTTAGATGAAATTGAAAAAAAAGGACATGCTGACCCACTACTACAAGATAAAGTTGATAAAATGTCAAATGACATTGCTGAACTAGCAGAAGTCAAACAAGCACATGAAATTCAACAAAAAAATCTTGAAGAAGCGACAGCAAAGATAGAAAGTCTTGAAACAGTCTTAGCTAGACCAAATGCTTCTGCATCTAAAGATGTAGATATCCAAACAAAAGCATTCGGTGAATGGTTAAGAAAAGGTGAAGTAGATGAAATGGAAAGAAAAGCACTTTATGAATCAGATGATACATTAGGTGGTTTTTATGCACCGACTGAGTATGTAGCAGACCTTATTAAATCTGTAACAGAAATTTCTCCAATTCGTTCTATTGCAAGAGTAAGACAAACAGATAAAAGAGGAATTGAGATTCCAAAAAGAACAGGTCAGTTCTCTGCATCATTTGTTGCAGAAACAGCTACTCGTTCAGAAACAACAGGATATACAACAGGCATGATGTCAATCGATGCTCATGAAATGTATGGTCTAGTTGATATCTCACAAGCTATGCTTGAAGATTCTGCTTTCAATTTAGAATCCGAAATGGGTACTGAATTTGCAGAACAATTTGCAAAACTTGAAGGTACTTCTTTTGTTTCAGGAAATGGAGTTGGTAAACCTTTAGGATTTACTGATTCAACAGCAGGTGTTTCTTCTACCAATTCAGGTAGTGGTTCAGCACTTACAGCTAATGGTATCTTAGACTTGGTATATGCTATCAAATCTGACTATCTTGGTAATGCTCGTTTCGTAATGAACAGAACAACTTTTGCTAAACTTCTACAACTAGAAGATGGTGAAGGTCAAAAAATATTCCACGTTGGTTTAAACCTTGTAAATGGCGCACCTTCTACAATAGCAGGTCATCCATATACATTAGCTACAGATATGCCTGACATAGGTGGTAGTGCTAAACCGATTGCTTTCGGAGACTTCTCTAAAGCATACACAATCGTGGACAGAGTAAATCTTTCAGTAATGAGAGACCCATACTCACAAGCTACATCAGGTAACATTAGATATGTTGCTCGTAGAAGGGTCGGTGGAACAGTAGTTCTTGCCGAAGCAATTAGACTACAAAACATTAGTGCATAACAGGAGACAACTATGAGAGATTTATCTAATAACGTAGTTGCTGTAGTGGGAACTGTTCCTGCTGTTGTGACTGCTGATGCTAATGGTACAGGAGTAGACCTACAAGGGTTTGAATCTGCAATGGTTATTGTCAATACAGGTATAGAGGGTGATACTTTATCAGGCTCTGTTAAGTTTGACTTTATTCTTGAAGAATCAGATGACAACTCTACTTATACTGCTGTAACAAGTTCAACATCTGTAACTGAAACTTCTGTTGATAGTAGTGGTATCTTTTTAACATTAGATGCAAATGGTGAAACACCACAAATCAAACAGATTGGTTATATTGGTGGGAAACGATACATCAGATGTAAAATTGATGCTACAGGTACTCATTCAAATGGTACTCCAATGTCAATTGAGGTAATAAAAGGTAATCCACAGGATTCTGAGGATGCTTAATTAGTCTATAAATAGACTAGGTGGGTAGATTTATCATTCGGTCTACCCACCGATTGAGGTATACTATGACTGTGAGTACAGCATATACTGAGAGAGAGTTAGCTATAATAAAAGCTATCTACAAGATTGACCCAAAGGCTAAATTTAGCATAAAAGGTGGGTTAGAGAATCGTATTGACTTCTTATATGGTGGTATCATATGGGAATCAGAACCTATTTCTTGGGAACAAGTTGTAGAAAAAATGTATGAATTAGAGGTAAATAAATGAAGATTAAAATGTTAATGGATTCATGTGGTACTGCAAACGAAAGTGGTAATGCTACAAAGATTTATAAAAAAGATGAACAGGTCGAATGTAGTGCTAAGTGGCAAGAAGATTTAGCTAAAGTATTTGTAGCTGAAGGACAAGCTATGGAAATTAAAACTGTAGAACCTGAAGAAAAGAAAGTTACTAAAAAGAAAACAGAAGCAAAACCAAAGAAAAAGAAAGCAGTCAAGAAGTAGTAAGACATGGCTCGTACTCTTGGAACAGACTTTCAGAATCAGTTAGATAGTTCACAGCTAGAGCCATTCTTTGCTGTATCAGTAGAATTTACAACACCACTTAGATTATGGACAGGTTATAACACCATAACTATTGATGATAGTTTCTACTTTGGTAGTGGTAATCTTTTAAAGATGTCACAAGTCAATGAAACAGCAGACATAAGAGCAACAGGTCTAAACATAACTTTATCAGGTATGGAATCAAGTCTTATTTCATCAGCACTTACAGAAGATGTTCAAGGTACTGTGGTAAAAGTTTATTTTGGAGTTCTTACTACAACAAGCAATGAAACAGTAATAGTCGATACACCATATCAAATCTTTGAAGGATTCTTAGATACCATGACAATCAGAGAAGATGGTCAAACAGCAGAGTTTACAATAACTGTAGAAAACAAGTTAATAACCTTAGAAAAAGCAGTAGATAGAAGATACACAGACCAAGACCAAAAGAATCTATTTTCAGGTGATAAAGGTTTAGAATTTATAGATGATTTACAAGATAAAAATGTAGTATGGGGTGGTGGCTCTAACTAATGCAATATGAATCCATTAGAAAAAAGATTTAAAGAAATAAGTAATGTTATAAGCATTTACAAGTCATTTGATAAGTATAAAGAACACACACAAGAAGAATTATTTAATTATCTATTACAACCTTTCAACTTAAACCAATACAAAATATTTTATAAAAATGATGAACCATCAGCATTTCTTTGTTGGTGTTTTCTAAATAAAGAAAACGAAGAACATTTCAAGATTGCAGGAGAAGTCAATAATTGGAATTGTGGTAATAGAGTTTGGTTGGTAGACTTGCTATCATTAAATGATTCAAGGAACATGGTCAAATGGACTAACCAATATTTTAGAAGTTTACTTGGTTCAGGCAAAAAAGTTAATTATTTAAGAATAGATGATAATTGGAATAAATACAGAGTATCATCATCAGTAACAAAGGAGTGTTATAGATAATGGGTGGTTCAGTAGGAGATATTGTAAGAACAGCAGTTATGGTAACTGCTATGGCTTTTGCACCTGCAGGAACAAGTTTTTATGCAATTGCTACACGAGTTGCTTTGACAGTTGGAGCAGGTGCTGTTGCTAATGCTTTAGCACCACCTACAAGGGCTAGAAATTCATCTCTCCAACAACAATCTTATTCATCACAAAGTGCTAATAGAAGCTTGATGATAAGACAACCTATAACATCAAGAGACACAGTTTATGGCTCTACTAAAAAGTCAGGTGCTATCTTGTTTATGGACACAACCGATAATAATAAAAGATTGCACATGCTTGTCCAAGTTGCATCTCATGAAATTCAATCATTTGATACTATCTATTTTAATGATGAAGCATTGACATTAACTACAATTAATAATGATTCAGATGGGTTAGCAAGACAAAAACCTACATCACCTAGTAAATATTCAAAACAATCTGATTTCAAAGGATTACCATTAGAAATTATTTATACAAGACAAGCAGTAGAAATAAAGGAACATTTAGGAGCTGACACACAGTTAGCCGACCATGATTTAATAGACCAAGTCACCAAGTGGACAACAGACCATAGGTTAAGAGGTATAGCATATATTTATGTACAATTAGATTATGACCCTGACATGTTCCCTAATGGTATACCAAACATAAGTGCAGAGATAAAAGGTAAAAAACTTTTTGATTTTAGAGATAATTCTACAGCATTTTCAAGTAACCCTGCTTTATGTATTTATGATTATTTAACAGATACAAAACTAGGTTTGGGGATAAGCAGAGATAATATTGATACAACATCATTTACAACAATGGCTAATCTTTGTGATGAGAATGTCACTAAAGTAGGTGGTGGAACTGAAAAAAGATATACATGTAATGGTATTGTTTATTCCGATATAGCACCAATGCAAATATTAGAAGATATGCTTACATCTTGCTTAGGTGTTCTTTCTTATTCTAATGGTAAATTTATTCTTAAAGGTGGTCAGTATGTATCTCCTGTAGCATCTTTTGATGAAGATGATTTTATATCAGGTATAAACATAAACTCAAAACAATCAAGAAAATCATTACACAATACAGTAAAAGGCATCTTCACAGGTGCAGAAACTAATTTCCAACCAACCGATTATCCTGCTGTAACAAGCTCAACATTTGTTACACAAGATGGTGAGACAATAACATCAGATGTAGATTTACCATTCACTTCATCTAGTGCAACAGCTCAAAGAATTGCAAAAGTATCATTATTTAAAAACAGACAACAAATGGTACTTACTACCACATTGAATATGAAAGCATTTAAATTGCAAGTGGGAGATACTGTAAGTATTACTAATGCAAGATTTGGATTTAGTAACAAAGTATTTGAAGTAGCTGAATGGGTTATGAATACTGAACAACTAGGAATAGACATTATTCTTAAAGAAACATCATCAGCAGTATATGATTGGAATGCAGAAGAATCCACATTTGCATTAGATAATACAACACTACCGACACCACAAGATGTATCACCACCTGCTATAGTTGTAACTGATGAATTAAGAATTTATGCAGAAACACCAATTACAGTTATGAAAGTCGTATGTTCTAGTAATCAAGGAACAACTAATGAATTTGAAGTAGAAGCACAAAACACAAATGAAGTAGGAAGTGATTTTATAACTCTTGGTAGAAGTAAAGGTAATATTTTTGAATTAGTCAATGCAGAAGATGGAGCTATCTACAATGTAAGAGCAAGGTCAATAAATGGTTTAAATGTTCACAGCTCATTTACTACTACTACACATGAGGTTATTGGTAAAACTGCACCACCTGATGATGTAACTAATTTTTCTAGTAATGTGGTCGGAGATATCGTTCATCTTAATTGGACACCTGTATCGAACTTGGATTTATCTCATTACATCATTAGGCACACACCTTTAACATCTAACACAAAATTTGAAGAAGGTCTTGTGGTAGCCAAGAAGATTGGTAAACCTGCAAACGTGATAACACTCCCAGCACAGACAGGAACTTACATGATTAAAGCTATAGATGTTTTGGGCATAGAGAGTGTCAATTCTGCAAAGACTGTCATTATAAAAAATGCAATCAGCAGGGATTTTAATGCTGTTGCATCAGCAACAGAATCACCAAACTTCACAGGCACTAAACATGAGGTAGAAGTAGTAACTAGAGATGGTGTTAAATATTTAGAAATATTAGAGGGAGAACTTTTTGACAATGGTGTTGGTAACTTTGATTCTGCATCAGGAAATTTTGATGATGGTGGAGACACATCGTTTAATTTAGATGGATATTATGACTTTCCAACATTTGATTTAGGTGGTATTTATAACAGTCGTGTTACGTTTATTTGCAAATTTAATAGGCTAGACATAGCGAGTTTATTTGATTCTTTTGATGGTTTATTCGATTCACAAACAGGAAACTTTGATGGTGCATATACAGAACATAATGACATAAATGTAGAATTACAGATATCTACTTCTACAGATAATTCTACTTATACTGATTATCGTACTTATATTTTAGGTGATTATAAAGCTAGATATATTAAGCTCAGAGTTGTTTTAAGTACAACTAATCAAACTGTTTCACCTGCTATTTATGAGCTTTCTGCCACAGTAGATATGCCTGATAGAACTACAGGTGAAGAAGATATTGCTACAGGTACAGCTAGTAGTGGTAAAGTAGTAACATTCTCACCTGCATTTAAAGAATTACAAGCATTGGGGATTACATTACAAAACTTAGACCAAAATGAACATTATGTGATATCTAGCAAATCAGCTACAGGGTTTACTATCACAGTTTATCAGGGAAGTGGCACAAGTAATGTGGTGGATAGGACATTTGATTATGTGGCTAAAGGCTATGGATATGTGGAATCTGCCTAATTTAATGATATACTTAAACCAATTTAAAAGGAGTTAAATGTGTCACAACACGATTTAGATATTGCAAACCAAACATTTCCTAATACAAGGAGTGATTTAAACCTAGCATTAAAAGCATTAGGGTCGAATCAATCAGGAAGTTCTGCACCATCTACAACCTTTGCAAACCAATTTTTCTACAATACAACAAGTAATTTACTACAAATTAGAAACGAAGATAATGATGCTTATATTACAATAGCAGAACTAGACCAATCAAATGATACAGTAGAATATTTTAAATCAGATTCAATTAGAACAGCACTAATAGAGTTCACAGATGGTGATGATGCAATTACCATCACAGATGGTGGAACTGTTACATGTTCAGGCACATGCAATGCTACTCTTTTTGCAGGTAGTGGTGCTTCATTAACAGGAGTAACTTTAAAAACTTCTGCTACAGGTAGCTCACAAATAGCATCAGGAACGACTGCTCAAAGAGATGGTAGCCCTGCAACTGCTATGTTTAGATTCAACACTACACTTACTCAATTCGAGGGCTATAATGGTTCAGAATGGGGTGCTATAGGTGGTGGTGGTGGCACATCATGGCAAGCTGTAAAAACAAGCAATTATACTGCATCAGCAGGTGAAGGTGTTTTTGCAAACACTACAAGTGGTGCATTTACTTTGACTTTACCTAGCTCACCATCTATCGGTGATGAGGTTTCATTCAAAGATTATGCGAGTACATTTGATACAAACAATTTGACTATTGGAAGAAATGGTAAACCAATTGAGGGGGCAACAGCTGACTTAGTAATTTCTGTAGAGGGTGCAGGTAACACTTTAGTATTTACAGATGACACTAAAGGTTGGTTAATAAAGAATAAATAATGACTGACTATAAAGACAAACATGGAATCAAGGTACAGGCAGTTTCATCTGACCCTAGCAATCCTATAACAGGACAAGTATGGTACAACACAACTACAAATTTATTAAAATACAAAGCACCACTAGGTGCAGGTACATGGGCTAGTGGTGGTAATCTAAACTCAGGTAGAAGAACAGGAGCATCTTTTGGAACTCAATCAGGTTCTTTATATGCAGGTGGTAGATTTGCACCTGGAAGTGGTCCAACAGCTCAAGTTGAAAGTTACAATGGTAGCTCATGGTCAGAGGTTGCTGATATACCTGCGATAAAAGATAGATTAAGAGGTGCAGGAACTTCTAGTGCAGGTCTTGTTTTTGGTGGTGAGCCTGAAACAGCTAATACTCAAACATGGAATGGCTCAAGCTGGACAGAGGTAAATAACCTGAACACAGCAAGACATGACCATATGTCAGGTGGAGTGCAA
>Ga0181408_1000733_pt1 | contig 10370 bp, 16 predicted proteins | sample 31SPOviralmetaG_FD_130137 | JGI IMG/M metagenome (GOLD analysis project Ga0181408, IMG submission 130137) | Marine viral communities from the oligotrophic San Pedro Time Series (SPOT) site, San Pedro Channel, CA, USA - 31 SPOT_SRF_2012-02-16 | ecosystem: Environmental > Aquatic > Marine > Strait...
AAGAAGAAAGTCTTTTCGTGCAAGACATAACTGTGATACAGCAAAAGATAAGACAACGGCAAGATATTGGTCATGCTATCAATGGCGTGCCAATGCACCTGTGAATAATTAATACCTCTCTAACACTTTTAGAACATAAATAATAACATATAGTATGTGGAGTTTGAAGATATCAAATTTGAAAACCTCTATATAATATTCTTTTAAAAGGAGATAACATGATAAAACAAATACTAGCTATTAGTAGCATAGTACTATTTTCGTCAGCGATTTCTGCTGCTGAAATCATACCTTATGGTTCATTTAACTACAAGTGGTCAAATGATGAAAACTCATCTGGTAAATCTTATAGTAAACTAGAAGATAATGGTTCATCAATTGGTGTTGAAGTCATTGATTTAGGCGTTGAAGGCGATACGATTACAGGTTTTGCAAAACTTGAAGTCGGCGTTGACACAGACGATAGCGGATCAGATACATTCGATTCTAAACTTGCTTATGTAGGATTAGATTCGAATATGGGTGCATTATCAGTAGGTCGTCAATCACATCCATTCACAGATAACATTGGTGGTAAAACATCAATCTTTAATGTCTATGGCGGTGGTAGCGATTGGAACTATGGATCAAGATCATCTAACAGTTTGAAATACTCAACAACACAATCAGGTCTGACTTTAGACACGATTGGTATTGTTGACGGATCAAGTACGAACACGAATGCCTTTGATGAGTTCGAGGTTACAATATCAACTAAATTACTCGGTAGTGATATATCAGTAGGTTATGCTGATGATGTAAACAGCGATATATCTTATTGGGGTGTTGCAGGTTCAACAGACCTAGGACCACTTACAGTAAGTTCATCATATACAATATATGACGCTGCAACTGACAAATATGGATTAGAAGCAACAGCAAGTTACTCTATCTTTAGTGTTGGTTATGGTGATAAAGAAGGAACAGGTGTTTCATACACAGCAGGCGTATCACATGATTTAAACAAATCAGTAAGTGTTTATGCTGAAGGTGAAATGAAAGATTTAGATTCTGGTTCTGATACGACCTCTTGGTCTATCGGTAGTAAATTTACATTTTAAGTTAGGGCATTTCCAGCCCAATAAAAGAGGGGACCTAGTGTCCCCTTTTTTTATTTAAACTCTCCAATTATCTTGAATAGATTTGCCTGTAAGGCTGTAATACTTTTCTTTCCAGTTGTCTTTGTATTCGTTCTGGCAGAATCGTTTGATAGGATCATCATACTCACCAGCAAAAAAATAACTAAAAATGGACTCAATAATTTTAAACATTCATAACCTCTCTTTATATAAAACATATACAAATATTTATTGGGAATGACTATGTGCTTAACACATTAAGATTGCAAGGTATCTATGCGATTACAACATAGTATGTTTTGAGGTAAAAAACTACTACATCTATAATTCCTTGGTCTTATAAGTATGGGTGTGCTTCCCTCAGAAACCAGCTAAGCTAGCTCCCAGAGGTATTGTAATGATCTTGTGATAATTGTATTATAGCATAATGTATTACTTTCAAAAGGTCATTCTTATTCTTACCTTCTTTCTTACCATAACGTTGAGCATACTTTAATATATTACCCATACAGAAACCTGTACCATGGCCTTGATCAATGATGATTTCAGTTGCTTGTCTTTTCACACCATTTGCATAATGTGAATCATATGTATTGTCAATGTAGTTTTTTAGGTCTTGAATAATTTGACCTTCATTAAATTTATAGTCTGGCATGTATTTTTTCTTTCTGTTGTTTTGTTATTGTCATAGGAACGTGTTTCACTATTTTGTTTCGAATTGTATTTGAATCTAATCCTAGTATTTTGCAATATTGCATAAACTGTGGATCGTTACTCATAATCCAATCTATTGCTGATTGTTTATGTTTTAGATACTTCTTACTAGTACCTGTATAAGCAGCGTCTTCAATTGCTTGTGTTAATATACTTGATATAAAATTTTCTTCTGGTAACATTACATTTCCTTTTCAATTTGTGAGAAGTATGCCCAATATTGGTCACCGTTCTCGGTTTCATAATTTATCGAGCCTGTATAGTTACAGTCCGTGTTGTATTCACCTACTTGATATTCATTCAAGCCAGACTCACCAGTAGATGATATTTGTATACCTGTGATTTTACCTTCTCTAGGTAAAATCTTTCTAACGTTTACAGATACGTTGTCGCTCACTTTAATTAACATTTTATCTCCTCAAGGTATTCTTCTACCTCGTCAATGTGATTGAAACCGATAAGGTCCCAAGCAATATCTGCTGACTTTACAAGTAGCATAGCAGATGTTACAGTTTGAGCGCCTGATTTAATTTGACTCTCAAGGTTAGACAAAAAGTTTTCGGCATTTTCCATTGCCCAGTTTTTCACTTTACCCATTATATAATTTCCTTTCTATGTTTAAGTGATGAGATACCTGACACTTTGTCAGTTACCATAAATTTATTTTTAAGATTTATTTCATCATAAGCAGTAGCAGAAAATTTAGATTCAATGCTACCAGCATGATACAATTCTTTATTTAACATTAATAGTTTTTCTTTAATATTTTTTGGTGAATCAAAAGTAAAACCATCGTCAATTAGGTCAGCAATATTTTGAATAGATTGCATGATTTCAAATTTTTCCATTATGCAACCTTTCTAGGTTTGAATGAAGCACATACGGTTTCTCTAGTACAGAAATAACCATTATGATCAAAATACCACATTTCATTCCATAATTTTTTATTTTTATAGATTAATGTGATCATATGCTCACGTGGCATAGTATCTAATCTATCAATGAAGTTAGCAGCGGCAATAAATTGATTGCCACCGATTAAGTTTGCTGCGGTCTCATAGTCTTGACCGTCCATATCGTCATGCTTAAATCTTAATAAGTCTTTTTTTACGTTTTTTGTGTTAATCATGGGTATACTATACACTAAAAACAGCATAATTACAAGAACTTTCGGGCGAAAAACCCAAAAATCGGGCATTTTTTGAGTTTGTTGCAAAAATACAACACTTTTGTTCGCTATTTGTTCTAATTTAATAAATTTTTTGGTATTTTTATAGGATCCAAGTCATGCTTTCCGTCTTTTATTGACCGAATTGCCGTTTCTAACATTTTTTCAGCGCCTTCACGCCCAAATTGTGCCACATAACAATCTATAGCAGTTTTGAAAGTGATTGCTACCGCTTGAGACATCACTTCGGTGTGTTTTGTCAATAATTCGAAAAGTTCTGCTTGAATTTCTAACATTACCATTTGGTCTTCGTCTAAATTTTGCATAATACTAAGATTATAACATATCCTAAACGATTTGTAAAGCACTTATAAATAGTTTTATTAGGTTTATTAAAAGGAAAAGATATGTACGAGTATAAATGCAAAATTAGAAAAGTTGTTGACGGTGATACCGTTGATATTGATATTGATTTAGGTTTCGGTGTCTGGCTCAATGATGAAAGAGTGAGAATTATAGGCATTGATACTCCTGAATCAAGAACTAGCGATAAAGTCGAAAAGATTTTCGGTTTAGCTGCAAAAGAGAGAGTGAAGCACTTATTAGGTGATGGCGCTACTCTAATATCAAAAGTTAAAGGTGATGGTAACGAAGAAATGCGAGGCAAGTTCGGTCGTATTCTTGGTGACTTTAGAACACCACAAGGTGATTTATTAACTTCTAAATTAATGAAAGAAGGACACGCTGTTGCTTACTCAGGTGGCAACAAGGAAGTAATTCAAACAAAACATTTAGAGAATAGACAGAGATTAGTCAACGAAGGTAAGATTGATGTTGAAGGTATGGAAATAACCAAACCTGCATTAGTACAAAAACCAATCGTTGAAGAAGAACCGGTTGTTGAAGAAGTTTCAAAACCAGTTAAGAAGAAAAGGAAAACATCTAAAAAGAAATAGGAGATTATCATGGGATTTTTTAGTAAGTTATGGGAAAATTGGGGTAAAGGAAAAAATAGTGGTATAGAAATAAAACCATCAAAGAAAAAAGCACCTACAATTAAAAAAGTAACAAAGAAAAAAAAGAAAACTACTAAAAAGAAAAAGTAATGAAGGGTCTTTTTGTCGTTAGGCATAAAGATAAAATTTTAGAGTTTTCTGATTACGAAGATATACCTGACGTTTTTGATTATGTCATTAGGTTTGAACCAACTCCACCTGAACCTCCTCACACCGAGGAAGATCATCACGAGATTGCTTCTTACAATGAAAAATTACAAGAGTTAGTTAAAAAGGAAAAGAGATGCCGGCAGTAACAAGAATAGGTGACGCTGATGTAACACATTGTAGCGCTATGACAAGAGCACAAGGATCAACTGATGTTAAGGTGAATGGTATTGGTGTATCAAGACAAGGTGATGTAAACACTACTCATCTTACACCAACTGATGCTCCTTGTCCACCTCACACAGCAGCGATCACAACAGGTTCAACCACCGTATTTGTAAATGGAAAAGGATGTGGTCGTGTTGGTGATGGTATAACTGCTTGTACCTCTGTGGCTGCAGGATCAGATAATGTGTTTGCAGGTTAACGGTATAAATATACAAGAGAGAGATTACTAAATGGCACTTTACGATTCAACACAAACAAACGAAAGTCAAAGAAGTTCTAGGATTTACAAGGACTTAAATTTAGATTTTCAAAAAAATACTGCTACAAAAGATATTCAAAAAATTACAGATATCGAAGCAGTGAAAAGAAGTGTCCGTAATCTTATCAATTTAAATCATTATGAGAAACCTTTTCATCCCGAGATAGGTTCTAATTTGAGAGCGATGTTATTTGAAAACATGACACCTCAGATGAATCATTTAATTACAAAACAAATTGAATTATTAATTGCAAATTATGAACCTAGAGCAAGACTTGTTACTGTGAGAACATTACCACAATTTGATAGAAATGCTTATGCAGTAACAATAAATTTTCAAGTGGTTAATTCTCCAACACCGGTTGTAGTAGAAACACTTTTAGAGAGATTAAGATAAGATGGCAACTAAATTAGATATATCAGAATTAGATTTTGACCAAGTTAAAACAAATTTAAAAACTTTTCTTTCACAACAAGATGAATTTAGAGATTATGATTTTGAAGGATCTGGTATGTCAGTTTTACTTGATGTTCTAGCATATAATACACATTATCTTGGTTTCAATGCTAATATGTTAGCAAATGAAATGTTTTTAGATAGTGCTGATTTAAGATCAAGTGTAGTATCAAAAGCAAAACAAGTTGGATATACTCCAACAAGTTCAATTGCTTCTAAAGCAATAATTGATGTTGTTGTAAATAGTGCAAGTGGCGCTTCACTTACAATGTCTGCTGGTACAAAATTTACCACAACAGTTAATGAACAATCTTATGCTTTTGTAAATAAAGCAGATGTAACAATTACACCAGTTGATGGTGTTTATAAGTTTAGTAATTTAGAAATACAAGAGGGGTCATATTTAAATTTTAAATACACAGCAAGTACCTCTGATTTAGAACAAAGATTTATTATACCAAATGATAATGTTGATACATCATCACTCACAGTTAAGGTTCAAGAGTCAAGTTCAGACTCTACAATTAACACTTACTCTTTAGCAACAGGTCTTACTGGATTAGATTCTACATCACAAGTTTATTTTTTACAAGAAGTTGAAAATGGTAGATTTGAAGTTTACTTTGGTGATGGTGTTTTAGGTAAAACAATTGCTGATGGTAACATAGTAATTTTAGATTACATACATTGTAATGGTAGTTTGCCAAATGGTGCAAGTACCTTTACTTTATCAGGATCAATTGGCGGGTTTAGTAACACAACAATTACAACCATATCAAATGCTACAGACGGTTCTAATCCTGAAAGTATTGCATCAATAAAATATAATGCACCAAGAGATTATGCTTCACAAGACAGAGCAGTTACTGCTGAAGATTATAAAGTTCTAGTAAAAAGTTTATATGCAAATGCACAGGCCGTTCAAGTATATGGTGGTGAAGATGCTGAAGTACCTTCTTATGGAAAAGTATTCATATCTGTTAAAGCAAAATCAGGTTCTAACTTAACTGTTGCAACAAAGAATAGTATTGTTCAAAGTTTAAAACAATATGCTGTTGCTTCTGTTCGACCAGAGATTATAGATCCAGAAACAACTTTCATTCGTTTAGCAACTGACTTCAAATATGATTCTGATAAAACAACGAAAGATGTTTCAACTTTAAGAACAAATATTCGAAATCAAATATCACTATACAATCAAAATAATTTACAAAACTTTACTGGTATTTTTAGATATTCAAAATTATTAGAAACAATTAATGATGCTGATTCATCTATATTAAGTAATATTACAACTGTCAAAATGTTTAAAACAATTACACCAACTTTAAGTTCAGCATTAAAATATACGATATCATTCAATAATGCATTTTATAATCCACATAGTGGACATAATGCAAGTGGCGGTGGTGTTATAGATTCAACTGGTTTTAAAATTAGTAATGATAGTTCTACAAACGAACATTTTTTAGATGATGATGGTGCTGGTAATTTAAGAGTTTATTATTTAAGTGGCACTACAAGAGTTTATACAAGTTCAACTTTTGGCACAGTTAATTATACAACTGGACAAGTTGTTCTTACTTCAGCAAACATCACAAGCATTTCAAATGTAGATGGCGCTACTAGCACTATAATTAGAGTATTTGCTATACCTAATTCAAATGATATTGTACCTGTTCGAAATCAAATTTTAGAAATAGATACCGCCAACTCAACTGTAGGTGGCGAAGTTGATGCCGTTGAAAGTGGATCATCAGCTGCAGGAACAACTTATACCACAACTAGTAGTTATTCATCATATTAGTGGATAACAATGACCGACAAGAAAAAAACTAATAAAAGAAAATTATCGACACTTGTTAAACAACAGGTACCTGAATTTGTATTATCAGAGCATCCTAAGTTTACTGAATTTCTTTCATCATATTTCCTATTTATGGAATCTGCTGAATTAAATTTAGAATCAATTACTGAAATAGATAATATAGTTTTAGAATCTCAAACAACTGCTTCTGATTTTGTTTTACTAGAAAGAACAGACGTTTTTGGATTAGATGCTGGTAATAAACTTGTTGCTGAAGAAAACACTGCTGATGGGTCTTTTGCTAAAAATGAAACTATTACAGGTTCAACATCAGGTGCAACTGCTACAGTTTTAGCAGAGGATGAAAAATTAAATTCTAGATTATTCATCTCATCAAACAATGCTTTTATTACAGGTGAAACTGTAACTGGTGGCACATCAGGTGCAACAGCAACGATTAAAAAATATCGTGCTAATCCAGTTGAAAACTTACAACAACTTTTAAATTATTCAGATCCAGACCATACTATTTCTGACTTCTTAGCACAAATGAAGGAAGAGTTTTTAAACGCTATTCCTACAGATACAGATAGTGCTTTAGATAGAAGAAAATTAATTAAAAATGTTCAATCACTTTATCGAGCAAAAGGAACTGATAAAGCACACAGAGCATTTTTCAGAATGCTTTTTAATGAACCTACCGAAGTTTATAAACCAACCGAAGATATGTTGCGAGTATCTGCTGGTCAATTTTCTACTGATACATTTATTCGTTGCACACAAACAACAGCACAAGCAGTAAACGATCCATTATTTTTAGTTGGACAAGTAATCACACAGGCAAATAATCCTGCTGATGCAACAATCAATGCTGCCACAGCAATTGTAGAAAATGTTACAAAGTTTCAAGAAGGCTCAATTGTTGTTTCTGAAATTTCAGTAAACAATGAAACAGTAACAGGAACTTTTGTAAACGGTGAAACATTAAGTGGTGTTAGTAATACTGACGCAACTGTACAAATAGACGTTACAGTAAGTCAAGGTTTATCTACAACAACTATTACAAATGATGGTAGCACACTCACAATTGGTGATGAAGCAACAATATCAGGTGGTGTTGGAACAGGTGCTCGTATTCAAGTTGGTGAACTATCGGGTGGTGGTGTTGATGAAGTTATTGTCAATGTTGCTGGTACTAATTATGAGATAGGTGATACAATTACATTTAGTTCAGGAACTGCTGAAGCAGAAGTTTCAATTGTCAATGGTGGTATCGCACCAGAAACAGGAAGTGTTGCTATTCATATAGAATTAGAATCAGGTACAATATCTGGTAGTGGTTCTGGAGATTTATCTTTAGAGGATGCTGCTGATGGAACAACTGGTAAACTTTTAGATTCTACTTCACATGAAACAGATACAGAAATAAAAATAGAATTAGAGAATGAAGTAGGACATTTATTAAGTGAGGAAGATGATAACCAAGTTTCAGATACTTTCTTTATACTGAATCAAGATTCATTGCCAAATTTACCTTATCAATTAAATGCAACTGATCATATAGTTTTAGAGAATACAACTGCTTCTGAAGGATATGTTGGAGATAAAATAGTTCAAGAGTCAGGTGATGGAGATATCACAGATATAAGAATGATAGCAAGTGGTGGAGGATATACTACATTACCAACAGCAACAATCACGGTTGGTAATAGATTTATAGGATTAGAAAATGCTACTGAATTATTTGATCGTTATAGTAGAGTTACTTTAGAGCCTGTTAAATTAAATTATACATTATTAGATGGTACTGACGGTTCATCATCAAATACTGGCGAAAAACTTATTCTTGAAGATGGTAGTGGTAATTTAGCAACAGAAAATATTTTTGAAGGAATACAAGGTAACATTCAATTTGAAACTGCTGCACAATCAATTGACGAAGCAACAAACATTCAAAACGAAGAAGAAGTCATTATAAATTTAGAAGGTGTAAGTGATAGTGAAGGTGCTGGAAGAATAGAATTAGAAAGTGGTGGTAATTTACTAGATGAAACTTTTGATGGCACAAATGCAACTGTCATTCCTTTTGGTAATGAAATAGGTCGTGCAACTTCATTGAGTATTATTGAACATGGTATTAATTTTACATCAGCACCAACTTTAGTATTTCCTCACTATGCTGTTGTTAAAACAGTATCAGGAAGTGTATCAGCAGACGAAACATTTACAAGTAATCTAAGTGGTGCAACAGGAACAGTTGTAAGTTTATCAGTACCTCTTTTAAAATATACAGTAACATCAGGTGCTTTAGAAGCGGGTGACACAGTTACTTTCTCTGGTGGTGAAACTGCTGTTGTTGTAAAATCAGATCCACTTACGGGCACCACAGCAATTGATACAAAGATTGACACGGCAGGTAAATATATAAATGAAGATGGACATATTTCTGAATTAACGAAAAAAATTCAAGATAGTTTATACTATCAAGATTTCTCTTATGTTATTAAAGTTTCTGAATCAATAAACAAATGGCGTGATGCTATTAAACGAGCAGTTCACCCTACTGGATTTTATGTAACTGGAGAAGTGAATATAGCAACCAGACTAGATGCTCAAGTTAAACAACCAGTTGGTGCTACTTTATCTGCTGGATTATTCTCTGGTACAGCTGATAGTCCTATCTACATGAGATTGAATACTCTATTCTCTACATTATTTGGTAGACGAACAGGAGTAGGATTCAAATTTATGAGTAATGCTGTCGAGTTAGATGGTAAAACAAAAGTATCTTCAACAGTAGCAAGAACAGGTCTTGCTGTTGAACCACAAAATGATTATAGAGATGTGACAACAAATACAGAAAAAGAATTAAACTTACATCCTGAGACTACAATCGAAACTGAACAAAGAAGTAGAAACAGTTTTTACAGTCTAAACAGTTATACAGTTCGTGGAGTAGCAGTAGAAAATGGATATGCATATGCAGGTCCAAGACAGAGAAATTTAAGGGCACCTTTTTCTAGATATGCTCACAATAACGGTATATTACTAGAAGGGCATACAGAAACAGGCGATTCTAATGTAAAACTAGAAAACGAATCTGGCGTATTACAAAGTGAATTTGGTATATCTGCAAGTACAACAATAGCAGATTGGGCACAATTAAGATTTACAGGAACTCTTAATGAAAATGTTGACGGAGAAACTATGAGATTGCAAGATTTAGAGGGAACTAACAGTAATCTCAATCATAAAAACAATTTTGCTTTTCCTACGGATGTCACCTCAGAGCCTTCGTAAACTCTTATAAATAATAACATAGAACATAAATACTTAATGGGAAACTAAAATGGCAGCAATAGTAACAAACAAATTTAGAATAAATAATGCCGAACAGTTCGTAGAATCTTTTAGTGAAACGGCTGCAACGACATATTATTTGTTCATAGGAAGAGC
>Ga0181408_1000738_pt1 | contig 10352 bp, 13 predicted proteins | sample 31SPOviralmetaG_FD_130137 | JGI IMG/M metagenome (GOLD analysis project Ga0181408, IMG submission 130137) | Marine viral communities from the oligotrophic San Pedro Time Series (SPOT) site, San Pedro Channel, CA, USA - 31 SPOT_SRF_2012-02-16 | ecosystem: Environmental > Aquatic > Marine > Strait...
AACAGCGAATAAAAAATAAAATTGAAATAAGGGTTCCAGTTCATAACAGGAGCAATATAATAACACAAACACACACCGCCTCCTGCTTGGAGGCTGCCTCTCGTAACAAAATGGCGAGCAACAGCATCATTAAAACAACAACAACCGAATACTGGCTGCCTGAGGAGTTATGGACTATGGTTAAAGACTATGCGGGTCTAATTGAAAAGGACAGGGGAGACAAACCCCCCATTCAATTCAAGCTGTTCAAACACATCAACCACGACATAACCATACTGCGTGGCATCAACAACATAGTCGCCTCAGGAGTCACGCCCTACATTCAACGCCCACGAATTACTCTAGACAAAGACGGGGTGATGCTCTTCGGTGAAAAACAGACGCCAGTAAACGTATATAACGTTAATTTTCAAAAATGGGCAATGATGGGTGGCGCTTGCGACCCAGCAAAGGGCTGGTCTTGGAAGCTCACTATGAATGCGAACAAATGGCGAAGGCTAGAAAAAAGAGTTATAATGGACGTGGGAGTCTTTGGGGCAATGGAAGAGGGAACCATATTTAAAATAAAAGCGCTCAGGGATGTAGCCTTTGAAGCGAGACTTCAGGATTACCTAAGCAGAGAGTTTGAAGGGCTGTCATTTAAGGAGTTCACATTTATAGTTATAACTAAGACTCAAAAACAAATAAAATTTATGGTTGACTCATACCACACAGGGCATAACAACAGAGCGTTCTTCATATTTAATGGGTCAAAGAGGGAGAGGAATGCTCAACACTTAATAACCGCCACTAAACTAGACCTTCACTTATACATAGACGTTGAATTCCTGCGAATTTAAATAAATAAAAAATAAATAATAAATAAATAATAAATAAATAAAAAATTAATAATTCCTTATAATTAATTCTTTTTTATCCATTCGTCCACCTGCGCCGTCATTATATTCAGTCATAACATTCATCACCTTAAATCCTGCCTGTCTTGCTAGACGCCTCGCCGCTGAGTTATTATCATACGATAAAATAAACTTACCTTTAACGGTCTTTAAAAAATTTATTAATTCTTCAATAGGGACGTCATTATTATTATAGTCCTTTCGTCCTACGGCTGTGCTATACGGTGGGTCTAAATATATTAATGCGTTGGGATTATCGTATTTTCTAATAACGGTCTTATAGTCTTGGTTCAACACACGGACGTCTTTTAATCGTTCTTTATATTTTTCAAACCCTCTCTTGCGTGTGGGAGTTCCTCTCTCTTGGGTTTCTTTATATTTTGAAGGGGCATAACTTTTTCTATCACTACGGAATGAATATCTAGATAATAACAAATTGCGCCTTAACCTCTCCACAGGTGAACCGAATGATTTTTGACCCTTTAATCTATTGAACTGTTCCTTTGTTATGTTCGGCAGTTCAATCACCTTATCGCCAACCTTTTTAACATCTAAATAAACACTAACTATATCCTTATCTAAGTCATTGATGACCTCTTTAATATTCGGGTCGGCAGGCGCAGCAAACAATACACTCCCGCCTCCAACGAACGGTTCTATATACGTCGTATGCTTCGGCATCATTCGTCTTATCTTTTGTTTTAACTTTGACTTACCACCAGTCCGTCCAATTATTCCTTTTAATGACATTATATATAAATAACTATATTTAATTATAATGCTGCTATTTCGTTATTTCTTAATGGATTCGTTCTATGACTGCTTGCGTCTAAATCAGGAGTGTCGCTTGGTGTGGATTCACTACTACTGTTTATTATAATATTATTATTAACCTTATCTATCTTATCATAATACTTTTGTTCCTGTGCCATTATATCAATAAGGTTCCGTTGAGAGATTCTAATGAATACCTTTCTTTCACTTGGGTATAGTGCTGTTTCTATTTTTTCTAATGCTTGGTTATATTCGCTTTTTAACTCGTCGTCTAGAATATCGTGGTTACGTGCCTTTAATAGTGTGTTCGTCAGCAATGACGCACTTTGTAAATAAATTTCCATACGCTGATTAAAATTTCTAAATTTAATTAATGAAGCCATCGTCGCCGTGATTGAACTTAATATTATTGGCATAAGGGACCACACATTGCTTGTTAATTGTAATTTCATTTTTATACTTTCTAATAACCCAGTGATTAATGATATAACTATAACGGCTTTATTCCAGTCATCACTATCTCGTTTTAATTGTTGATGCCCGATAAGTAAGGCATCACGTTTGGATTTCAGGTCTGCTCGCACCTCGTCTATGTGGTCTTTAATCATTATATATATATATTAACAGATATGTTTTAACTTAACAATCATATCGTATTTTGTTGGAGAGGTCGTTGCTAGGGCGCCGTTAGTTTTCAATAACCGAACTCTGAAGTCGTTGCCTTGCGGGACTCCGTGTAAATGAATACTGGGGTTGTCGTTTTTGGACTTCCAGTGTCGCATTGAAAAATCGGCTGCCACATCCCATACACCGTCTACCGTTTCCACTTCTAACAATCCTATTATATTGCTGCTGTTCGCATATCCGTTTGAAGTGACCTTATAAGAGTCGTAACTAAACGGCGACACGAATTCAACAGCCATCGCCTGTGCGGTTGCTTCGGCGGTTGCTACAACAGTCTTCAGTGGCTCACTTATAAATGTAAATGACATCTCATATTCACCCTTCGGTAAAATGGACCAGTCAAATTTATAGCTTCTATCGTTAATATCACCACTGCCTTCACTGGATGGTATAATTATCGTGTAGCTTTTCATTATAACATTAAACTATATTATATTCAAGCAAATAATTTTTTAGCTCCTGACCCTAAACTTTTAACACGTTCAATCGCAGATGACGCCGCTGCGGGTGCCGACTGTCCTGAATAAGTGGACGGGTTGGTCGCTTGGCTCGCACGTCCTAACAACGACGCCACCGACCCCGCACTACCAGTTAAACCTCTCGCCCCGCCTACTAACCCCTGCGCACCCAGTTGCTTTGCTAAACCTTGAACGGCGGGGTCCGATAATAACCTGTCTGACTGTGCGGCAGCAGAGCCAATCGCACGGCTAGCGCCACCCAGTCCGCTACTGACGGCACGCAGCGCCATCGGAGCCTTACTGAAAATACCACGTGCCGCTCCACTGACTTTGTTAAATATACTCGGAGCAGATGAAAATCCTCTCAACCCTTTTGCGAAGAATGACATTATAAAGATTATATATATTATTATTTATTCTTCATTAAAATCAATTCTATCAAATCCCTTGTAGAATTTCTGGCTGTCTGTGTTAATAAATAAATAGCTAAATGGTTTATTAAACACCACGTAGTTAATTTCGGGCATCAATCCTTTCACTGTTTCGTCTTCAACGACTTCATCAAACAGGTTCTTCATTTCATTCTTACTCACTTTAAATAAAAATATATTACTAAATAACCGTCGCAGTTCTTTCGGCACTGAGTAGAACGTTTGGTTTAAAAAAAATATAGAGGTTCTTAAATGGCGACGGTTAAATATTAACTCCTTAAACAGTTGTAACGTATCTTTATTTTTCAAGTAGCTAGCCATATCGTCAAATATAATGACGTTGTTTTCATCGGGTGGAGTGGCTTTAATGCGTTCCATAACTTCTGCTAAATCTTCGTAGTTCAATTCTTCAAATTTTTTATCCGCTGGATGATTTTTAAATATGTCCTTTTTCATAGACGCTCGTGAATGACTCGGCTGGAATAAATAAATATTATGGTAGACGTTTTTCAATAACTTTTTGTTGGACAGCATTGCCCACAGCAGTGATGACTTACCACTCTTCGGTTTCCCAAGTAGTAAATTGGTGGAGTGCTGGTTCAAATATGACGTCACTTCATACTGGTTTAACTTATTATGAAGGGGCTTATCACACGTCATTGAAGGCGGTATCATCGTGGGTTTTTTTAATTTAATAATATTCATATTTATTATACTAGAATATTATTTTATATAACACCTAAACTCTAACGGCAACCTGTCGGCTGTTCACGTTCAGGGCGATGAGGGCGTCATAGCAAGCAAAGAGCGTGAGGGTCGCAGCGGCGGCGGTGGCTTCACTGGTGTTCACTCTGACGTTGATGGGTGTGAGCTGCGAGGACTCGCCCGAAAGCATAACGGCGTTGGACGAGAGCTTCTCCGTGTTGATGCCGTAGAAGTGGCAGGCGGGCGTCTGAACAGTGGTGGCGGTGGCGTCGGCAGCGGCGAGGTTGGCAAACTCAACCCAAGCCTTAGAGTTAATGGCGTTGCGGCTGGAGTAGATGTCGTGCGCCTCACCGAATGCCTGACGGAGAGCCGACTTAACCGCAGCAGTGTTGGTCTCCCGAAGAGGAGTTGGCGGAAAAGGACGATTAGCCACGAAAAATTGAATTGAACCAGTTTTACCTGCTATCCGCACTGCGTCGTAGCCCTCATTAATAGCATCGGCACCAGCCTCTCCAGTCCCCTGAAGGAATAGGGATTTAATAGAAGATAAACGAACATTATAGATGTAAGTAGCCTCAGAGGCACCAGCAAGAACAGGGAAGTTCACGTTGGTAACATTCCAGCCCTGCGATTTAAGGACGAGGTCGCCATCAACCGCCATTGAACGGACTACGGAATCCATCCCAGCACCGAAGTCCACTAAATCAAAGGTGAGTTCTAGGTCTTCAAAGGTTAATGTGGGGGCGCCAGCAGCAGTGCCGTCCTGTATAGTAGCGGTGAGGTATTCCGACAGCTGAGCAGTGGTAATCTGAATTCTAACCCCACCCATATGACCGAGCGGTATCAACTCGCTACACGACGAAAGCATACAGCCGAGAGGGAGGCTTACGGGGAAGGTGCCAGTAGCACCATTCGTCCCTGTGGAGGTGGGTCCATCACGTCCGTTAAGGTTGTTAAAGGTCGGGTCAACAAACCCCTCACCACCAACACCACCACCACCATAACCGAACTCAGTGGCGAGGGCAGCCTTCTCGTCATAGGAGAGTTTCGTCTGTGATATCATATTGTAAAGACGACCGTAGTCGGATACCGCCTCAAGTAAAGAGCCGCCAACAATAGTCTCTACCCTCTGAATCCACGACGCAGCGGGGACTCCACGCATCTTAATAATGTTAGTGTTGGCGTCGGGGGCAATCTTAATGTTAAGGTTCAGGCAAAGCGAAGAACCAACCATAAAGGAATGAGCGGGGAGGTCAAACTGAATGATGTTGCCACCAGCAGTGAATGTAGCACCGTTGGAGGGGCGGACGATGACTTGGCTCATCTGAGTGTCCGATGGAAGCGACGCCATCGGTTTATTGTATTGAACTTCTTTCGGTAGGACGGACATTTATAAAATCAGTAAACATTATTTTTATTTATCAATTAATTTAATATTAAATTATCTTCATCAAATAACTCCTCAACTTCCTTTTTTAACGGCTCGGGTTTTTCCTGAGCGTCAACAATAGCTTCATATCTATCATTCAATATGCTTGCGTCCACTTTGCTAAACGTTTGTCTTCGGTGAGTGTTTAATAATAAAGTCATAGTCCAGTTGATACCGTTAAAATCAATAAAATTATTATCTTGGTCTAAAATCTGTAAGTCTATTTCATCAATCCGCTTCCCCTTAACAAATGACTCACGCCCTAAACTACTGAAGACCGTTAAACCGAATACGGGGGCTGTCGCACTAATCGTGTCCATCAACGTGGTCGTGTTTAAATTGTTGCTGTCGTAGTTGCCTCCCGCTAAAGCATCACTTAATATTTTTATTTTCGTCACCCCTAAAAAATTCGCTATCAATGGCATAAAGGTCGGATTCCCAGCTGAGTAATTAAATGCTAGTGTGCCAGTGGCGTCGTCATCAATGCCTAATATTTTACGGGCTGTCGTTAATGCTAAATTAATGGTTAAGAGTTGTCCCGCTTGGTCACTCATTAAACTAAACTTTCCAGTGAGTGTGCTAAATGCTAGCGTGGCATTGTTGGGGAATGCTGCGGCGTTGAAAGCCACTATGAAGGCGGCTGCGAATGTGTTGGCGTCATAATTGCCGACTGGGATTGTAATGGAGGCTGTGGTCCCACTAAGAATGCCTTGTGTTAAATTAATAGTGTTGTTGGTTGTGTTCACGTTATAATAACTGGATGGTATCTCAGCACTTTGTAGTGCCACCGTATTATATAATGAGTCTATGTCTTTCGTGACGATGCTGTTGAAGTCAAACAATAAAGAAGAAAGCTTGGACCCATTTAATTTTTTGGTTGCGAACTTACTGTTAAGACTAATAAGACGTGATTGAATAATGACGTGTTCGTCAATATTTTCAAAATTATTCTGCGGCTGCGCCATCTATATATATATTACGAGGAGGTTTATTTTCCTCATCTAAATCCCTATCCATATAATCCATATTATATTTATTCACCTGACTGCGTTCTTTTTGTAGCCTCTCTATAATAAGTTCAACCTTAACCTTTTCATCATCGGCTAAATGTTTTTTATTATAATGAAGATACAGGGCATACGTCGCAGGGGTGTTGATTGCCATACACGGCACCGACTGAATAATAGTTTCTATTGATACGTGGTCCACTGGTCTAACAGGTTCACTGGAGAGGCTGTTGATTAATTCTAAATCACTCATTATAATATAACTATTTTATTTTTTATATTATAATTATTTTATTAAACAAACTCAGCCACCGCCATTGGTGGTAGTGCTGCCGCTTCACGCTGCTTATCGGTGAGTCCCATCGTGCGTGGGTCAATTTCTCCTCTGTCACTAAATTCAAACCCCGATGGTGCTAGCTCGGCGGCTTGAAACCCCATAACTCTTGCTAGTTGCTTCCCTCTCTTCCCCCCCGCTGGTGGGTTTGGTTTGGTGGGTGTCAGTCCTTCATCAAAGCGTTCTTGCTGTGCCTTCTTCAATGCTCGTCCTTCCTTTGTTCTCATATCTATTTTTCCGCCACCACCACCACCACGTTCAAACTGTGGCTCTTCGGCGGCACCACCACCACCTGCTTCAAACTCTCGTTGCGCCGTCAGGTTCCGTTGGAATTCAGCGGCTTCATCAGTCAACGGCTCAGGCAATGACTTCACCTTCTCAGTCAGGTCCTTCAACTCCGATACGGCTTTTTGTAGCTTCGGCACAGAGGATTGCCGTCCTAATGTTGACGGTGGTGCGAGGGAGGTTGTAGGCAGTGGAGTCTCTCCACCTAGTGACTGGCGAACCACTGGTGGCGCTCGGTTTGCGAATGCGTTGGCTACAGCGGGGGTTGTTATGGCTTGCTGGAATGGTCTAGGTGAACTCGCATTATTAATTAAAGGCGGTGGTGTGTATTGTGGGAGCGGTGCGAATTGTCCTAAAACCCGTGATGAGGCTCCCTGCGTATCCGCACGAGGCTTTGCCCTTCTCTGCCGTTTTTGTTTAACTAAGTCACGGGCGAGGTTAATAATTATTTTTTGCGACTGTTGTTGACGCTGTTTTTGTTTTGGCTTTGCTTTTCCTTTCGTCTTTGATGACTTCTTTTTGGGCGGCATTATATATATATATAGATGATATTTATAATTCTTAATTGTTAAAATTCTTGAACAGCAAATACAGAACAGGCTAATTCAAAGGCGGGCTGGTTGTTATAGAATGTTGTTCCATTTAAAATAAAATTGGCATTAACACTAGAAGAATTGACTAATACGGGTGTATATTTGTAAGTGTGGTCGGCGGCTATATCGGTGTCAATAAACATTCCGTTCGCTTGGTCCATAGTAGAGTTTCCGTCGGTTTGGTGTGCGTTTGTGAAAGGACTAATCCACCTCACTTGTGTGCTTTGTCCAGCGTCCGCTCTTAAAAATCCTCGTGAAACCATAACCCCTAATGAATTAAATTTTTCTTTATAAACAATAACTCCTTTATCGTATGGGGTGGCATTCCATTCCCCCGTGATGTCCCACGTTATTCTCACTCCATTTTGCCGTCCCTCTATCCCAGTGATGGCGAAATCGGTTAATGCTCCCCCATATTGGTTCATATTATTATCTGCGGGGTTTGCCCCACTTGAATTGCCTATCACTTGCTGTGCGAGAGCGTTTCTTGATGTTTGTTGATGGAACTTAAACTGCTTAATATACAAAAGGTCTGCGTTTTGTTTTGTTACAAATTCTTCTGCTGTTGGTGTGCTTTCTATCGCACTGGTTGGTCTGTTCACGTCATAAATATTCGTTCCAGTGAATGTGTTATTGCCAGCTAATAACACGTCGCCAATAACACCAGTCACGCCTCCGCTTGCTATTCCACTCATTGTTCTACTCATTATATATAATATAAATATATAAATTATCTTTAATGTCTTCAATGACTTCTACATAAACGTATATTCAGGAACGGATGGTGGCGGGGATGGGGCGACCTGCTGTGGCGCTTGGACCTGCCCCTTCAGTTTTTTTCTTTCGGCTTTCAGTCTTTCTTTTTTTTGTGCTAATCTAACAGCCTCTTTAATATCTTCTTCGGTGAATTGGTCGGCAACTTCCTCGTCAGAGGACAGGTCCGTCACAGCAGCAACGATGAGTTCTTTTTTCCTGCTAGCCTTCGCCTTCCGTTTAACCTTCACCGCTGTGTTCTCTTTTCTTTGCGCCTCCTTCACTTCCTTATCTTTTTCAGCTTTGGTTTTGCGCTCTAGACGTCCTGCGTCACGCTTCGCTCGCCCTGCCGCTAATGTGTCTAGTTGTTTTTGAGTCAGCTTTCTTTTTGGTTTGGCTGGGGGGTAGTTCGGCACGGGTGGTTTGCGTGGACGTCCAGCCTTCTTAACTGGTGCGGCGGGCGGCGCCTCTGATGGCGGTGGAGATGGCGGTGGAGTTGGTGGAGGAGGGTCTTCAGGGGCAGCATCGGAGTCGCTTCCACTGTCAGTCTCAACAATAACGTCGTCATCACAGCTCTCGTCACTACTTGATGTGGGGTCCATATATATAAACTTAATAATATTATATTTATATAAAAATAATATTATAATAGTTATATATATTATGGCGACGAAGAGTAAACAACGAAGCGATAAAGAACGTGAGGAAGAGAGGAGTGGTGGGTGTGATTGTTTTGAAACGGAAGATGGCTGTGAATGTAGGATTGTTTCTTGCTCTCGGTGTGGACAGCGGGACCATCTGTATAATATGGAACACGAGGAGTTCCACTCGGATATATGGTTTGATGGGATGGAGTTTGAAACAAAAATGAATGAGATAAGATGTAAGGACTGTTATAATGGATGTAGCAGCAGCGAGGAGGACGAGGAGGAAGATGACTAGGACTCTTTGGGGCGTCCTTTTTTGGCGGTTGTTTGACACGCTAATATTAACCGATTGTCTTTATAATTTTTGGTATATTCCTTTTTATTTTGAGTGGAAGGTCGGGGCTTCGGGATTGATGACTCGTCAAACGGCACGCACTGGTCATTAAAATATGTTATGGTATCTTTATTTGGACGTTCCATTTTGGTTCCCCATTCGCCGTCATCTCGTTTGAACCTCTCTAATCTTTTGCCGTCGGCTAAACATTTATTAACCTCTCCAACAACATTTATAAGTTTTCGTAGCCGACGTTTATAATGAACTAATTTTATAATAGATTTAAATAATTGATGCTTAACTAATTTGGAGTGCGTCTTAATATCTTTCAGTTTTGTTACATTGACGGCGCACCCACACAGACACTGAGGTTTTATTATAATCATCGTCTTCACCAGTTTTTGGTTAAATTCTTTATTATCCATATCCTCCAGTTTTTCATTTAACATTTTTAGTTTTCTTTTAATTTGAATTTTGTTTTTATTTTTTTCATAATGTCTATTTGAAGCATCCCTCAGCTGTTGCTGTCGCTTTTTCTTTACGTCATCAAGAACCTCCAGTTCATCGGCATTATAGAATGTCCCATTTTTAATGGCTTCGGCATCCTGCTCCTCTTTGGACTTCTGACATAAGTAAGTGTTCTGCTGGTCTAACTTACGAGCTACCGCTGCCAGCTGTTCACGTTCCCTAATATATTGCTTGCGCCAGTCTTCTTTGGCTTTTTTATATCCATCTCGGTCAAAGCTATTTTCAGTTCTATAGTCTTCTGCGTCTACGGGCGCACGAGGTGTCTCAAAATATTTATATCCCCCCATTCCCTTTGTAATCCTATCACGTTCATTTTTAACAGCGTCCTTGCTGTCCATATCTATATCTCGCATCTCATATTCAGGATTGACCGTCGCTGGTTTATGATGTGATGATATGACTACGTTCTCCTTCGTGTGGAATATAAAATCCATACTATAAGTGCTAATGCTAATATTTTTTTAAACCGTTTAAATAAATATTATATCCAATCA
>Ga0181408_1000742_pt1 | contig 10303 bp, 3 predicted proteins | sample 31SPOviralmetaG_FD_130137 | JGI IMG/M metagenome (GOLD analysis project Ga0181408, IMG submission 130137) | Marine viral communities from the oligotrophic San Pedro Time Series (SPOT) site, San Pedro Channel, CA, USA - 31 SPOT_SRF_2012-02-16 | ecosystem: Environmental > Aquatic > Marine > Strait...
CGATCCTTTACACTTTCTCTGTCTAGAAACGCTTGGCGCATATTTGCATATTCTGGCAATTCAATCAATGATAGAAAACCTGCGTCTATAAAATCGTTATTTATCTTTCTAAATAATGTAACTCTTTCCCTTGCATCTAAAGATACAAATGACGGTTCCATCATAACAGCAGCTAAAGTTTCTTTAAATGATAAATCTCCATAACCGCTTCTGCGAACTCTAACAGTGTTTTTTGCAAGATTAACTAAATCTGATTGCATACCATATGTAAGCGGCACACCTTTATATTCTCTTGGATTTGTTAAAGGCCAATTACCAGTAACATCATGCAACCTTAAAAGTTCTTTTTCATAGTTTTGTAATTCACCACTAGCTTTCATACGTAGACCAGTAATATTACCGAATATTGCAGCAATAGGATTGTTAGCAAAACTAAATTCATCTGAGCCTAGAGGCACACCAAACGTATCATATTTTATTGCGTTAAGATCTCTTTCACTTTGAACAAATGTATCTTGACGGCGCATTGAGTTCATCGTTGTAAAAAATTCATATATCTGTCTACCGGAGTCAGTCTTTGGCAAACCTACTAAATCTAACCTTGGTTTACCTTCAGCATCTTCAAAAAAATATTTTATAACTCCATCATCGTCTGTGTACTGTTCCATAACGTCATTAAGTGTGTAATATTCAAAATCACCTTTTGGTTTTGTTTTTGTAGGATCAGCTATTCTAGTAAACATTCTTTGCAACGAACTTAATGGGTGAGGTAAACCAGGAACAATAGTTGTATTTTCTGCGTAACTACGTGCAAGATTTGCTGGATCAAAACCGTCTAGAAATGAAAGTGTATCGGATATACCTTGCAGCATAGGTAGTTCTTTGTAATATTCTGCTGTTGCTATTGCAGCAGCACCAACAAACGTATTACGTAAACCTGGATCATCAGTACTATTCAAGCGTTGTACTGTGTCAGCACTTATAGCTAACAAACCACCAACAGGCTCAAACCCTGCATAGCTCATGTATATTAATGGACCATTAGGAACACCAAACCTATCGTACAAAGGTTTACCTTCTGGAAACCCTTCACCTTTAAGAACAAAACTATATGGTTGCCAACCCCTAGGTAATGCATTTCTTTGCGCTGATGTTTCTGGAAAACCACCAGTAATTTTACCATCCATCGCAGCTTGTTGCGTTTTGAATAAAATAGCAGAACCAAGGGTTAATTTACCCATAGCTAGCTGTTGTTTTTGTGGACCGTTTCTGCCTAACAAATCTATAGCTGTTTTACTAAATGGTGTATATTCCATAGTTCTAAGCAACGCATTTGTCGGCGCTGTAGCAAACGGAAGTATAAACCTACCAAACAAAGTTCTTTGAAACCGTCCGGTTACTTGTCCAAAAAAACCTAAATCAGATTGCAAAGTATCAAACCTTGCTTTGTTATTGAGATCATCAGCAACAGCCGTTGGATCTAATAACAACATAGCTGCTTCATCTGATGCTTGCTGTTCTGTCATGCCATTACGTAACGAATGCTGATAGCGCTTATTTAGTAATGTATAAAATTCACCACGCTGAGAAATTGTTTTTGTAAATTCATCTGCTGCTAACAATAACCTAAACGGTATTCGCATGCGTTTGCCAAGCTCATCAAGTGATTTGCTAAAGAAACTATTACTTTCACCAACAGTTGCAGCGTATTGTTCAACGTCTAGCTTACTAGCACCTGCTGGCATTTCTGTTCGCCAGGCAATAGATGCAGCTTTTAAAGCATCACCAAACGCGTCGCTCCATCCTTTTACCCTTAGAAAAGCATCCTCAGCATATACCTGGTCTTCGCTTATTGGGTACTGCATACCTAATTGTTTACGTCCACCCCTAATAACATCACCGTAAACTCCGGCTATTATCTCTGTAGGTAGCTGAAACAACATAAATGATGCAGTGCCTACAAAATTTTTAAACTGCGTAGCTGGCGAGGACAAGAGCCCTGCTAGGTACGCTTCGTGTACCATTCTTTTACTTTTTGCGTAGCTACCAACTCTAGTAAAATCATTAATAGCTTCCATGTAATTATTATTTTGTTTGCCATTAGCGCCAACTTTAAGCAATCTATCTGCTAATGCTTCAGTAATTTCTCCAGCACCACTTTCATTCAATACCCTTTGGGCTTCTTCGCTAAACCTTGTCGCGTCCATTTCGCCGGTTACTTTTATTGAAAAAGATTGCAACGCTCGCGCTGCTTCTGTTTGTGCGCCTTTGAGTTGTAATTGTATGCCTGTATGAATAGCTAACTGCCTACGAAACTTTAACCGTGTTGCTGCATCTGTACCGCCAGCTTTTATAAGTCTTGCTAGCTCTTCTAACCTAGCAGCACTTTTAACTAACAACTCGCGAGCCCCAACAAACTCAGCAGCAGTTAACGGCCTATCGCCAATTTTTCTACTTAACAAAGATCTAGAAAAACCTATTTCATCAGCGACTAAACCATGCGCTTCGTTCATAGTAATATTATTTGAAATTTTACCTCGTGTTCGAGCAACGGTTTCATCAGAATAAACTTCACCAATAGCAGTAATTATTTTTTTAACATCTTCATCAGTATCAATAAAATCAAAACTAAAATCGCCACCGTCTTTTAATGCTTTGATGTTTGTTTCTTTGCTAGCAATGTAAGTTAACACTTCATCAGTTTTTGCTTCATCAGCAATCGCTGTTTCTGCCTTGTAACCTTTAGCTTGCGCGTTCATTGCATTCTGCGCTTCTTTATTTACATCAACAGCTAATGCCTCTGCATCTATAACCTCTTGGTCAAGTGCTTGTTGCGCGTCTTGTATAACATTTATTGGAACATCTTCTCCTATTGCTGGAGCTTTTAGTCCTTGTGTTTTAAATTTTTCTACACCTTCTGGAGACATAAGCTTAGGAGCTAAAGATCTTTTTGTTGCGGTTTCAGAAAACTGACTGTCTTGAACTAGTCCTTTTTCTTGTGGTGTAGGAACTCTTGGACCTGTTTTAACAACACCAGAATCATCAACAGGAACATCCGGTTTAGCGCTAGGGCTATCTAATTTTTTAAGAAGATTTAAAACACCGCCAGCACCAAATGCTACTTCAAACTCACCTTCTCTATCTGGTCCTTTAGCAAACTCTTTAGGAGCCCCAGCAATGTTAATGCGCTGTTGCTGCTCTTGTTGTTCTGCTACTTCTGTTGGATCAATAGCCATCTATTGTTTCTCTCAATCTAGAAATTTCTTTTTCTTGTGCGGCAACAGCTTCATCATAACTATTAAACTTAACAACATCTGTAGCGCCGCCAAAATAATCTGGATCATACACGTAGAATACTACATCAGGTTCGCCATTATTAAAATCTTTAAATGTTTCTTTATTCCAATTTGGTGGGGCAACCTCATCACTCCAACCTAAACGAGCAACCGGTCTAAACCCAGCCGTTTCGTATATGCCTGGTAAAAATGTTTCAAAAGCATCTAGCTTTCTCCCACCAGCTTCTACTGCTGCTTGAATCATTGCATAACCAACACTTTGATTTTCAGTAGCAGATTGAAATACTGCAACAATATCACCATCTGATTTTATAGCAAAACCACTGCCGTTTTCTGTTCTAAACAATCTTGAATTTGCAAGATCTTCTGCTGATTTAATTTCAACCTGCGCTGCAAATTCGTGATTAGACATAGCATTTGTCATGTCTAAATTATATTGATTAGCAGTATCACTAGCTTTAGTTTCAGAAATTTTTGGTAAAGCTAAATTAGATTTATTGTATATTACTTGAGTTTTTTCGTTTGGATTAAGAACTAAAAGCCCATTTCCTTCAGACCCTTCTCCGCTTTCTCTCGCGTAAGTGTTGGATGTTTCTCCATCAACTTGTTGATTTCTTCTTGTCGATCGAACGGTCCTCTTTGGTTGACTGACTGATCTGAACCTTGAGATTTCCGCTGTTGCCGATTCAGTTCCAATTTTATTTTCATCGCTTGCGCGAACTCCTGATCGTAACTCATTAGATATTTTCTCCATTGCTTGTGAAAACGAACCTGGACGAGAAACAACACCTAAATCTGTAAATAGGCCTTGCTCATAAAACCACAGTACCGCTTGAGCGTCTTGCTCTGATAATCCTAAACCTTCTAAATTGTCAATTACTTTTAATGTAAATTGCTCCATGCGTCTTCGTTCTACTTGATTACGTGGTTGACCGGCTACAGAACCGTCTGGGTTTTTCATGTTACCAAAGTGTCTGTTATAAGATCTAGAAAACCAAATGTCTTTTGTTGTTCCCTCATAACCATTTATGTTAAGTGAATAAGGTCCAGTTTTATCACCTAAAACCATAGCTCCTAAATGAACACTATCTTTACCACCGCCAACGCCTACTGGCCCACTGCTTAGACCGGCTGCTTTTCTAACTGCTGTAATTTCAGCTAATGTGTGCGGAGATAACCACCAATCTGCAAAACCCTCTGGTCCTTTTGTGTCAATAAGATAAGATATTACTTTCATGCCAGCAGCAACCGATTGCTGTTTTAATCCCCACCCTGCTCCAGAAATACCTTCTGTTGTTGCACCTTTTAAGGGTGGATTAATTGGAACTTTACCTGTTTTTAAATATTGCAAAAATGCAGCCGTTGCTGCACGAGTATTATTATTAACTTTATTTCCTATTGATGTAGGCGCAGCAATAGCTGACCAAATAACACGCAATGTTTCATTATCAGCTAATTCTTCTAACCCTGGTGTTTTAGCCATCAATGAAAATGTTCTTTTTACATCTTTATCATACCAGCCAACACCGTTAACAGCTTGATCCATTTGATATAAAATTTCATCAGCGGCTGCATCAGCGGCTAAATTAAAGTCTTCATCTACATCTGGATTAAGTTTTCTGCCATGAATTTGTAAATGATTTTCTTCAAAATAATCTGCAAGATCTTCAATCTTAACTCTTTTATTACCTTTTGATTTAGAAATTTCTTGTACACGATTTATTGAATTAATGTTCTGCTCACCACCTGCTCTTGCAGTGACATAGAAAGATCTTTTTTGTCCTGGTCCTAAAAACATATTTTGAAAATTACCGCCAAACATTCCTACTGTAGGCATTTCTCCAGGTTGGTTTAATCTTTCTTTAACAACATTACCCATGTTTAAAATTTTTGGCTCAATAATTTTAATGCCACGTTTTAACAGTTTACCAAACCCATAACCAACACCAGTGGCCTCAGCAGCACCGGCAAGCATTAATGCTGCGCCTAGGGCTCTTTTGCCTACGTCACCACCTTCGCCCCGATCACGGCCTTGCGAGAACATCCTTGCACCTTCTTGCATGTCCATTACGCCAGCAGTAGCAAAGTCAGCAATACCAACACCTAATGGATTGCCTGTACCAAAAAACATATTGCTGTAGACACCAGCATTGTTCTCAAACTCAGGCATACGAGCGTCTATCTCTTGCTGTATCTGCTCTTCAGTTAAATTTGGATTTGTTTCTAATAACTCATCACGCAAACCATTTACCGCAAGATCTATAGCAAAACTTTTTATAGCAACGACACCTTCCTCACGTAACGTAGGATCGTATGAACCTATCATAGGTTCGCCATTTGCTATTGCAGTAGCAAGTTCTTCTTGTGTCATTGGTTGCACTGAGGCGGTTTCTTGCGCTGGATTCATTAAATTCATACCAGCTTCTATTTGCTCGCCGGTGTAACCTGCTGACTCTAGCTCTTGTTGAAAAGAAGTAACTCTTGGGTCTTGTTGTAATTGTTTAGCATACTCTGCAACCTCTTGTGCTGCTAGATCTAAAGGTATTTGATCAGTATTTTCGCTTGGCATAGCCGGTTGCTTTGGTGCTTCTGACATAACCTCTACAGGCTCTTCACCAATTTTAAAGTAACCACCTTTATTCATAGGTGTAAGTATTTCGTTTGTTTTTGTTTCTGGATTAAAAATACTTTGTTTGTTTTTTACAATAGCTGGATCTAAACCTGCAAACGAAAGCGTTTCTGCTTCAAGATATTTTTCCATTTCTAGATCTGTATCGTTGCTTAATAGATCAGCCATCAAAACAATCCTTGATTAGAATATTTGCCACGCAATATTGCTTTAGCCGCTGCAAAATTTGTTTTTACTGTTTCTTGTCTATCTGCTGGCAAATTATTAAAATATGTATCCATAGAAGTTAAGGGGTCAGTAGGATCAATAATTAAGCCAGGAAGACTTACTTGTATTGAAGCAATGTTTTCTTCGTATTCTACTTGTAATTCTGCTCGATAAGATTCACCAAACAACTCTATTTGTTTAAGAGCAAACTCTTGTATCTCTGTTCTTGTCATAGGTTTACCAGCAGCCATGCGGCGCATATGCTCATTTTGTAACTCAAAGTCAGCAGCCTCAAATGCAGTTTTAGATGCTTGAGCTAATCTATCGTTACCGTCAGATGCTTGTTGCTCGTTGTATCTAAAAGATCTTTTTAAAAGCTTAGAGCCCTCGTTAAGAGCCTCATCAGACTCGTTAGAAATTTTCATCCGCAAAGCTCTGTGTTGCTCGCCAGTTATTCTAAATGTTTCTGTGTTGAGTTCAATAACTGTAAGCTGCCCACGTTCTGCCAAAGCATAAAGCTCACTATACCTTGCCTGGCTACCTTCACCAGTTGACGCAAATTTAAAATCTGTGGCTCTATCAACCTCATTATTCATGCGTTCTTGTTGCGTTGGACTTGCCCACATCTGCGCGTTTAAGTAATCACGTAAAATTATTTTTGCTCTTACCCCAGGTATTGTTTCTGTTTTGTCAGAATCTGTAAGATTATTATAAGCTTGTGAGGTCATTAATTGTTGCATAGTTGCAGCAGTTACCTCATCTGCATCTTGAACAGATATAACAAAATTATACGCTTTAGTGTGCATACCGTTTATTTCATTTTCTTGATCTTTTTCCATTTTTTGTTCTGTATCGTAGAATTTCAATGACAAAGCTAAATTGTCTTGTATTAGTTTTGTAGCTACATTTCTATCAATATTGTACAAAACATGCAGCGCGTATGGATCATTAATACCAGTTCGCGCCATTGCTTCTTCTTCAGTTATAGTGCCAGCCTTAACTTCATCTTGCAAATCAAGCATCTTAAAAAGCTGCGAAGCTGTATTAGGATCAAAACCGTATGTGTTTGTTATGTAACCAGATGCAATATCAGCACGTAAACTTTGGTTTGCTTCAGAAACTTTTACAGGGTTATATCTATTACCCTTAACGCCTTTTTGTTGGTCATTAGCTAAAATACCAAGTTTAGAATTGTAATTTTCTACAGTCGCACCTGGCCCCTGTATTAACTCATTTTTTACTCTTTGCATCCGAGCAGCCATTGCTGCCTGTTCAGCTTTTAAAATTTTATCATCTACAACGGCGCGTAATCTAAACCTTGTTGTTATTTCATTTTGATCAAAAGCGTAACCTAACTTTCTACGCATGGTCCTACTATCAACAGAGTTAATTGTTTTATCACGCAACTCTGTCATAAAATCATTCCATTTGTTCTTGCCGTCTAGAACATTGTAGATGTCTGTGGAATTAGAAAGTGCGTACTCTGCCTCAGTCATACCTTCTTCTATAGCCAGTGCTGACTGGTTGTACTGTGCTTCTTGACTTGCCTGGTAACGAACACTAGCAAACTGAGCAGCACCACCAAGTAAAGCTTCTAAAGGTTTTGCTTTTTGTAGTTCAGCTTCTGCTAAAAGAGAACCATTCATCCTTACAGTGCCGCGAAGAGGCGTACCTGGTGTTGTTTGTTTTGGCGTTTCTTTACTTGTAAAAATAGGTATTCTCATGTTCTTTTAAACGCTCCAGGGTTTTCGAAAATAACTGATGATGTATTAGCTAAACTTGTTAGCAAAGAAGAAGTTCCTTGCGCTCTTAAACCAGCAGCTTGCGCTCCACCTTCCATGCGTGAAAGATCAGCAGCCATTTGCAGTCCTTCTTGTTCATCATCAATTTGCATATTTACAATAGAATTATCAAACTCTCTTACTTTTTGTTCGTAATCAAACTCTCTAGCATTTTGCCGTAAAACAGCCATAGGAGTTCCTTGGCTCATGTCTACACCAGCATATCCAAAACTAGCTTTTGCTGTTCCTTGTATGTCTCTTTCAAACTGTAACGCCCCTCTGTTTTGAGAAACAAGAAAATTTGCATTATAAATATTTTGAGATTTTTCTAGAAGGTCTATATCTCGTTCAATAATCTTAGCATTAAAATCGCCAGCTTCTTGCGCTTTCGCTGCGGCTCGATCAGCAGCTTTCTTTCCTGATACAGCAGAAGCAACTCGTAAACCTGTAGATATTAACATTAAAGGATTACACATAATTCAAACTCACTTATCAAATGTATTCATGCGTGGATAGAACGCAAGAACGGTCATTGGTAAAGGCTGACCTTGTTTTATAAATACACGATCATCGTCATCAAATCCACCTGGAAACTCTATATCCTTGTCACCAGTAAACATAGGAACAGCAGTATCCATAGCCATAGAGCTATCCCTAAAAAATATTCTGTCTACTTCACCACTGTCATTTCCAACTTCTGCGCCAACAGTTTCAAAGAATCTTACTGTTATGCCGTGAACACGCTTAGGTTTGCCCTGGCTAATACCATCTACAGATCCTGACTCAATACGTAATGTTTGCATATTGCTATCAAATCCGTATCCAACAGCGGCTGATGTTGATGCGTAGTCTAAAGCAACAGTACCAGCACTAACGGTTTTGTTTGGATGTGATGCACCGTTTCCTAATACTTGTAATGTTTCACCTTCTAAGTGATACAAACCAGAAAGACTATTTACTGAACCGCCACTATAAGACAATCCACTATCTACAAAAAATGCACCTGTTGTACTATCGCCAAAATCAAATAACTTTAGTTTTTCTACATATCGTTTCGTAACACTATTAATTGTTCTTTTAACAATCATATATAATTCATCTTCACCAGTGTCTGTAGGTAGAGTAGCAATACTTTCTACAACTGCCTGACCACTACTAAAAGCACCACCGATAATGTGTTTATGCCAGGCAACAACCTCTTCTTCACGGCGATACGTTAAACCTAAAAGCGTACCGTCAGCCCTAATACACCACACAACGCTGTCAGGCTCTTGCTGAAAAGCCATTTGCACTAGGCCACCCTCAGTAACATGCTCCGCTAAGATCGTCATGTCAGGCGCTGAATAGCCGCCAGTGTTAACGTCACCAACAAATTTAAACTCACGTATTTTTCTTTTGCCGCGCTGGGCAAACAAAGTAACGTCAGCAACCTGTACCGGTTCTATCTCTGCTGTACCGTAATTAGAGTATTTACGAATAAGTGTTGTTGTAGGTGTAACCGGTCCATCATTCGTTGATGTTAAAACATATTCACCACCAGAAGTGCCAACAGTTAAAACTCTAGTAGCTGATAAGAAACGTATTGCGTTTACCTGGTTTGAAGCAATGGTATAAATAAGAGCATCATTGTCTCCAGTACCTGTAGCAAAGTTGTCGTAGTCTCCGTTTTTACTAAACCACAATGTTTGCGGATTATTGTTTGTATTACCAAAAACTAAACGCTGTTCAAAAAAAGAAACAACGCTAGGATAATTATTTGTACTTGTAAGTGTTGGAGTGCTATTTTCATTTATGCTTAGAGATGCAAACGTCCAAGCATTATGATCTGTTCGCGTTAGCGTTTTAACTGGATGACTTGGATGAACTATAAACATAGTATCAGCCGATTGTGCAAAACGAACATCAAACAACTGCGCTTCTGTGTATGGCGTTGCAACCTCAAATATCTCTGTCGCAGTTCCACCAGATGTAAATGTTGTAAAACTTGTTGTGTTAATTGCGCTGCCGAATAAATCTACAAGTGTAAACGTGTTTGTTGTTGAGTTCGCTACCCGATAGTTACGTCCGTTTAGCTCTGTCATACCACCAACGCTATCAACAAAGATCTCATCGCCATTGCTAAATCCGTGGCTATTGCTTGTTAAAACGCCTGGATTAGCTTTAGTAATAGCGGTAATTGTTTTTGCAGAGCTAGTAAGAACTTGCAGATCGTTGCGAAACACACGCATAATCTGTTCACCAAACTCTAAAATGTAAGTATCAGCCGTTTTAAATTGGAACGGTATTAACCTTGTTTTAACAGAACTGCTTTTTATCTCTCCAAGGTATTCTGTGCCTGGTCTACGTGTTACACCGCCATGAGGCATAACAACCATGTTTGTAAGGTCTGA
>Ga0181408_1000747_pt1 | contig 10224 bp, 6 predicted proteins | sample 31SPOviralmetaG_FD_130137 | JGI IMG/M metagenome (GOLD analysis project Ga0181408, IMG submission 130137) | Marine viral communities from the oligotrophic San Pedro Time Series (SPOT) site, San Pedro Channel, CA, USA - 31 SPOT_SRF_2012-02-16 | ecosystem: Environmental > Aquatic > Marine > Strait...
GTACCATTAAGAACTCCATACGATCAAGGATCTGTTCTTGTGCACGTTCAATAGCAGGTGTACCTTCAGTAAGGCGTAAACCTTGTGCCATGTCTGAGATCTGTCCAGCAAAAGAAGTACCTACGTACGCTTGTGCACGCATGTAATCCATGTTAACAAAATCATCCATGTACTTATTTAAAGCACCTACAACACCCTTGTAAGCTGTCTCAGATAGCACAGAGACATTAGTAGTCTGATTGAGTCGCTGGTATCCAGTAAGACTTGTACGTAGTTGATCTACGTTTTGTTCGTAGAACTGTGCAGCCAAGCGTTCACCAGCATCTTTAATCTGTTCACTACTAACTTCTTTACCTGTTGCAGTACGGTAGCCGTATTCATCAGCTTCAGTTAAAACATCAGCAAGACCCTTCTGTACTGCCTGTTGGTTTTCAATACCCTCAAGGCTAAACTTAAGAGCACCCTCAGATACTGAGTTACCAATACGACCATATACAGTATCAATGTCACCAGCAATACGTGCAGTGTCAATAGAAGCACCGACAATACCAAGATCATCTACAGAACGTGTACCGGTCTCCTGATAACCATATAGATCATGGTAACCAAAGATAGGATTGTTAGGATCGGTTGCTTTAGTTACGTTGTAGCTACCGAGTTCATCTAAAGAGTCAGAACGTTTTGCAGCAGACGTTTCAATAACATCTTCTACATCACCTTCTGCTATACGCATACGTTCCAAAGCAGCTGCTGCCTTTTCAGTTTTAGGGATTGGTGCACCCTGTTGCAAACCACGTACATTACGGAATAGTTTGTTAAGACCTAGTGCCATATCAACACCGATACCAAGATAGGCACCTTCCATTACGTTCTTAGCACGTTTAGTTTCAGGGCTATCACTATCAAGTGTAGCAAGGTCTTCAGGTACCCAGCCCCACCACCTAGGCCACGTCTTACGAAGTGTACCAGCCAGGTTATCGTCTTTCTGATTAAGCTCTACTGTGTAGTCAACAGCAGCACCTGCACCAGCAGTAAATGCCATGTTACCTAGGTGCTTGGTAAGAGGATCACTAAGAAACTTACCTAATTTAGTAGCTTTACTAACTTGACCAGCACGTGCAGCAATACCAGCTGATCCAGCACCACCAAGTACTACAGTCGGAATGACAATAGAAGAAATCTCTCTAACACTTTGACCGATTTGGTTTTCAAACTTAGGTGCCTTAGGGATATCTACATTAGGGATTAGATTAAGGGCATCAAATATAAAATCTGAAATACCTGCACCTGGTGCTGTAGTTAGTTCTGCTACTTCTTTGGGAAGGAAACCATAGCGCTCTGGTCCTTCTGTTTGTTGTGGAGGTGTCTCTACAGGAGCAGCCGTAGCTGCAGCCTGTGGCATCTCAGGTTGTTCAACTTCCGGTGAAAGCATCTCCAGATCGGCTTGAGTTTCTTCCTGCTCTTGGGCAAGCTCAGCCTTTTGTTCTGGAGTTAGCTCTGGGAGCGTACCCCCTAGAAGTTGGTCTTCATAATCATTCATTTATTAAAAACCAAGGTTAGGAATAAAAGTTCTATTAAGTTCTCTACGTCCAGGTCTATATTCCATAGCTGGTCTTTCATAGTTCTCTAAGAACCAATCAGCTGCCTCTTCAGGGCTGTTAAACTCCATTTGGAGGTAGTCAGGTGCTGAATCATCTTGCAAAGCAAATTGAATCTGTCCTCGCCAATTTGTTTTCCAGTCAGGAACTGCTCCCGTCATGTTACGGTAACGGTCATTGTACATCTGGAATAAACCACCAGACATACCGTTGTCTCCCATTACACCAGTTTGAAACCCTGATTCACCCTCAATGTTAGCCAAGATACCTTTAGCGTGGATGTCAGAGACACCTAATGCACGCATATAATCATACGCTTGCCGTGGGGTTGGGTTAGGAGCTTCACCTCTAACTCGGGCGACAGCTATAGTATTATCCATGATGTTATCAGCCCTACTCATACGGCTCAGGTGGCTGCCAGAGTTACGGTAAGTATTAATTAACTTACCAGCAATAGGTGTAATCTTATTAGCAATAGCCTGGACCTGTGCATCCATAGCAATAGCAGGTTGACTAAGACCTGATGCAAGGAAGTTAATAGCAACTAAAGGCGATACACCCATAACAGCTGCACGTCTTTTAAGTTGTGATGTCACTTCACCTCTTTGCATAGGATAGTAATCTTCATAAAAATTATTTTGACCATAAGCATTTACAGCAGTATAAGGGTCTTTTCTAAAGTTAGGTGTCATAGAACTTTCAATAAAAGCCTTATCTTCTTGCAGAGCTTCCTTATAATTTACAGCACCTTCAGCTTGACTTTGAACAGTCTTAGTGTAGTGACCAGTTGGAGTGATAGCACCATCAGTAGCTTGGAGACCGGAAATAATACCTAGCCTACCTGAGACAGCTTCTGAAATAGGCACTCCATTCAGAACATCCTTTTTAAATTGTTGGATTTGCTCTGCCTTAAACAAGATTGTAGAGTAATGATCTTTATTACCAATACGACCTTTAGCAACCATAGGGTGTTCTGTAATAGCACTGCCAATAGCAGTAACACCATCCTTGTAGGTTTGGTTATCCATCAGCAGGTTTTGCTTTTCAACCAGTGGTGCGTACTTTTGCTTAAGCTTAAAGCTAACACCCTTTTGATCAAGATCCTGCAGAGTAAGAGTACCTTTGTCCAACTGATTGTCAAACACTTTTGTATAAGCACCTTCAAACCTTACACTATCAAGCTCTTTTGCCATCTGTTTAGTACCTTCAGACTCAAAACCAGCAATACCAGATTCCCTATCTTGTTCCTGTGAGCGTTCATATTCCGCTTGACTGATATTACCGTCAGCAGCTACCTCATTATATAACTCAATACCTCTCGATTGAGCCTCACGTGTTAAATTTTCTGCAGAAGCTCTATCCAGTTGTTTCTCTGCTCTGCGTCTTATATTAAGGGATTGCTCCATTTTAGCAACATCATCCAGACCACCGCGAGATAGTCTAAGAGTAGTTTTCTTACCGGTCTGCTTAAAATTAACCCCTTCATATTCATAAGTAAGGATGTTTTCTAGATCTTCAGAACTTATACCAGTTGGACCAAAATCAAGAGACTTATTTACAAAGTAGTCGGCAGTCATTGCAAACTTTTCTGCAGTAGGATTAGCTGTTACTTCAGCTATAACTGCTGCAATCCCACCATTATTCAAGGCAGTATTCATCGATACCGCAAAATTCTGCTTAACAATAGACTGTTGTTCTTTATTTTGTTGCCTATTAAAGTCAGATTCAAAACCTGTCTGAATACGATGCATGATTGGTGCAACATACGTAGACATTAAGTTTGAATTCAGACCTCTGCCATCAGCACCTGTAATATTTACAAAATACTCAGTTTCAAAAGCTTTACTATTTATCTTCTGCTCTTGAATTGTAGGGATCCTTCCATTCTCTTCTTCAAACCTTTTTTTAAAGTCAAGTTGCTCCTGCTGCGCTGCAATACCATAACCATAAGCAGTATTCTGAGCGACAGCTATGTTATTAATAAAAGCCTTACTTGCACGCCTTTCGTACAATGCAAAGAGGGCATCTACATTACCACCCTCTTCAAGCTTTTGACGCATAAACTCTGTTTGAGCAAACTCAGATCTAGTGAGATTATCTCCCAGAGCTTGGATAGCTATAACTGTTTTATAATCAGCACCAGCAACATAAGCTAGTTTAGCATTATCCTGTTGGTTACGCTTAAGATCTACTTCCTGGTATTGACCGTACAACTCAAAAGCAGATTTAGAGAAAGCACTGAGTTGCTTATAAGTTTCTGCACTTTGTGCTGCTGCAATCTTATCATTTCTAGTCTCGATTTCGTTATCACGACGAAGAGAATCTAGATATGCTTTACGATTTTCAGTTTCAAGTTTAAAGTTCTGTTCACGTTGATTTTCTTCTACACCTTGAGCAAGCTTTTGTGCTTGTAGGTATAGATTATTTTGTCTTTCTAGAGACGCCTGAGCCTGCTGTTTACCACGAATGGTGCGGGCTGTTTCTTCTTTAATTTTACCGGTTTCGTCAGGGGCTTGGATTTGGTAATCCCTAAAGCTACCCTGCTGTGCAAAGCTTTTAAATTTTGACATAGGTTAGTTAATAATTCCGATTACCAGGCCAGCCGGCTTGTATAGTTCATGGTTGTTGGCTCCTCGAGCTTCCTGATTGTTGGCCCCCCAAGCCTAGGGGCAAATTAAAATTTGAAGCAATACTCAAACCAGTTTGTGCACCCTCAATAGCACCGCTAAGACCAGACAAGAATGGGTTGGTTGTCATAGCAACATTCTCCATTGGTTCAGGTGGTTGGACTGGTTTATACACGTCTTGATATTCAGGACGCGGTAGTGCAATCGGTTTAGGCATAGCAGGTTGGATTTGAGGCTTAAGTGCAATACTTGCTGCAGCATTAATAGCAGCTTGTAGTGATTGAGCCTTGATCTTAGTACGTGCTACTGTGTCACTCATCTTAGCACTGTCTCTACTAAACTCAAAACCAACCTGATCCATTACCAGTTGTTGATTCATTTTAAAAAGCTCTTGGTCAGATGCTTCAGAATCAAACATAAGTTTATCAACAATAGTAGCCTGACGTGCACCACTTTCTGCTAACATACCTTGAATATTTTTAGCAGCACTACGTCCAGATACACCACGAGCTTGTGAGGCACCAACAGTTTTTAAAGCTGATATTCTCTGTTGCTGTGCCGCTCCGACTGCTGCTGCCCTAGATGCTCGTTTCTTTAAACCAACGCCAGCTGCTGCTGCACCATAGTTTAGAAGTGTTTGGGTTTCATCTAATGACAGTGATATTAACTGCTCATGATATAGTCTGTCTTGATCTGTATTAGCAGCCTGTGTTGCAAGTTCGTTAAAACTTTTCTGCTGCAATGCAGTAGAGACTGACTTATCATATACACGATTATTTTGGGCAAATTCGTAAGCACGAATACCCATGTCATAATTATAACGCTGAACCGCTGAGGACTCTTGAAATTGAAGGTTAGCTTCATTATTTGCTTTTGTAATTTCCAGCCCTTCTACCGCAAAATCATATTGCCGTAGAGCTTCTCCACCAATCTCCCCGCTACCTATCTCTCCATATTGAAACTCATAAACTTTTTTGTCGTATTCATTTTGGCGTCTTGCTGCCGATTCGGCTTTACTGTTTTTATCTTTAGCTCCAAAAAAGCTAAGACCGCCACCAACTACAGCACCAATACCCATTGCAATACCTAGTGCCATAATTAAGCCCTCCTATAGAAACGTGGTGTGTATTGACCTTCCCACATCATAGCATTGATTGCTACCGGAAACGGTGAGTTATTAAACATTTTTAATCTAAAGTTTTCTGTACGTTGATGGATAGGAATAGTAAACACGTTTTCATTATCAAGCGGTACATCATTAGCTAGATATGTGTTAGCCTCAATTGTAGGCTGTACACTGAACCAGTCTTTAATAAAGAACTTGATCTTTGCATTGTTAGCCGGCGCCGAGCTGAAGACAACCGTTGTGTCGTTACTAAAACTAAATCCAGTTTGATTAACACCATTAACAGTTACTGAAACATCAGACCTATCTACATAATCCAGGTCACGCTTATTAAACGTATAGGTAGTAGTAGAACCATCACCAGTAAACTCAAGTTCAAAAGGTAATCTACCAGTCTGCTGTAGTTTAAAGCTCATCATACCAGACAAACCAACAGCAAATTTCATACGTGCAATGGTAAGGTTAGCAGTAAAATCTGTTACCTTGGGATCAGGTCTATAGTAAGTTCTAGGTAGTTCAACATCTAAGTTATACTTAAAACCTACAATAACATCTGATGCAACACCACTTAAGTTTTTCTTGGCTACACTAAAGAAAGGACCAGTACCATCACTACCACGCTCTGGTGTAACAGTAAAACCTGATTCAACAAATGAACCGGAACTTGTATTACCCTTAATAACAATAACAGGTGTCAAGGTAGTTACATCATTGTAAGGTAGGTAGCACTTAGAAATCTCAGTAGTTGAATCGTAGACAACACTAGAGGCAGTTGCATATAAGTCTACACTAGGGTTAACTTTTTGGCCTTGGTTGTTAACGATAATAGCTTGTTCAGGGCTTTGACTTAGTGCAGCTTTAGATAACACAAACTGGTTACCTTGTTTAGTAACAGCGTACATATCATCAGAGTTAGTCTCGATAAACTGTACGGTACCAGGCATTAACCAGCTAGTCCAGGCTTCCATCAGGTTTTCTTTACCATCGTTATAATAACGGAAGAGAAAAACCTCATTTAATGACTGACCAGCCATCGCAATCATTGAGTTTTGCGGACTAGAAATCATCTGATCAATATCAGGTGAAATCCATTCCTTCACAATTCTAGATAAGTCTAGCACTTGTGGGTTTTCTTGTCGCCCCCTAGTAACCATACTAAAAACACGAGAGTAACCTGGTGTTTTAGTGACAAAGTTAAGGTTAGTACCTGCATCAACAGGTTCAATTTTCCGATCCATCTCATAATTAGAGAGTGCACGGATAGTAGCTAGTGCAGGTGTAAGCACACCAGCGTCAGCAAACATCACAAACTGCTGGTTTTCAGAGAATAGTACAACACCCTGAGCCGTAGGTAGTGCAGCGTGTAGAGCCGTAGGTTTGATAGATGAGCAGCTAATATCAATAGGATCAGATTCGATAGTAGTCTGAGCTGACTTAAAATAAAAATTAAAAAAATCACCAGACTGACTCATGATTACGTTATCCTTAGATAAGAAACCAAGCCTATTGTTATGAAAGAATCCTGCAGTAATCTTTTCGTTTATAAAGCTAGGATGTGAGTTTGTATTATCATCACCAACTAGACGGTCTTCATACGTAATTTTTTGAAAAGTAAACGTATCGACTGCAGTATTGATAAGCTCATGGGGAAGAGTAGAGTTATTAAGACCAGGTGATACACCAGGGTCTCTAGTCTCTTCCCAATAACCCTCGCCAGATACACCATCATGTGCTACAAATTTAACCCAGTAAGTATCAGCACTAGAGTTAGTGTTGACAACCTTAATTTTACGATTCTGTACTGATTTAATAGGTAATTCAGAAACACTACCTACTTCATCTTCAACAACGGTCAGACCTTTGTTGTCAAGACCACCTTCAGCATGAACATCTATGTCAACTGTGCTAGTAAGCTCCAAAGAGTTGGCAAGTCTAGTAACAGTAATGTTAGAGTGGTTACCAGTCATAGCGTTAATATCAGATTCCAAATCAGTTAGAATCGTATTAACATCAGCAGAGCTAGGAGTTGTATAAGTAGCAGTTTGAGTTACACCGCTAATTTTAATATCAACTTTATAGGTAGTTGAAGAGGTTACGTACTGAACTTCAATACTTGCTACACGGTGGGCATTAAACGTAGATGCTGCTTGTGCAGTTACAGTAAAATTACTGTTAATAACAATAGAGGTATCTTGTACGGTAATAATTTTGTAGTTTGTCTTAACACCATTTAGATAAGACTGAGCACCAGTACCGTAGTTAACAGTACAAGGGTTACCACTAACTGCATTCCAAAGGCTAATTGTGTTTCCTTTGATAACACCTACGTATTCTTCGTCGTCATCACGTTTAATATAGAACCACTTACCATCATCATAGGTGGTACCAGTTCCTAGGTTAACAATATGTTTAAAACCTGGTCGTTTAGTTAGACCATATGTTGCATCAGGAAATCCGTTGTAGCACTCACGAACTTGACCTGGCAACATTTTGTTATCTGATTGTTTTGATACGCCACCAAGGTAGCTTCCGATTCGTTGAGTAACTGCAACCATTTATCGATAAAGTGCGTTGTACGGTTTGTAACTTGTATATCTATTAGTGTTACCTGAATGACCAAAGTATGTATAGTCACCCTGATTACACTCATACTCCATTGCCATAGCTCTAGCAAAAGCTTCTTTTTGTTGTAGGATTTGGTATTGATTACCGTCTCCAACAATACGACTAGAAACAATGGTAGCGGCACGTGCTGTAATAAAGTCAGCAACAGGTACAGGGAGATCAACCCAGTCAAACAACCAGGTGATATCACACTCTACCTTCTCAGTAAACGTATAGGTATGATTAGCTTTGTCATAAAGCTTACCACTACGTCTGATTACATCTTTATCCATATTAGCAGAGTTATCCGTCAGGTCAATCTGTAAAATATTATTAGGGATAAGGATTTCGTTATTAGTATCAGGAGTCATATCATAATGGAACTCCTTATTAAATGACCACCCCTCAGCCTGTACTTCCCTAGAGACTTCAAGTAAAGTCTGATAGGCAATCGCAACGTCCGGGTTGGTTTGATCTAGGGTAGTAACAGGCGCTTGACCACATGACTGCAAAATCTGATTTACTGCAGGAAGCTCCTGTGTTGCATTAGTGGTAGGAAATGTCATTGATTCTTATTCTCAATAAGGAATTAAAAAAAAGGAGTCCCCGAAAGGACTCCCAAAATAGATATCAGAATGCAGAAGGGGCAGAAGCACCTACATACAGCTCAACGGCTGCAGCAGGGTTCAGGTAGTCAGCGCCACAGGCGAGACGACCCAGCATCACGTCGCCTTGGTAGACCACGGATACGTCTCCACTGGTGACTTGCACCTGTGGACCAATTGCTTCGACCATACCGGCTGCTTCCTTTTGGAAGATCAAGCCACAGGACTTAGAACCAACTTCAGCAGCAGTACCATAATCATTGTTGATACCGGTAGAAGCGCCAGAAGCATCTTCCAGGGTTTCACCAACGAAAGAACCTGTGTTACCAGGGCTGGTTTGACCAGTGGTGCCGCCATAAGCAGTACCATACTTGCCCAAGAACGGGATGTTCATGGACTTGAAGATCTTGATACCAGCAATCTCGATGATACCCTGACCGGACTGCAGAGCAGTGCCCTGAGCGTCACGGTTCACAAGACCATTAGAACCAACAGCTTGGATCAATTCATAGTATTGACGTGGGTTCAGCACGGCAACACGGCCATCGCTGGATACACCTTTCTCGTCAAGAGCAGCAGCTGCATCATAGAATGCAGCAACCAGGTTAGCAGCAACGTAAGCGTCAGAGTCATTGGTGGTAGAACCTACACGGATCTGTGTACCACCTGGCTCAACATAGTTAGTAGCAGACACAGGAGAAGCCTGACGTGCACCACGTGCAACAGCACGGAATGCAAGACGGTCATACTTTTCTGCCAGAGCATAGCCGATCTTACGGCTGATCTCTGAACGCAGATCGTAGTGAGCCAGAACTTCGTCCAATTCATACACGAAAGCTGAACTGATCAGCAGATCATCAATTGTGATCGTCTTCTCAGCCACCGGAGGTGCATTATTGGTATCACCAAGGATGCTGTTCCCAGGAGTATGGAATTCAGACTTTGTACGACCCGTGTAGATGAACTGCAAAGATTTGCCGTTCTTCAGGGTACGCTTCATGATCAGATCCCGTGCAATTGTGTTATGCTGGAATCCTTTAAACATCTCACCTGAAAATAGCTTCAGGTAAAGAGCGCGGGTATCACCCGCTAAATTGGCCTGACCCAGCTGTGTAAGCTGAGCAGGGTTTGTAGAAGATTGAAAAGCCATCGTAATAATTAATAATTAATATAAAACACTACCAATCGATTGATAAAAAATTTTTGTGGTAAAATTTCTAAGGTCTTTTACCGAACCGGTTCGACAAAGGGTGTCCGCGTACGGGCCAATGTCAATTGCTAAGGGAGGATTTGCACCTCCCAATGACAGAACTACTTAGCGGCTTTTAAGGTAAGCCACACCGCGATAGACAAGCTTCTGCTCTTTGATAGCTTTAGCTTGCTCACGCACACGCTGACGAACTTCAACGTTTGGCATAGTATCCTCCAATAGAGAACTGAGGGAACCCCGTTCCATGTCACCTCATGTCATGCGTCCCTTGTGGGATGAACGGACGTTTTAATTAACCAATAGATGGTGCAGTCAGTGCTACCTCAGTGGTAGATGCTGCTGCCAGATCAAGTGGGAAGTTGTGAGCATTACGCTCATGCATTACTTCCATTCCCAGTCCCGCACGGTTAAGAATATCAGCCCAAGTAGGGATAACGTGGTTCCCGTTATCGAC
>Ga0181408_1000749_pt1 | contig 10221 bp, 9 predicted proteins | sample 31SPOviralmetaG_FD_130137 | JGI IMG/M metagenome (GOLD analysis project Ga0181408, IMG submission 130137) | Marine viral communities from the oligotrophic San Pedro Time Series (SPOT) site, San Pedro Channel, CA, USA - 31 SPOT_SRF_2012-02-16 | ecosystem: Environmental > Aquatic > Marine > Strait...
GTAGCAGGTAAGGCTAAGAAACTAATACGTGATGGGACACAGTACGACCTAGCATCTGAAATAGGAGATGTGCTATGGTATTGTGCTATGTTAGCATCAGAGATAGATGTTAGTCTTGGGAAGATAATGGAAGGTAACTTGGAGAAACTTAATGACAGAAAACAAAGAGGAACATTACAAGGTTCAGGAGACACTCGTTAATAAAGTTACACCTGTACATGACTTGTCATGGTATCTGAAATGGTCAGGGTCACTCTTGATTATGTCAGGTATCATCTGCAGGTCTGCAGGTGTGTTACCTTTTTATGATTTGATTGCATCCTGCATAGGCACAGGACTATTAACAGGTATGGCATACCTATGGCATGATAGAGCATTGCTCACAGTGAATGGGGTAGCCTGTGCTTCACTAGCTATGGGTATCATGCGTTCTTTATTTAGTGGTTAGTAATTTTCTCTGCTTTGATGGGGACAACTTTCGTAGCTTGTCACCCATACTACTTGCGTTTCTAGCTATATTATATAAATCAAATAAGTCATCATAATTACTAAAATCAGGCTCAAGGTCTTCTTTTGTCATAGGAAAAGTGCTTGAATATCTTTTCATTAACCTTTTTGCTTTTATATCTGTAAATAGTTTTTCTGCAGATATTCTAGCATCAGGATTTATACCTCTGTATCGCAACAATAAACCCTCTAATGTGGTCATATCACCTAAGTTTGCTTTAGCTTCTGCTAGAGATTGTTTCTTTATACTTTTTATATAAGAATCTATATTACCTCTAGCTTTACTCCTATCATATTTCATAGTTCCATCTTCTTGAACAGTTTGAAAGTCAGGATTTGCTTTTAATTTATCTAAATACATTGCCATTTCTTCTTGCAGAAGCTCTGCAGTCTTTTTATTTGCTAATCTATTTATATCTGCCATTGGTGTTTTAGCCATAAAAGATTGATAATCAAATCCCATTAGACCCAACTCTAATATGTAGTCAGGTGGTGTTCTGTTTAATGTAGCACCAAATAATACTTTCATAAAAGGTAAAACTCTTTCAGGTATATCTGTTACCCTAGGGTCTCTTGCAAAAGGCTTTGTGGGATCATCTGTAAAAGCATCTATTCTTCTTTTAAAGGGTAAAGTTAATTCTTTTAAGAAAGCATCCATACCATCATCATATATCGGATTTTCTTTATAATCTCTTCTTCTATCTGAATCAAATCTAAAATCACCAAATTGTAAAAGAAATTGTCCGTATCCTGTTACTGCTTCTCCTATAGTTTTTCCAAAAGCAGCAAGATAATTATTAACATCAGAAAATTCTTCTCCCTGCAAAGAGTCAATAAGTTCTGCTATTGTTTTGTCAAAAGACCTTATGTTTCTAAAGTTAGCACCTGATACACCCTCTAAAAAGTCTTTGAAAGCAAAACTTCTACCCTCTCCATCCATTCTGTGAAAATATTCACCTAGTAAAAGATAAGGTGTTATTATAGGACCATACACTCTAGTGTCTATTTCATTACCTTTACCATCTTGAATCTTATACCAATCAGTACCTGCAACACCATTTTCAGGGTCACGTAGCATGTAGCCTAAATATATTAAAGGAGCAGAGGAAAAAGCAGTAGCTACTCTTTTTATTTCCCTATCTCTTTCTGCCTTAGTAAAACCTTTTCCTGTAGCTTTTCTTGATACAGTTTTTAACAAAGCATGTCCTAATCCTACAGGACTATAGTTATACGTCATTTCCATAGCTTTAAACATAAATCTAGGGAAGGGTATTGCTAATGTACCATATTGAGTGATTAGAGTATTTAACTTTTTAAATATAGGAAACTCAGGATTAGAAGCAAAAGTAAAATCTAAAGCATCATCCACTCCTTTTTTTACTATATCTTCATCTAAGTACCTCATGAAAGTTCCATCTTCCATTCTTTGTACTAAGTCTTCTCCCTTTTCTGCCATTTGTCTATGAATAGATGCAGTAAATGCACCTCTTCTAAATACGGACTCTTGAAATCTATTAAACACATTAAAGGTATGTATTAAATTTTCCCACTTATCAAGAACACTAAATCTTTCTTTTTGTATATCTAATCCCTTTGGTGCTTTTGTTTTTTTCTTAACATCCACATTAGATATAGCATGTTGATTAGGGTTCTTCTTTCTCAATCTGTGTCCCACCTCACTATACTGATTCCACATTCTTCTAGTTTGAGTATCAAAGTTTTTTAATATAGCATTGGATATGGCTACAGAATCACCTGTGTTTACAAAAGTATAATTTAAGTGAGCAAATGTTGCCTTCATACCTTTTCTTTTGCTTGGATTAAATGCTGTTTCAAATAAGTAACCAAGTGTATCAATACCTGCTCTTGGAAATTGTGCTAAACCATTTCTTACTGCAGTGGCTACACCTGAAACTAATGTACCTCTACGTATATTTTCAAGTTTATAGTATAAATTATTGTAAGAGTTTGATGTTACAGTATTAGATAAGTCTTCATCAATTTCATCTGCAGTTTTTATCTTATTACCCCTAGCTAAATTTCTAGGTAATTTGGAAACTTCGGCAAGTGTTTGTCCTGCTCTGCTTATGTGTGACAACATCATTGCAGAAAAATCTTTGTGAGTAACACCATACTTAGCTAAGATTGTGTAAAGCTCATCTTTTTTAACGTAGTCATTCATTAAAAGCTCAAATACTCTAGAGCTAATCATTTCATCTTTACCTAAAGGTCTTAATGCATTTGTTAAAGATGCTCTAGCAGTTGTTACAAAATCTTCTTTACCAATGGTTTGCATAACACCTGCTTTATCCATGTCTATGAAGTCATCTATTCTTTTTTTACCATCCACAAACATTTCAGATACACCTGCTAAAACTCTTTGAAATGTATTAAAGTCTAAAGCAGGTTCAAGTATATCTATGGGTTGTTGTTTTTCTTTTAATAAACTAGCATCTAAAGCCTCTATTTTTTCTCTACCTGCTTGTTTAATAACATCTTCATTAATATTAACAACTTTACCCTTAGAATCCTTAACAACTGCTTTTTTACCAAAAGTCTTTTCTACATCTTTTGCAAAGCTATCAGAGAACTCTTTTGACTGATCGCCAATCTCTTTTATCTTTCTTTGGGCAACTTTTTGTTGTTCTGCTTTTACCTTTTTAACTGCAGTCTCTATACTCTCTTCACTTAGTCCTGAACCTTTTCGTAGCGACAATCTTTGCCCTGCACCTGATAAAGTTCCTGATATCACTCCTGATACACCTGAAACTGTTGCAGTTCTTTTAACATCATATTCTTTTCTTAGTCCCATCTCTATTTCAGAGCCTTGAATAAGAACATCTACCACCCCTGCTTGAGTAGCATCTATAGGAGCAGTTGTCGCAGCAGCTATTAGCACTTGAGATATAGTGCCTATTCCTGTCCTCTTAGCTAATTCTGTGGCAACCTTTTTACCTGCACCTACAGAGACTATTGTCAAAGGAGATGATATACCTGCCGATATATGCCCACCAACAGTATCAACTACATCTGCTACTTTTTCATATACGGACATACCTTCATATCTTTTTGCATCAGTTAAATCTCCTAATTGTAAGGTCTTTGAGTAGATTCTAGCTGCTCTTTTTCTCATGTCAGAAAACTTTTTTGCCTCGTCTAAATATCGTGTCTCTTCATTTGGAACTGTTGCATTTTTAGCATTTTGTAAGGCTAATTCTTCTTTCTTTTTTAAACCCTTTAACCAATCTAATTCTTGTACAGCATCTATTTCATTACCTGTCATGAATCTATAATGATCTAAAAAGTCATCTACTAGGTTCTCTTGATTTAATTCACCCTTTATAAAACCAAATAATAGATTATTAGTGCCTTCTTTTTTGTCAGTACCAAATCTATCTTCTCTGTACTGTAAGACATCACTATAGTATTGTTCGTCATTTATTAATTCTTTTTTACTTATTTTTTTTGGGGGAACTGCATCAATAGGAGTAACGACACTAGGAGTTGTGTCCACAGTTTTTGGGAAAAATTGTTCTTCTTTTCTTTTTTCTTCGCTTATACTTAAACTAGGGGATTTTAAAAGTAAACTTTCTTTTTCCCTTTTACCTTGTAGCATGTTAAAACTAGGAGAAGGTATAAGTGATTGTTCTTCTTTGAGTAGTGTTTCTCTATCCATTATTTCACCTATTATCCTAATATTATATCAGGTATTCCCAGTCCTAAGTATATATAATTTTTATTGTCATCTTTATTTTGATATATCCTACCTACAATTCTATCCTTCAATTCAAAAACACCCCCACCTTTCTTTTCTTGACCTATCGTGGCAGCTACTGGAATATTTTTACCTATAGCACCTAAATCATTTCTAACTTGTTGACTGGATATATAAGCAACCCCTTTTACAGGTTTTTTAGCATTTATTATTCTGTTAATTAAAAATTCAAACGAATCTTTTTGAGCATTCTCAGTTCTAGGACCAAACTCATTTGGTTTTAAAGTACCTTCTGCATCCTGTCCCACCTTTAATCCTTGTGCGTTGTATGCCAAGCCTAATTGAAAGTTGTACAATTTATTTATTTGATTTGTATCAAACTCTCCTGTTTCTAATTGCCTTACTAGCTTCTCTCTTTGTAATAAAGTATTTTTAGCACTTTGCCTTAAATTACCTGCTCTTAGTAAATTCATTTCATCTGCCACAGGACCTGCAGTTTCAACAGTAGGTCCTTCAGGTAAAACCTCATCAGGTTTATAACCTGTTGCAGATAACAAGTCTTGTTCAATTTTACCTGTATCAGGTGAAAAGAAAGCACTTTCTTTATATCTACCAAGACCTGCAGCTTTTGCTTTTAAATCAAGGACAGGCATAGGAGATATTTCTTGAGCATTTTTCTTTGCAATTTGATCTAATGTTCTTTCTGATTCAATAGTTTTTGCATTAGTTATATATGCATCTACATAATCAAAATCTGATGTTGCTTTTGTTGGGTTAGCTGTTAAATAATTTTGCAATCTGCCTTCAGCATCTTTATTAACATTATCTATTTTATATCCATGACTAGCATATATAGTATTAGCTATTTCATATTTAGCATTTTCACTTAAATTAGGTCTATCTGTTAAATAAGTATTTATAATTTGAGATATGTCTTTCTTCATCCTGCCTTCTAATAATTTTTGTTTGGCACTAGCTTTTTTTAAAGCACCAACATTATTGTCAATAAAGTTATTAAATGCATCATTATACTCTTTTGATTTTCTAATATCAGATGAACGTATAACCTCTGCAGCTTTACCCACTCCTATAGCTAATGATTGAAATGCACTTAATCCCATTATAATTCTTCCTCTTCGCTTTTAGGTCTAGACATTAAACCTTTTTTCTCTTCTTGTAAAATATTTTCAGATAAATCAGTTATCTCTGTTTGTTGTTCTTGTGTAACTTTATTGTCTCCTTTTAAAGATTCTAGTGCTCTTTCTGCCACCACAGGACTTGCCTCTATGTCCATTTCATCTCTTTCTAAGTTATACGGAGTTTGTGTAATATCACCAATACCTTTCAGATACTCTACTATTATTGGATTCATTAAAACTGCTATATCAACAGTGTGCTTTCCTTCCATAGTCCCTACCAAAGTCATTGTCTCTGCTATATTAGTTAAGGGTGTGCCACTCTCAAGCAAACCTAATACTTGATTTATAGTTTTAGGATTACCTATTCTAGGTATATAGAAATCTATAGCATCTTCAACTGTAGACATTTCAGGGGGAGTTTGCCAAGGTCTAGCACCTAGTTCATGCGTTAGTGACATTCCGGGAATAGGAGCATCTAATTCAGGCTCTAATTCTACTGACATTGTTATACCTCGTTTTCTGCTTCCATGTTTCTTTTGAAAGCATTTCTTATTGTTAACATATACTGCTTTGTACTTAACATATCACTTGATGTGTCTTTTTCTTTTCTTTGAAGTAAACTTTTTTTATTATTAGCTACAGGTTTATTACCCATTCTTTTTAACTCTTCATTAAGAGTAAACCAAGTTTTACGATTATTCTCTATATAATTAGCCATTAGCTAAACCATCCTCCAATTAAAGAATCTTTACCTGCAGTCAATATTGTTCCTACCATACCTCCAAGACCTGAAGCTGCCTTTGCGTCTGCTTCCATTCGTCTAGCCTCTTTCAGTGAATCTGCTTGTATGTTAGAAGTAGCTAGTTTATTGATTCTATCTAATTCACTCTCTGCACTTGTCCATGCCCATTCCATTGTATCTGCATAATATGTCCAAAGATTGTCATAGGCTTCTTGTGATATACCAAGTACAGACTTAGCATTTAACACGTTTGCACGATTAACTGCTGCAGTATCTGCAGTAGCTATCTGTCTTCTCCACTGTGCGTTACTCTGCCCTATAACTAATTGATTTTGAGCATTGAACTGATCTCTTTGATTATTAAGTTCTGCATTAAATCTTTCTACAGTGTTAGCCTGTCCTGCATTAAACTGTGCCTGTGCATTAGCTTGTGTAGCATTAAACTGTCCAACTTGTGTTCCAAGATTAGCAAAGAACTGATCCACTTGATTCTGACTAGAAGCATTAAACTGTCTACTTGCATTGTCTGCTGCCTGATCTGTAAACAAGGCTTGTGTTCTTTGTTGTGCTTTAAACAACTCGGATTGTTGCTTGTTAGATAAATTAGCCATTTCTAGTTGTAAGAAGTTTTGAGCATTTTGCACTGCAGATTGTTGTCTCATACTTAAATTAGCAGTATCTAAGTTAGCTAAAGCAGATGCTTCTGCCATAACTAATGCTTGTCTATTAGATAAGTTATTTAAGTTTAGTGTATTTGCAGTACGAGAATTTTCTAAGCCTATCTGTTGTTCTGCAGTGAAGTTTACATTTGCTATATCTGATATTCTAGATGCATTTTGCACTCTTGCTTGAAAGGCTTGGTCAAACTCTTGACCTATAAAAGCTGCTCTTTGTTGAGCAGATAACATAGCTCTTTGTTGTCTATTTGATAAGTTTTGTGTCTCAAATGTAGCTACAGTTCTTGCATCTGCTTGTGCTATTGGTATAGCAGATTCCATAGCTGCCTGAATTAATGCCTGTCCTGCAATACTAGATGCACCCAAACCTCTTTGTTGCATAACTGCTTGGACACCTCTGATTGCTCCTGCTGCCCATGCAGGGGGATTAGTTGCATCAAAGTTTGCAGTTAACGTAGCTAGTTGTCCTGCTACAGTTGCCTTGTCTGTTGGAGAGGCAGTCGCTGCTTGAACCTGCTCTGTAAATTTAGATGCTTTATCTGCATTAGCTACAGAATCAATAAGCTCACCTGCTTGTATTTGTCTCTGCATTGGATTAGTCATCAAGATAGAATTACCTTGAGCAGAAGCTAAGTTACCTACGCTTGACGCAGTTTGTTGTGCTGCTAATACTTGTGCTCTTGGATCATTAGGTACAGTTGTAGCAGTTTGCAGTGTGTCTAAAGATGAATTTACTTGAGTTGCCACATCTTGAGCATTCATAAGATTAGCTTGTTGAATAGCAGGTTGATTTGTCATCGTAGTTTGAGACATGGTAGTTGGTACAGAAACTGTTCCTGCCACTTGTCCTGTTACAGGTGATATCATTTGACCTTGTTCTACAGGAACACCAAAAGGTGTAACAGTAGCTCCTGTAGGCAAAGTTGGATTAAATAATCTATCTGCAGAAACTTGTCCTATACTACCTGCATCAGAGCTAGGTGCTTGAGCAGGTGGAGTAACTGTTATTGGTTCAGGGTCTCTTGGGTCTACTAATCCTGATGGATATGTTTGTTGATATGAACCATCCTGTCCATAAATATCTCCAAACATAGAACTAGAACCTACATACAAGCTACCATCAGGTCTTAGTCGTGTAGACATATCTGCTGTTGCAGCACCTCTAAAGTTTCTCTCTAACTCTAATAGTCTAGGGTCAGGAGTTACTTGTCTAGCTTTTTCTATATCAAAACCTTCTTGACCAAAGCCACCTGTGCCTACAGGTATTTGATTACGTTGTCCAAATGATTGTTGGTCTCTGCCTTCATACCTAGGGTCAAATCCGGGTGAAGTCACAATAGGTCCCAAAGTTCCCTCTTGTGTACCCAACATACCTGCTAATCTTTCAGGTGTTCCAATTTGCCCAATTAAACCACCACCTACAGGAACATTAAAAGGTCTTCGGTCAGGTTGCGTATAACTGACATCAGTAACACCTGCTCTTTCGGCAATCATAGAGTTGCCATATTGTTGTCCATCAGGACCATATACAACTGCTTGTGTACCAACTTGAAATGGATTAAAACCACCCTGTTGAAACTTACGTACAACACCACCTTTAGCCATCTCTTTTGCAGCTTCTTGAAAGACAATCATCTCTCTTTTTTTATCAGGATTCTGTTCAAGGTAACTATCAAAGTTAGCCATAGCACCTGTATAGCCAAGTCTACCTGCTATCTTTTGCATTGCCTGTGGTTTAAAACCTCTGAATATTGCCATTATCTATTTCCAATCAATATCTTATCCAACTTATCTTCTAATCTTTTGAGTGCATCCATAAGATTGTGCATATCATCTTTTACATCATCCTTACGTGCATAGTCTTCACGTGTCTTGTTCAAGAGTATCTGTATTCGTTTGACCTCTTGGAACATCTTGTTAAATGCCCAACCAAATGGTACAACGACCATAGTCAGGATTATGTTCCAGAATAACATTGCATCCATTTCCATGTTAGTCTGCTTCCTCTATTGTGTTGCCTTCAGCTACCCATTCTTGGATTGCTTGGTAGTGTGTGTTAGTAGGGTCTAGTGGTACAGACCACGTAACTCCATGTATGGTAGCTTTTATTGCAATATTATCTGTATTTTCTTTATTACGTTGATACTGTGCTGAACTAATTGCCATATTTATAACTCCGAACTTACTTCCATAAAATCATTAGCAGCACCACCATACATCATATATGTCCTATGTTGTGTCAAGCCACTAAAAGCACTACTCTGTGTATAAAAACTCACCATATCTGTTGATGAATAACTAGTAAAACTAAATCCAGATGAAGATTCATGTGATGCCGCAGCAGAACCATTTGTTATTTTTATTGTATCATTAAAACTTAAAGAGGGTGCTGCTCTCATTATAACAGGGTGGGGTTGTCCACCTTGAACGTCTGTTGTTCCATAAGCATAACACGCACTTAAAAACTCATTGTTAAGACCTGCACTAGTCATTTTTCTACGATAGTAATACCTCTGACACAAAGCTAGTTCTTCCCCAAATGACCTATGCTCAAATGGTGTGGCTTGTGAGCCTACTTCCATTTGTAAGCCAGTAAGAAAAAATGTTCTGTCTGTGCTGTCAAAGAAAGATGATATACCTGCGGCTCTTCTTGTATTATCAGCAGATGCAAAGTCTGCACTTATAGTTCCACTAGTAAAATTACTTCCTGCATGAAGCCAAAAATTTAACTCTAAAGCAAGGGCATTGCTGTCAGCAAGTGTATCAGTTGTATCTCCATTGAAAGTTAATGATATTCTATTCCAAGATGTTGTAACATTAAATAATTGAGATGCGTGTCTACCTCCTACAGCATCATATAACTCAAAAGCATAAGTAGCGTTTGCATTACCTTTTACATAAAAAGACACAGTTACTTTTTCTGCATCTGATGTACCTTTTTTTAACTGTTGTAAGTCTTGACCCTCAATTCTATTTGCTAAAACAAGATACTCACCTGCAGCAATACTAGTGTCAGCCGTAGTACAGTCAAATTTTAAACAGTTAGCAAACCCACTAGGACCATCAGCAGTTTGTGTCATGGTTAATCTTCCTGCTGTGCTAGAAAAAGAAGTTTTAAATCGGTCAAGTGTATTATAAGCAGACCCATCTGCACCTAATCCAGTAACACTCGTTGCTCTCTGAGCCACTTGCATTGCACCATTGATGACAATATTCCTTCGCCCACCAATCTGATGACCACCAATACCACCATCTTTTACGTTAAGGCTATCTATAGTAACACCACTACCAGAAGTTTTTTCACTTATAGTATCTACAGACAAAGCTCCATTTAATGTGCCACCTGCTCCTAATAGTCTTGCTGTATCTGATGCTCTAGTCATATCTTCTCCTTAACCTGTAAATGCGTCTGCATCTGTTATTGCTTTATCAATAACTGTA
>Ga0181408_1000755_pt1 | contig 10177 bp, 13 predicted proteins | sample 31SPOviralmetaG_FD_130137 | JGI IMG/M metagenome (GOLD analysis project Ga0181408, IMG submission 130137) | Marine viral communities from the oligotrophic San Pedro Time Series (SPOT) site, San Pedro Channel, CA, USA - 31 SPOT_SRF_2012-02-16 | ecosystem: Environmental > Aquatic > Marine > Strait...
TCAAGTCAGCATAGTATACAGAAATTCTATCATTCTTATTAATCTTGTCAGTCAAATGATAGATGTTATCAAGTGGTTCTTGCCATCGCATCATACCGACTACTTCATAGTCTGTATTATTGAGAATATAATCTGCCAATTGAGAACCAACTTGACCTGTGATTCCTGTGATCAATACCTTTTTCATACAGCAAACTCCATGCGAATCGCTTGTCTCAATGTTCTTTGTGGTCTACCAAGAACGTTGATAATAGAATGTGAAATCATCGAAACAGTTTCTGGTCTGTCTCGATAGAATTTTTCAGGTGGTTTCACAATTTCAATTTGAAGATTAGGGAACACTTCTTCTTTTAAAATTTGAGCAAACTCAGATCGACAAACGGTTTGAGGACCACCACAATTTATATACTGAGGACCTTCCCAGTTTCTAGATAAACTTAATATAGCATCAACAGTATCATCACGATGAATTACTGACCTCTCAAAAGGAGAAAACACCTCTGCTACCTCACCATTCATAGCACATTTTTGCAGGTATGATGTAAACCTATCCTCCTTGAAAAAATTAAATGATGACCTAAGCACTTTTAAATTAGGATTGCCTCTAAAGTATTCTTCTACTTCAGATTTCATTTTACCATAAATGCCAATTGGATCTTTCTTCCACTGCTCATCAAATTGATGTTCGATATTACCATAGACTGCATCACTTGAAAGAAATATTACTTTTGCTCCTTTCTCTATAGATCTTTCAATAAACTCAATAGTTTTAGATACGTTAACTTTCCTAGCTAGTTCAGGATTATTAGCACACACAGTTGGTTCAGAGATTGCAGCACAAAAAGCAATCACATCCTTATGATTAAGAGAGTCAAAATCATATTCAAGTTCATCATTATCAAGACGTGTGGCGATTGCTTCTACATCATCATGCCAAACATCAAGAGATTTTTCTAAAAGTCTTTTACCAACGTTGCCAGTAGCACCAATAATTTTTAACATACCCAATCTTTAAATGTTTGTAATCTTTCAGGAGTTCCAATGTCGAACTTCTTTGTTTTTAGAATTTTGTAAGATAGTTCCATCTTTGGAAGTATATCATACTCCATACTGATGGGCAATTTATTTGGTAGTTCTATCTCATCTCTATACAATTTGTAAATGCCTAGACTCACAAGTTTTTTTCCCCAAGCACCTGAGTCTTTTTCTACAAAATATTGAACCTTGCCATCTTTACCATGAATATATCCTACATCAGATGTCACTTTCTCTTCTACAACAAAGACAGTTGACTCATCACAATCAAGATTAAGTTGACCAGAATAAAATGTATCTCCATTCATTACATAAAATGATTCTGGTAGATCTACTTTTTGTAGAAATCCTCCAGTTCCAGATAGAGATCCTTCATTCATTACACTTATTCCACATGCCTCATACTCCACGAATTGATCATAATTTAATTCAGAGCAAACTAAAGTAATATCAAATCCTGAAAGATTTTCAAGAACATAATCAATGAAATTTTTATTGTTTATATCAACAAGTGGTTTTGCTTTTCCATTAGTAACAGATGACAATCTAGTTCCACGACCACCAACTAGTAGATATAATTTAATCCCCTTTGATAACTCTGTAACTATCATCTTCAAAATGTTGTGTAGAAAATTCAAAAAGTTCAGATGGTTCAACAGCAATCATCTGATGTCTCAAACCCCTATAGATGTGAAACTTATCACCAGGTTCCAGTATAACATCCCTTGCCTCTGCCAGGTCGTCACTATCACCATAGTATAAAAGTATTCTACCAGATTGTAGGTAGAATGTTTCGTCTTTTACTTTATGATAATGCCATGAGCATCTCTTCCCTTCATTAAAAAAAAGAAGTTTACCACAGTATTCGTCAGTATTTACAATCCATTTTTCATGTCCCCATCCCTTTGGATGAAGTTCTATGGTCTCCATACATCAACCCCATGTTTAACAAACTTAAATGGCACAACTCTTCCAATGTTTCTTTTTTTAAGAGCAGAGATCAATCGATGTCTATTCTCAAAATCGGTAAAAAGAGCAACGTGTCCGCCACCACCTGCACCAGATATCTTTGCAGCCTTCGCTCCGTTTTGTAGAGCAAACTCATAACTATCTAGCAACTCTGGAGAGACAACATTCTTATTTGTCTTGATTTTATTCTTCCAATAGGTATTCATCGATTCGCAGATCTTATCTACATCACCTAAAAGAAGACTTCTTTTATATTCAATTGCAGCAGACTTGATACGATGTGTTGCCTGTAGTGTTTCTTCATCGTTATTGAGAAGATTAAGTGAAGTATTCTCAATAACTCTCTCATTCATTCTAGGTTTACCCACATAATACAAAACAGTGCTTAACTCAAGCATGTTAAGGGTCTTTGGATTAAGTCTTAACGGATTCACGATAGTTCTACCATCAGGAAGGAATTCAATAAAATTAAACCCACCAAATGCAGCAGCAAATTGATCCTGCTTTCCACCTGGAAGGTTACAAATATTTCTCTCAATCTCTACAGCATACTCTGCAACATCATACTCACCAAGAGGAATGCTATAATATTCTGCAATCGCTGAAATTAATGCCACAACCAAAGCACTGGAACTACCAAGACCACTACCAGGAGGTGCCTCGACAAAGGTAGTAATCTTTACAGGATACCTTTCAATTCCCTTTGTAAGATATTGGTAGGTATTGATGACCAACTTCATTTCAGTATCAACGTACTGATCATCTAAAGGAAAGTATCCCTCCTCCGCATTTAAATCTACGCTTTTAAATAACCATTCATGGTATGGTTCAATCTTACAGTATGCATACTGGTCAATTGTTCCATTCAATACTGCACCACCATAATGTGTCCAGTATGGCAAAAGATCAGTTCCGCCACCTGCCATCGCTAAACGCAACGGTGCCTTGGCAAAAACTGCAGTCATCGTGAAATAACAGTATACTTACTAGTTTGATGTTTAAACGGTGTTCCAATATCTCCACCAGTCGCGGTAGGGGTCCTAACATAGAATTCAAAGTATTCCATACCATACTTACGACCAACCTCTGCTAGGACGTTGTGAGTGTGTCTCACACCCTCACTAAAGTGCTCCTCAATCTTTGCCATCTCGTTAAAGAATTTGACTTGACTAACTGGCGCGATGAAAAACCAATCAGACCAGGGGCGATCTCTGCCAGCCACAAATCCATCTTGATTCATGATTACATCAGTTTCAAGATCTTTCATCACAATCTCTGACATAAAGGTAACATCAGTTCTTATACGAACAACATAATCATAGTCATCAATATTATCAATAACGTCGATGCAGTCAGCAATACCTTGGAACTGACATTTCATTCGATATCCAACATCCTTTGCCTGTTCTTTAGACAAGAACATGTCACCTTCAGCACACTGATCACTAAACTCAAAGTCAAACTTATATGGTTCGATAACTTCAATCTTCTTTAGTTTATCTGCATACAGTTCTTTAAAATCTTGAAGTTCATTAACCTCAAACTTGTCATCATACTCATGATGAATTTGAATATTTTCGTAATCGTCTTTCCACTGAAACTTAGCATAGACATCGTAGTCACCCAGACCATCTAGGAAGTTCTCTTTAATACTTTTAAATTGTTGTCTAACGAATCTAGGATATCCAGAAAAACAAACCGCAAATTTTTTACTCATAATCCTTTAGAATAGCAGGGTAATCAGTGCAAACACCAAATGGTATCCCGTTTGCAGTGTGAAACGAAGTCGATTCTTGTTCGTTAATGACTGGGATAATCGTCATGTCATCAAGGGTATATATGCTCTCATTCTCACCATGCAACCAAATTTTGTTGTTGGATGTAAATACAAATGGATCACCAGAGTGACAGAATGCTTGATACTTCCAACACTCTTTAGCAGACTCAAAGTCTTTACAATGCAACCACAAATACTGAGATCTCTCTTGTATCCAAGTATGTGTTACTTTGTATTGAGGTTCGTCATGACCCAACCAAAGTTCACCATTGACGTAATTAACATCAATCTCTACATCATAACCGTTTCCAATTGCACAGTCAATGTAGCTAGGTCGGTTTTCTTTATCAGGAATAGGTCCACGAATATTACCACGATGTGAAATCAATTTCATGAGTAATTGCAATTCATAATAACTCTTCTCAAATTATTTGTACAGGTATATCCTGTATGATGTAAATTAGAATCGAAAATAACGATTCTATTAGCAACACTTTTAACTATCTTACCACTCTTTTTAAACTTTGTATATCCATTATTAGTATTAATATAAAAAACAGCAGTCTTTTTATGAAATGGTAATTTTTGTCTTGGATCTCGTTGATCAGTATGCCAACCAGAATGTTGATGAAATAGTTTTTTAGGATTAAGATTCAACTTTATTCTATCTAATTCAGTAACACCCAATTTCTCTATTATTGGATAATATAAACTAAAATTGTTTGTCGTTACTCCATTTTGCCTTATGTCATATACTGTATGAGTAAATTGATAATGTCCATCACCTGTTTTTATTACGCCATCATTAAAATACCAAGGAAAATAATCACTTAATATCTCCTTAGTAATAGATTTAAATTGATAGTCAGGTAAAAAATTATCAATAATTTCAATTTTCATAATTCCTCAATCTTCACCGATTTATCTTCAACAAAAAGATCATAGAAAGGTTTGTCAGTCCTCAATTCATTATACTTAGCACCCCAATCTTTCAATTGTTTTCTAGTAAGTTCTGTCCAATCAATCTGCTTTCTACTACCTCTGGCAGTCCAATAAACAATAGTATGACCTTCATCATAAAGTTTATTAATCTTGTCTATATTTTCTTGGATGGGTTTTGCTTTTGTATAGTCATGTGTCACACCAAAGTCGGTTGAAGTTTCTCTTCGACATATGGTTTCGTCAATGTCAACATAGATTACACTCATTGATACATTTTTCTCCTACGTTCTTCACTGGGACATTTGTCTATCTCACTTACCTGTTCACTTGTAAGGAAATTAGCTTGTCCAAGAACCTTAGATCCAATGAAAATTTCTGCAGATTTTTCACACATCATTGTGGATGCAATACATTCTTTGTAAGAAGAAGATGCTGTTATTATACCATGGTTTTCAAGTAAAATCAATTTAGGAAAGTATTGATACTCATCAACAAATATAGTTACATACTTGATAATCTGTTCCAGTAAAGGTTTCCCTGGCATCGCATAAGGAACCACACAAGACTTAGCACCATTCCTCACTACTTGATCAGGAAATAGTCTATGGTCTGCAAAAGAATAGATCTGTTCAGAGCACAACACCTGCATGGTCTTTGTTGGATGAGTATGAGCAATGAAGTTAATATCTTCAAACTCTCTTAAAATCCATGCGTGAAAACCAGTTTCGATACTTGGTTTTGGTCCTAATGAATCAAAGGGAACACCAGTCATCTTACATGCAACCATCTCGTTTTTTCCAAGATTGGTTAATGAAGAACCACTTGCCTTCATCCAAAAACTGTCGTCATCTCTCACAGAGACATTACCCTCACCACAGATGGCGTAAGGACCCAATGCCCATGCAAGTTCTAATATTGAGGTATCCATTTGCATAAAAATTTGGATAGTTTATTTAGATCAACTTGCCAAGGTGAGTTAAGACCTCCAGATATAGAAAGAGATCCCTCACTCTCAACAGACTCCTCCTGCTGATTAACAAATTCGGTATGTTCAAAATTTGCTAGATTAGTATGAACCATAGAATATGCAAACCTCAAATTCACATCCATGAATGTGGGGCTATTAATCGACAAAACTTTTGTATCAGGAGGAGAGAAAATTGTATTGCACATCCCACCACCAATGGGACCTGCAATATATTTTGCAGTCCTAAACATACCAATCTTCTCCTTCATTGTCAAGTTTTCACAGAATATTTCTTTAAACCCAAACGATTTAAAAATTTCTACAACTTGATCTTCATTAACACATCGACGACGTTCTGTGTAATCAGTGCCTATGTTATCTTTTTTATTATGAACCCATGTTCGACGAGAGATATAAATCTTTTCTGGTCCAACATAATCACTCTCCATACTATTCAAGATGCCAAACACACCTTTATGAGGTGGACAGTTTGAAAGACCGTTATGAGTTAATGAGGATGAAACACATACACGATTATACATCACCTCTGGATCAAGGAACACTACATCATCTCTTGTAATACCCAACATACTCAAAGAATCCCAAACAAAAGGATATAAGTCATCTTGACCTTCAGGAGGACTGACAAGAAGTTTCATGTCAGGGTGTATCATCTTTTCATTAAAGTAAGAGAAAAGATAAGGCAAAGTATCATAGATGAAGTGATAGTAATTTGCCATGTTATACACAAAGTAAAACATAGGGGTATCAACTGTCTTCTGCACTTGAGAAAGTTCACCCTCAAATGTCATGTCGCCAACCTCATATATTGTCCCTCTCTCCAATGACATAAACTTTTCCCTTAACGGGAGATAAAGTTTTTTACTTTTATAAGAGTAGAGAAGTGGAAGAGGATAGTGTTTTGATAATCCAGTAAATTGAGCAAGAAGAAAGTATGATACCTCAAGTGTTCTACCATGCCTGTCTGTTGCTGAAATTTTTCTAGTGGGACTTTGATCCCAATATCTAATCGGTAAAGAAATCTTTAAAGTAGTCATAAGTATGCCAATCAACAGAAGCAAAAAACTTTTGCCAGTATCTATAAGTCTTTAAATCGTTAGGTGTTCCCCAACAAATGTAATGATCTATCTCAAAATTTTTGATTTTATATCCTAATTCAAGAGCAGTGTTTAGTAGAGTATCCACATAAAATTCACCATTTACTCTCTCATTAGTTTCATATAATCTCTCAAGAGATTTATTATATACTTCTTTATTTCTAAAGAACATAGTCCCTACTATAGCATACTCATCTACGGGGTTTGATCCATATGGAAATTTCTTGACATTTACTTTATTGACATTACCATCATCATCTACATCCAACCACGAATACATGTTCGGGTTATGATGTGCAGTGTAATTATTTTTATAACTCCAGACAACGATGTCATTATCAGTATTTTCTATAACATCTGCAAACTTATCTGAGTCATAAAGAGCACCATTATCACAAGCAGACAATAAAATTGAGTCACCATCTTCTACCTTGTCAACTAGTAGTGCCGTGGTGCAAGCTTGACCCTCAGTTACATCATCAATCCATACTACATTACTAAAGTCTTCAAGAGGTAGCATACTCATATGAGATCTAAGACATGCAAAGATCTTACTATCAGTTTGTGGAAGACAACGAAGTGCTTGGTTAATCATATAATTACCGTTGACTTCAAGAAAAGGTTTTGGAACACTATATCCCTCTTTAGAAAATCTACTACCTGCCCCTGCCATAGGAACAACAGTAGTGCAACCCTTAATTTTAAGTGGTTTGATACCATTCATATTGTCAGCAAAGTAGTTTGACCACTGCTGATACATCTTTACATCTAGTGGCGTTCCCCACTGAAGCATGTTTGGAACCTCATATACAGTGTTATAAAGTCCATCTCTAATCATCAAGTTATAAACAAGACTAACGTAATACTCATCGTTACAGCAAATCTCCTCGTCAATTAGTCGCTGAAAATAATGTTTTACATACTTACCTTTCTTGAAATAATAAGTACCTGTAGAGGCATACTCTGACATCTTGTCGTCAGTAAATGGTTGTTTCTCTCTAATCTCTTCAATCTGATACGACCCTTCTCTCAATCTACAGAAAGCATAGTTATCACTACCCAACATGTGAGGGTGAAATCCAGTATATGAAATCACAGACCCATCACACTGAGTGTCTTCAATGTGAGAAACAAAGTCATCATAGTCCCACTTCATAGAGAAGTCACAGTAATTAACGATGACCGGTTCATCGTCATCAATAAACTTGTTTGCTTCTAATACCGTGTGTACTGGTCCCTTTTTATGTTGATCAATTGTTATGATAATAGAATCTTTTACCAGACTGTATAGAACTTCAACTACATCAGTTTCTTTTGCATGTTTATCATTAATAATGAATACAAACTCAGAATCTTTTGGATAAAGATTGACAATGTGCTCAATGACAGTCATGCCATCAATCTCTAAAAGGTATTTTGGATCTTTATAACCTGCTACTGAGAATCTACGACTCATCCCAGACATGGGAATTACAACTTTCATATCAGAATCTTGGAAGTGTGACGGGGATTGGATGCCTTTGCATGGGGATGCCCATTCTATCTAGTAGTTCAACATGAATCAATTCAATACACCATGTTCCCTCTCTACTTTCCTTAGTTGATCTAATCAAACTACGAAGCAAAGGGAAAACCCCCATAAAAGATTCCATTGCCTCTGGTCCGCCAAAGTTAAACCAGTCATTTAAGAATGGAGGAGGTGCTTGAAGTGATGTAAAATGAATTGAATTAGGGTCAAACTTCTCATATGGGATGGGAACTTGAATTACACTATCAGTTCTACACCTAATTACATAATCATACTTTATCTTTTTATCATATTCATATAGTTTTCTTAATCTATTTACTTCACATAGACTATAAAAATAGGAAAGACTGTTATTGATTTGTCTCTTCTGGAAGTCTGGTTGTTCTTCAATACCGCCTGGCCAATACTTTGCCTCCGATGCTTCAAAGTCAGCATCAAGGTCAGGATCGCCAAAGAACTTACTCTTTTCTACTGCTAGACTAACTGGTTGATAAATTTTTTGAAAGGTCTCAATAGCGTTCTCTTGAATCCTTTGTGCTTCCCATGCACCAGTTCCGCCAAATTTGTATGGTTTTGTCTGTAAATCTTCATCAAACCATAGGTGCGCGAAGACATCTACGTCATGATTCTGGATAACGTTGGCAAGAATACTGCCAGAACACTCCTCTGTGAACCTGGGTTGCCCTGAAAAACAAAGTGCTAGTTTCATGCTGGATACTTATCAGAGGGAATAGATGGCCATCTTACAATAATCAATTCTGAGTCTTCTAGGAACTCAACGTTGGAAACTTCATTTGGTTCATAAATCCACATGTCTCCTGCAAACATAAACTTGCCATCAACTTTGAGTTCTCCAGACACAATATAGTTCAACTCATTAGTAACTTTATGAAAGTGCGGAAAAGTTTCACATCCTTTCTTATGTTTATGATGTGCTACTTCAAAGAATGGGTTTTTAAAAATAGATGGTTCAAAGTCTCCTACAAACCATCCTGCTTTGAAGTCTGCGATATTTGCTTCCTTCATTTCTCCAACTCCTGAATACGAATCTGATGACGACCACCATCAAAAGTATTGGATGAGCAAATTTCAAGATATCTATCTAACACATCATAGTCAACATTCTTTGCTGGAATCGCAAAGAAATTAGCACAGTTGTGACGAATTGCCATCTCCATAGCAAAGTCATCGTAGATCAATGCAGAACGAATACCTTTGTATTTGTTGGCGCAGATATTTACACCTTGACCGGTGCGACAGAAACCAAAACCAAAATCACAATCACGCTCACCAATAGACTTGACTGCCTGCGCGATGTAATCACGGTAATCACAATCCTTGTTTAAGATAGTTCCAAAATCAATATACTCAAGACCATGCTTATCTAAGACTTGTTTGAGAGTTTCTTTTGCCTCAAAGCCAGAATGATCAGAACAAATGGCAATAGGTTTATCGCCAATACGACGAATGACATTATCCTTGTAGAAGTGAAATTCATCTGGAGTTCCAAAGATGTGCATCTTATCTACTGGTTCGGTAAGAATTTTCTTACCGTCTTTAACAAGAAGATTATAGAGAGGGGAAATATAAAATTCATTCTTAGTTCTCAGATCACGCTCAATCATTTCGCGAGCATACTTACAGAAGTCTGATCCCTTTTTAAATCCGTAGATTCCTACGCAGGCATTACTACTAATTGCTTTCTTCTCAGCAGTTTCTGTTACATAACCATCTCTATCAACTTTAGCATAACTATAATTAGTAGAGTTTGATTTAAATGTAAGGATAAGTCCATCACCATCCAAATCACTCATAACATGAGGATTAAAAACGGGTCTAAA
>Ga0181408_1000756_pt1 | contig 10153 bp, 23 predicted proteins | sample 31SPOviralmetaG_FD_130137 | JGI IMG/M metagenome (GOLD analysis project Ga0181408, IMG submission 130137) | Marine viral communities from the oligotrophic San Pedro Time Series (SPOT) site, San Pedro Channel, CA, USA - 31 SPOT_SRF_2012-02-16 | ecosystem: Environmental > Aquatic > Marine > Strait...
ACCACCAGCTTCCCCTTATTTAATAGATTAAGACCCCCTAGAACTTGCACGGGATTCGCTACCTTTGTCTGGGGGTGTCTTAATTTTGAACCAAAAATCTGAGGTGGTATACGTGAACCCTGTCCGCTGCGAAATCCCCCGTGGTGGGTATGGTTCGGCTAGGCTCAGGACACGCAGCAGGACACACAATAAAAAGCAGGGCAGGTAGGGCATGGGTTTACAGAGGATATTATAACCTTTTGATGCTGGATTGAGGTGCTGGTTGTGCTACTCTCTATTACGTGTGTATGTGTATGTTTGTTTATATCTGTTTTTTTGATAGCGTGACCAAATCAACACTTTGGGTCACTCGAAGTTATCAAAAAGGTTTGACAAAAGAATCACGGCTCAGGCATTCTAGCAGCGTACCTAGTTAACAACGCCTACGGAGGCATTTATGGAAGACTTGAAACTTGATCCAAACAAACCAATCAAGGTTGTTCAGAAACTGTATGCCAATACTCAATGGGAAGCGAAACAGGTTGCCGTTAAGTTTTGGAACATACCTAAGAAGAAGCAGCACTTAATGATTGTCGAGCCAGCTTACAGTGAAGATGATGAGTTTGAAGGTTGGTTGGCATTTATGAATGGTGTTGAGATGTTGGAGGTGTACTATGCTGAGTAAGAAAGAAATTGAACTTAAACTTTTTGATTACGACATTTTAGTAGATAATGAACCTAAACAAATCATTCAAACTGTTAACGGTTTAATTAATGATTTGGAATTATACAACGAAAGAGAGGAGGCGAACTATTCAGCAAAATATGCTTGCACTAGACAGGCAATAAACAAGTTATTAGAGGAGGTGATGAAATGAGATACAAACCTACTGAGTTAAGTGGTGGCAAGTGGGCGGTGAGTGCTGGCAATAGTAACTACTTTGCCGCCTCTGTTGTTGACACTGAAGAAGAGGCTAAGCAGGAAGCTTACCTCTACAGTTACCGTTGGTTGCTATTCAAGATGGATGACTTGGCTGATGAGTACGCTGAAGTGTACGGTGAGAATCTTAAGGAGGATGCGTTATGATCTACCTAGCGGCTGATGAATGGGAGGCGAACCAAACAGCAGTGAGTGTCTTGGGCTTGCCTCGTGGATTGCGTAACAAGATTGATCTAGTGCCAATCGGGTATGGATACCCAAAAAGTGCTGGGTGGGATGTGTACTATGAGAGTCCTGAACCAGTGTTCAAGATATACAAAAGGAGCGACAGCCTAGGTGCTTACTAGGCGTGACCGTTCTTTGAGATTGGGTCACTCTTTGGGTTTGTACTGAGTGACCATTTCTGAGAGAATGTAATTGTTCTTTTGTTTTTATTCATTTTTTTGGAGGTTGTTATGTTTGTTGAGATTCGTGGGATTGATGATTTCAAAGAAGCCTTGGGTTATGTAGCTCAGTATTACAGCTACGAGGCACTTGAGGAGCTTTACGAGTTATACGAAGACCAAGACCCTGACGGTGTCATTGATATGCAGGAGGTCAACGCTCGTTGGGCTGAGTACAAGAGCGGGTATGATGCTGCTCTTGACTATGGCTACGACAACGTCAAAGACTTCATGGCTGGCTACGAAGGTTTTGTCCTTGGGCTTCAGAACGGTAACTACTTAGTGGAGATGGTGTAATGACTAGACCAAGATTTTACGACCTTTGTGCTGAATATTACTTAGACCCAGCCGTTGCGCTTGAGAATGACGATGTGGTTGCGGCTTTAGAAAACAGGGACGATGCGGAAGTTGAACGCATCTTGATGGAGGAGTTTTAAATGAACTACGAATTGCAAAACAGAAAAGTGGAGGCGGAGCGTTTAATGGCGAAGCTTCCTGAGCTGGAGATTGTCTTCAGAAGCAACGGTGAGTGGGTCGATGGCAAAGCCAAACCCAAAGCGTGGGTCAACGATGACGGTTACTTGATGCTGAGTGCTGAAGATGGTAGCGGGTTCATTGACTACTACAACGAAGCCAGCTACGAGCTTGGTCTTGCTGACGCTGATGACCCTTACATAAACCCTCAGCTAGAGAAGTTCGCTGAGGACAACGGCTACTACTGGGAGTGGGATAGCCCAGCCGCAGTAGTTTTGATGGAGGCTTAGGATGAAAGAGTTCTACGCTAAATACCCAAAGTTCGAGCTGGCATACAAGCTGGCTCGTAAGTTTGCCCAGATCAAGATGAGCCTCAAGGGTTACGTCTCTCAGCAGGAGTTGGCTGCTTTTATTGATACCCAGCTAATAAGTGAGCATGAGAAGTACGCCCTTGATTATGTAGTTAAACAAAGCAAAGTGAAGGTGATGTGAGATGATTTGGAAGATTGAAGAAGGTAAGGCGATAGCCACTCAGGAGATGTTCGACAAAGTTCACCCTGACTTCAAAGGCGAGACTGATGGTGTTAGCTACGTAGTTAACTACGAGCCAATACTTGATGCTACTGTTAGATACCCAGTTAAATTTGTTAAGGAGATTGTCCAATGAAACAGTTCAAGTTGAAAGAGAATGAGATGTTCTACACTCCAAACGATATGCAGGAGTTCGAGAAGATGATGGATAACTACGCAGGGAGTGAGTCAGTAGCCGCATGGACAGCGGCAGGGTGGGCATGGAATCTTGCCGCCAAAATAGTTAACGAAAAAGTTGCAGAAGCAGAAGCAAAGGAGTTACAATGATGGCTGAGGAGGATGATGATGGATCAGGAATACTTGGATAGGGCAGAGCGTATGAAGGAATTGCTCGAAGCTTACATGGATGTTGTTGAGGAAGATTATCAGATGATATTCGGAAACTTACACGAGATACATGAGGAGCTTAAAGATGATCGAAGCGCATAAGCATTTAATCAAGTGGGGAATCAGCAGGGGCTACACCATTGAGATTGAGGATGAAGGCGAAATGGATTACTCAGGGACTGAATACGCCAAAGCAGTGGAGGCGGCAGAAGCAATCGAGACTGGTAATATTTACTTGTGCAAGGATGGTGAGTATGATGCTGGCTTCCGATATATCCTTCAGTGGGATCAAAACCCTGATGAGATTGTAAGTGACTGGGGAATAAACAAGGTCAGTAAGGCGTGGGATGAAGACTACACCAGACACTGCAAGAAATATCCAATCAACAAACATTTTTCAAGAAGCAATAACTAACTAGCGAGGTAACATTATGCAACACCTAAGCAAGCAACAGGAACGCCTACTGAACTATTTGTCTAATGTAGGTAGTATCACTTCATTTAAAGGTTTGGAAATACTTGGTATCTTTAGAACGTCCAATAGAATCTCTGAGCTTAAACAAAAAGGTTACAGGATCAACACTCAAATGGTTTCTGTAACTAATCGGTGGGGTGAACGAACCAAGGTAGCTAACTACACTCTACTGGAGGATTGAGATGACCTTTGATGAGTTTTGTAAGCAGCTATACATTGATAACGTAGATGAACGGCTTGCCCTTGGTGAGCCTATTCTACAATACAGACACTACATCAAAGAATACGATAGTTTCTTAGTTGATAAATATTTGGAGATACACGGTTATGTTGACAGCAAATCCAGTAGTGAAGGTTGAGTTTGAGGATATTAATGTATCCATACGTAAAGAGCGTAGTAGGTTGTGGGATTTGGAAGATATTGGATATGACCCTAGCTACCACTGGCTTGATTATCTTGAGGCAGAGAAGGAGCGTGGTGTTGAGCGCATGGTGGTGAACTTATGAGCGAATCATCAGGTTACGGAAAGGGAGACAGACAGCGTAAGGTAGACCGAGAGAAATACGAGGCTAACTGGAACGCTATCTTTGGGAAGAAAAAGTTACCCACAGAGAAATTGAATCCTGAATCCAAGTCAAGTAAAAAAGCTGATTCAAATTGAATCGATTTTTATGTAATAGTATTACAATTTACCCTTGATTTTTATTATTAACTATTTTAGTAAAACGCTTTACCGTTTCTACGGTATCGTAATAACTTGACAAAGGAGCTATAATGTTATTAAGGTTTTTTAGAAATGAAATTGCTATTCATAGGTGCTTAGACGGTTGGTTTAAGTTCCCAAGAATACATTTTGCACCGACTTACCTTTGGATGAGTTGGCTAGGGGGTTGTATTGTCTGGTCGAGACTTAAAAGAACACATAAGAATACTAACAGAGTTCAGGAAGATTGACGCATGGATGCACATTCAAACCGTGTATGCCTTTTTAATTATCGCTCAACGTACTTTTGTTAATTCAGAGACGCTGAGAGTTATGGATGTAGGTGAGTTCATGGATACATCCAGTGCTAGTGCAAGTAGAAACTTACGAGTATTAGTAGATCACGATTTAGTTAAACTATACGAGAATCCCGATAGACGTATTGAGAAGTATATCGAGGTAACAAAGCGAGGCAGAGCCTTAGCGAGGAGGATAAGACTATGAGTGTTAATCAAAGAGGTAACGGGTGGGAAGCCTATGTTACATACAAAGGGAAGAAGTTCAGGCGAACTCTCTCCACTAAGGAAGATGCCACGGTACTGGAGGCAATGTGGCAAAGAGAGATAGCCCAAGGGAATATGCCCACAGCTATGGAAGTTAACAGAGAGACTGGTAAGGCATCAGGGTGGACGTTACGCTATGCGTTTGATCGTTGCCATGAGAACTACTGGGCTAATACAAAGAATGAACGACAGGTTATGTTTATTCAGAGTATTGTCTGTAAATACTGGGGCGAGAAGTCACCCATCAATCGTATCAGCACTACTACAGTGTTTGACTGGATCAGATGGATGCGAGAGAACCAAGGTTATGCTCCATCTACTGTTAACAGACACATATCTTGTCTTAAAAAGTGTTTAGATAATGCAGTAGATGAAGGCGCACTAACTACAGTACCGAAGTTTAAACGCCAGAGTGAGAAAGGTAGGGAACGTATTGAATACTTCTCTAAGGACGAAGAGAATGCCATTCTAAGCGAGTTTGAGAGGTTAGGTGAAGATTACCTACGTGACTATGCTATCGTGGCAGTAGACACAGGCATGAGGGCAGGTGAGGTGTTGAAGATTGATGGAGATAATCTTATCAAGCTACAACAAACGAGGGCTGATGGTTCTCAGATGTATGGTGCTTACATACCAGACAGAAAGAATGGTGAACCACTGCTGATGCCTATAACTAAAAGAGTAGAGGAGGTACTGCGTAAACGTAAGACTTTTAATGATCCATTGTACAAGCACCGACTAGCTTGGGACAGGGTGAGAGATGGTTTAGGTCTTACTAATAAGTGTTGGCACACTTGGAGACATACAACAGCAACAAGGCTAACAGAGAAGGGTTGGGACACAGCTAACATCATGCGTTACATGGGTCATAAAAATATTGCAACCACTCTCAAGTATGCTAAATGGGATACGTCAACTATGGTTGGTGGGTCTAATTTACTTGAAGATTAGCTTGTGTCCTTAAGTGTCCTAAAGTGTCCGAAGTGGCGTGTTAACAATTTCAAGAATGGCTTAAAACCTAGATGCCTAGGTAGCTCAGTCGGTAGAGCAGAGGACTGAAAAGCCCATGAAACCTTATCACGCCACCGTAACAAGATTAGAATATATATTGTAATGTATACCACAATCCATATAATCCTTTGCTCCGCTAACGTAGGTAGTTATGAGTAAAGCCACAGTAAAACTTATACGTGTCCCAAAAGGAGGCATTATGGCTACATTGGAAGAACAGATAGAGCTAGAGTATCAGATGGTTCAATCAGGTATCGACAGATACCACAAGCAGTTACAGGATTTGTTGGGAAAGGAGTTAGGGTCAAAGACTAAGCATGGTCGGACTATTATCAAAGGGATACTTGACCCAGTGCAGGAAGCTATAGAAGAACATTGTAAGGTAGATAAAAGGTACAACCGCAGTACATCCAAGAGTTTACTCAAGGACATGGATGCAGGTAAGGTAGCTTACTTAGCTTTAGTCTGTTTAGTAGATAGTCTAGCTAACAACGGTACGTTACTGAAAGTTTGTAGAACCATAGGCATTCAAATTGAAACACAAAAGAGATTGGATGCTTGGCTACAGCTAGACAAAGAAGTAGCTAACAACATGATTAAGGAAGCTAACAAGAAATCAGATAAAGGGTTTCACCACAAGCGGTATGGTCTTGACCACAAGATTAAGAATGATGAGATTGATCTACCTACTTGGACAGGACAGGAGAGGATTAACGTAGGCATCAAACTTGTTGATCTAATCATTACTGCTACTGGCATTGTGAAACTAGAGAAGAAGATACAGAAAAGGAAAACTATTTACCACGTAGTACCAACAGCTGAAACAGAGGAGTGGATCAAGGCATTCAACGAGACCAATGAAGTAGCATTGCCTAGATACTGCCCCTGTATCATTGAACCAAAAGATTGGGATTCATTCTGGGGTGGTGGTTACTACTCGGAACACATTAACAACTTACCATTTGTGAGGGTACACGCATGAGACAGTCAGCGCAGGATTACATCAATGCTCTTAAAGACCGTGATATGTCTCTGGAGTACCAGTGTGTTAACGCACTACAAAGAACACCGTGGCGTATCAATGAGTTTGTTGTAGATACCTTACGTCAGTGTTGGGACAGTGGTCAGTCTTGGGAAGGGTTGCCTCCAAAAGATAACTTAGCTTTACCTAAATACCCTTTTAGTAAAGAACCTAAGTATCTTAATGATGAGGAGACAGCGGTGTTCAAGACGTTCAAGTCAGAGCGTAACAAGATACACAGCTACAACAATAAGTCTATGTCTAAACGGATTCAGGTAGAGCGTACTATTCAACTTGCCGAACAGTATAAAGATATAGAGAAGATGTGGTATGTATGGCAGCTAGACTTTCGTGGTAGGAAGTATCCAGTTGAATCTTTCTTGTCACCTCAGAATGCAGATTACAGTAAAGCACTCTTAGAGTTTAGTAATGGAGTGATAGTATCTAATGACGAGGATGCAAGATGGTTGGCTATACATGGTGCTAATGTATTTGGAGTAGATAAGGTAAGCTTAGAAGATAGAGAGATGTGGGCGTACATGAACGTACAGAACGCAGTTGATGTTCATAACGATCCTTTAACTAACAAATGGTGGCAAGAAGCAGACAAACCTTGGCAAGCACTTGCATGGTGTTATGAGTGGGCGTTATACAACAACGCTAGACAGTTTGGTGAGCCATTCTATACTCACCTACCGTGTTCAAGTGACGGCTCTTGTAATGGACTACAACACCTCTCAGCTATGCTTAGAGACCTTGAGGGTGGTAAGTCAGTAAACCTAACACCACACGCTACACCTCAAGACATCTACACGGATGTAGCCAAGAGAACAACAGAACTACTGGAGCAGGAGAACACAACACTAGCAACGGAACTGCTTAACATTGGAGTGTGTAGGAAGATATGTAAGAGACCTGTGATGATTGTACCCTACTCAGGGACACAACACAGTTGTAGAGATTACATACTGGAAGCACTGGAAGATAAATGTAAAGGTAAGAACCCTTGGGGTGATGACTTCTGGAAGCCAGCTACATACTTAGCTAAGTTTGTCTGGAAAGCCATCAACGAGGTTATTGTCTCTGCACATACAGTAATGGAATACATTAAAAACATTGCCAAACTATATAGCCAACAGGGGAAACCTTTTGAATGGGAAACACCAACAGGTTTATTAGTAAGGCAGTCGTACAGTAACACCAAGAAGCTACGCATCTGGACACACTTGAGCGGTTCTACAGTTAAGCTAAACTACAGACAACCACTTGAGAAAACAGTAGACGCACGTAAGAGTGTCAGCGGTGCTAGTCCTAACTTCACACACAGCTTGGATGCGGCAGCTTTGACCTTCACAGTAGATAAGTGTTTGAAGGAAGGCATTAAAGACTTTGCTATGGTTCACGACAGCTATGGCACACACAGTCCCAACATGATTAAACTTAACAATATGTTAAGGGAAGCTTTTGTTGAGATGTATAGAGATAACGATGTACTGCAAAATCTATACGATAGCGCAGTAAGTACGTTAGCGGAGGGTACAGAAGTTCCTGAACCTCCACCAAGGGGAACATTAAACATTGAGGAGGTGCTACAGAGTGATTACTTTTTTGCTTAATTCTCTAACCACCCCCTATAGCAATCCCCGAATAAACTTTAACTTAATAGGATAATAATTTATGGCTAAAAACATTTTAGTATTAGAAGGTAAAGCAGCATGGGCGAAAGTATTTGAACCTGATACAAAGTTTAATCCACTAGGTGATTACAGTATCAACATTCAAATGACTGAAGCAGATGCCGCTCCAATGTGTGAGAAATTAGAGGGACTAATTCAAGAGACATTTAAGAAGGCAGTGAAAGAGAAGCCACCTCTTAAGAACTCTCTGACCACACAAGATGTTATGTCAGTAGTATATGACAGAGAGACAGGAGACCCTACAGGAGATGTAGAGTTTAAATTTAAACTGAAAGCTAAAGTCCAAAAGAGAGATGGTAGTTGGTATGAGCAAGAGCCAGTAGTGCTTGATGCGAAGAAAACACCACTCACAGGTGATACCCTGATTGGTAACGGTTCACGAGTAAAGGTGGCATTCGAGCCTATCCCTTACGTAATGCAATCAACCAAGAAGGTAGGTGTGTCTCTACGACTGAAAGCAGTACAGGTAATAGATTTAGTTGAGTATGGTAACTCAGCTACAAGCGTGTTTGATGAAGAAGATGGCTTCGTAGCCCCCTCCGCTAATGCCGAAACTTCATCAACAACTGAGGTCTTTGCAGATGCCGCTGACTTCTAGATCGACCCTAGAAGAACGTGTGCAAGCAGACCTCGACTACCGTGGGATAGCTTATGAGTATGAACCTTGTAAGCTACCCTACACGGTAACTAGAAACTACATACCTGATCTTAAGATTGGAGATATATATGTCGAGGTTAAGGGATACTTTCGTGCAGAAGCACAGCGTAAGATGCGTAATATGAAGGAGCAACACCCAGAGCTAGACATACGGTTCTTATTTCAACGAAACAACAGTCCAGTACAAGGAGCAAAGAAACGTAAAGACGGTTCTAAGATGACTTGTGCAGAGTGGGCAGAGAAACATAACTTCACCTACGCAGAGGGAATGATCCCTGATGAGTGGTTTAACTAGGAGATAGTGATGGAAAATCAGGAGAGTGAATTTATTATGCACACTCCTTGTAGTAAGTGTGGATCATCAGATGCAAACAGCTTGTACTCTGATGGTCACACCTACTGCTTTAATTGTAAACACTATGGGCAATCCCAAGAGGAGGTCAGATTGGTAGAGAACGCAGTAAAAGACACGATATTCAAAACAGGGTCTTATCAACCGTTGGTTAAAAGAAACCTATCGGAAAAGACTACAAGGTTTTGGGATTATCAGGTAGCAGAAGGAATGCACATTGCAAACTTCAAGGATGCTGATGGCAACACAGTAGCACAGAAGCTACGATACCCTGATAAAACTTTTGCTGTAGTAGGTGACTTAAAGAAAGCTGTACTGTTTGGACAGAACCTGTGGCGAGATGGTGGTAAGAGTTGTGTCGTTGTGGAAGGTGAGCTAGATGCTCTCTCCATGTCACAAGCCTTTGATAACAAGTGGGCAGTAGTATCCATCAAGACAGGAGCGGCAGGAGCTAAGAAGGATATACAGAAAGCCATAGAGTGGTTAGAAAAGTTTGACTCAGTGGTCTTTATGTTTGACCAAGACGAAGTAGGTAAGAAAGCAGCACTAGAGTGTGCAGGTATGTTGTCCCCACGTAAGGCTAAGATTGCCAAACTCCCACTCAAGGATGCGAGTGAGATGATACAGGCAGGGAGACAGTCAGAACTTATTGATGCGTTTTGGGGAGCAAAAGAGTTTGCCCCTGATGGCATTATCAACGGTGAAGATTTGTGGGAAGCAGTATCAACAGAGAAGGAAGTACACACAGTACCTTACCCTTATGATGGACTTAACAACAAGATAGGCGGGTGTCGCTTAGGTGAAATTGTAACTGTTACGGCTGGTTCAGGTTTAGGTAAGTCACAACTCACAAGAGAGTTTGCTTACCACCTTCTTAACGAAGGAGCTACGATAGGATATGTAGCACTCGAAGAATCT